>Ga0184605_10000282_pt1 | contig 15033 bp, 8 predicted proteins | sample PLM0_30_coex_FD_132995 | JGI IMG/M metagenome (GOLD analysis project Ga0184605, IMG submission 132995) | Groundwater sediment microbial communities from an aquifer in East River, Colorado, USA - PLM0_30_coex | ecosystem: Environmental > Terrestrial > Soil > Riparian zone | place: USA: East... | reverse complement strand
CGCGGTGCGTCCCACGTTGCGAATGCCACCCAGCCCGAAGCGGATCTTCGTCTCGCCGATCACCGTGAACTTGTAGCCTGATTCGTTGACATCGGGAGGCAGGATCTCGAGTCCCGGCTCCTTGGCGCCGGGAACGTGCAGCTGCCGCGCCTCGTTGATGTACTTGACGACGTTGTCGGTATCGCCGATCTGCGACGACAATAGCGCCGCCATGAAATCAGCGGGGAAGTGCGTCTTGAGCCAGGCAGTATGATACGAGATGATCGAGTAGGCGACCGAATGGGATTTGTTGAATCCGTAGCGGCCGAAGGTCTCGATCTGGCTGGCGATTTCCTGGATGACGACGGAGTCGTACCCGCGCCCGACCGACTTCTCGATGAATTTGCCCAGCTCCGCGCGAATGAGCTCGGCGTCCTTCTTACCGACGGCCTTGCGCAGCACGTCTGCTTCGGCGAGCGAGATCCCCGCCAGCGTCTGCGCGATGCGCATCACCTGCTCCTGGTAGGTGATGACGCCGTAGGTCGTCTCGAGAATGGGCTTGAGCTCGGGCAGGATGTACGACACCGGCTCCTCACCGCGTTTGCGGCGCATGTACACCCTGTGCATTCCGGCGTCGAGCGGACCTGGGCGCATCAGGGCGTTCGAGGCGACAAGATCGTCGAAGCGATCGGCGCGGATGCTCTTCAGCATATCCGTGGCGAGCGGAGACTCGAATTGGAACACACCCGCGGTCTTTCCAGCGCGCAGCATGCGATAGGTCTCGACATCGTCGAGCGGAAGCGAGTCGAGATCCGGAGCAGACCCAGTCCGCTCCCGGATTCCATGAATCGCGTCGGCGATGACGGTGAGCGTAGTCAGACCTAGGAAATCCATCTTGAGCATGCCCGCCTTTTCGAGAGCGTTCATGTCGTACTGCGTAACGACGATCGATTCTTCGGTCCCGTTCCCCGATCCTGATCCCTTCGACGCCTGGGTGCAGACCGGGACGTACTCGTCGAGTGGACCTGGCGCGATCACCACGCCAGCCGCGTGCACGCCGGCGTGGCGTGAGAGTCCCTCGAGCTTCATCGCGTAGTCGAGCAGCTGGCGATAGCGATCTTTCCTTTCCCGAACCTCGCGCGCGTCATCTTTCCGCGCGGTGTAAAGCTCCCGGACCTCCGGTATGCGCTCGATCGCTTCCTTGACGGTCAGCGAGAAGTTCGGATGATTGGGAATCAGCTTGGCGAGGTAGTCCGTCTCGGCGGGGGAAAACCCGAGAGTGCGGCCCACATCCTTGATTGCCGCCCGCGATTTCAGGGTACCGAAAGTGATGATCTGGCCAACTGAATCGCGGCCATACTTCTGACGGACATACTCGATCACTTCGCCCCGGCGCTCGAAGCAGAAGTCGACGTCGATGTCGGGCATCGACACGCGCTCCGGATTCAAAAACCGCTCGAAGAGCAGGTCGAACTTGAGAGGGCAGACGTCCGTGATTCGGAGCGAATACGCGACCAGGGAGCCGGCAGCGGAACCTCGACCCGGTCCCACGGGGATTCCTTTTTCACGTGCCGCCTTGATGAAATCCGCGACGATGAGGAAATAGCCCGCGTAGCCGGTGCTCGTGACGACGCCGAGCTCGTAATCGAGTCGCTCCCGCACGTCGGCGGGTAGTGGCGTGCCGTAACGCTGAACAGCGCCTTCTTCGGCGAGGCGCACCAACAGCTCGTTCTCGGTCTCGACTCCCGATGGCAAGGGGAACGATGGGACCTTGTACTGCTTCGAGAAGGTGATCGCCGTTTCATCCGCAATGCGCAGGGAATTCTCGAGCACATCCTTCCGACCGGGAAACGCATCGGTAATCTCGGGCGCGCTCTTGAAGTAGAGCCCCTTGTCGTAGTGCATGCGGTTGGTGTCGGAGAAATCCTTGCCGAGGCCGATGCAGAGGAGAATGTCGTGGGCGTCGTGATCGTCGCTGGTGAGGAAGTGCGCGTCGTTGGTCGCTAGCACCGGAAGGTTCAGCTCTTCGCCAAGCTGGAATACGCGGCGATTGAGCGTGCCCTGGTTCTCGGAGTCGTGCGCCTGGACCTCGAGGTAATAGCGGTCGCGGAACACATCGGCGTACCAGGAAGCGGCGGCGCGAGCCTGGTCGTATTCGTCGGAGAGGAGATGGTGCGCGATCTCTCCGGCCATGCACGCCGAGGAGACGACGATGCCTTCGTTGTATTTGGCGAGCAGCTCGCGATCTACGCGAGGCTTGGCGTAAAAGCCTTCCGTGTAGGCGAGCGAAGAGAGCTTGACTAGATTCTTGTACCCGGTCGTGTTCTGGGCGAGGAGGATGAGGTGGTAATAGGGTTTCCCCCGGTCGCCGCCGACGCGATCGCGGGCGCGTCTATCGCCTGGCGCGACATAGGCTTCCATGCCGATAATCGGCTTGAGGCCCGCCTTCTTCGCCTTTTCCTGGAACTCCCACGCCCCGTGAAGGTTACCGTGATCGGTTATGGCGAGGGCCGGCTGCTCAAATTCCAGTGCCTTCGTGATGAGATCATCGATGCGGTTCGCGCCGTCGAGAAGGGAGTATTCGGAATGGCAGTGGAGGTGGACGAAGGACACATGATAAGAATATGCGACGCGGTATCCTCGCGATAGCGGTTGCGCTGGCGGTCTTGGCGCTAATCTCTGCTCCGACAGCCTGTTACCTCAGTCGTGGCGCGTGGGAAGAAGCCAAGATCCTGAGCCGGCGCCAGCCGATTTCGGAGCTGGTTGCGGATCCAGCGACGCCGAGCGCGACCCGCGAGAAGCTAAAAGTGGTTTTGGCGGCTCGCCAATACGCAAAGGACAGTCTTAAGCTAAGAACTAAAGACAGTTTCACGACATATTCACGCCTTGATCACGACACGCTAGTCCTGCTAGTGTCTGCCGCATATCGGGACACCCTGAAGCCCTACACCTGGTGGTTTCCAATCGTCGGCCGAGTGCCGTACAAAGGGTACTTCGACTTCGCCGCAGCGCGAAGCGCAGCGAAAAAGTTGGCGGCGGACGGGTTCGACGTTTACGTCCGTCCATCCGATGCATTCAGCACCCTCGGATTCTTCAACGATCCCCTGCTCAACACCACACTCAAGGGTGACTCGCTCGGCCTCGCTAACACTGTGTTCCACGAGCTCACCCACAACACCTTCTACGCTTCGGGCCAGGCACCCTTCAACGAGTCCTTCGCGATGTTCGTAGGAGCGCGCGGTGCCGCGGCGTTCTTCAGATCGCGCGGGCAGGAAGCGGCGGCAGCCAAGCTCGATGCGGAGTGGGAGGACGACAAGCTGCTGGCGAGATTCTGGAGCAGAGTGATCAAGTCGCTCGACTCTGCGTATGCCGCGCATCCATCTGACAAAGCAGCCCGGATATCTGCGCGTGATACCGTTTACGCCCGTGCCCGAGCCGCACTTGTCAAAGAGATCGCGCCGCAATTCAGGAGGATCAACCCGCGGTATGCGGAGCGGGTTCCGCTCGACAACGCATCCCTATTGGCAAGGCGCGTGTATGCGAGCGACCTGGATGCATTCGATCTCGTCTATGAGGGCGAAGGACGGGGCCTGAAGCGAACGATCGGGCGCGTGATAGCGCTCGCCAAGAGCAGACCGCACGCCCCTTTCGCGGCAATCGCCGACTGGCTAGCCGCCCACCGGGTCCAACCCTCGCGGTGAACGACAGTTAGGGTACGACGAACGGCTCAAATTACATATTGACCGACGGCGCCTCGTCGCTGCACTATTGATCGCTCAACTTTGAGGCCCACCCGAGCCAGCCTCTCCGAGGAGCTCGAACCGGCCGTGACTTTCTGGATTTCGAAGTTCGCCGGGAATCGCGAGCTCATCGCGGTTTCTCGTTTTTTTCCCATCACCAGAGAGGTGCAGTGGCTATGTCAACAAATCAGTTCTTTCGTGGTTTGTTGGCGACTCTCATCCTGACGTTGCTTCCCGCCGTAGCCCAGGCGCAGAACGCAACGTTGAATGGAAGAGTCGTCGACGTGACGACGGGACAACCTCTTTCGGACGTACAGGTGATCGTCGCGGGGACCCCGCGCGGATCACGTACGTCGGAAGACGGACGGTTCCAGATCATCGGTGTTCCGACCGGACCGATCCAGGTTCGCGCGATCCGACTCGGCTACCAGGCGCAGGCGCGCACTGTGACCGTCCCCGTCGGCGGAACCGAATCAGTGGAGTTTTCCCTGACTCCGACTGCGACGACGCTCGACGAGGTGGTCGTGTCGGCCACCGGCCGGACGGAGCGGCGCCGTGAGAGTGGCGTGAGCACGGGCAGGATCGACAGCAGCCAAGTGAATATGGCCACCGTCCAGAGCTTCTCCGACGTCCTCTCTTCGCGCGCAGCGGGAGTAGTGGTGCAGCAGGCGGGCGGGACGACGGGCGGCTCGTCGCGTATCAGGATCCGCGGATCGAACAGCATCAACCTCGCCAACGATCCGCTGCTGATCATCGACGGCGTACGGGTGAACAACAACCCGAACTCCACAGCGATCGCAGTTGGCGGCCAGACTCCGTCCCGGTTTAACGACATCAATCCCGAAGACATCGAGAACGTCGAAATCATCAAGGGACCAGCGGCTGCGGCGCTCTATGGCACAGCCGCCTCCAATGGCGTCATTCAGGTTACGACCAAGCGTGGAAAATCCGGACGCGCCCGCTGGCAGACGAATGCCGAGTACGGCACGGTGCGCGAACAGGGTGTCTACGCTCACAACTATCGCCAGATCGGCACCAACGTCGTTGGCGGCACGCGCAACACCGATTGCCACCTGGACAACCAGGTCCGTAACATCTGCGTGCCGAAGGCGGACTCACTCCTCAACATCCTCCCACTTGCCCTTATAAGCCCGTTCCGCGATGGGTGGCGGGAGCAGTTCGGGACGAATGTCAGCGGTGGCAGCGACGTCACCCAGTATTACCTGGGCAGCGACTTCGAGCGTGAAGAGGGCGTTTATGTAGTGAACTGGCTGACGAAGGCCAACGTACGCGCCAACGTCAACGCGCAGGTCCGGCCGAATCTTCAGATGGCCATAAATGGTGGATACACGGGCAGCCGCCTGCGTCTTCCGCAAAACGACAACAACGTATTCGGTGCCATCTCCGGCTCGCTCATCGGCAAGGCGTTCGATTGCCACACTGCCGCGCAGACGGCTGCCGGGCTGCCCCCGAACGATGCGACGTGTGGCGCAGATACTTTGTCTCGCGGCTATCGCAACGTGAACCATCCCGCAACGCGTATTTTCGGAATCGACACACGTCAGAACGTTGAAAGACTGGTGGGCTCGGCCCAAGCGAATTGGCAGCCGGCCTCGTGGCTGAGTGTCATCGGCGTGGGTGGAATGGACCTGCTCGAGCGCGATGACTCGGAGACACTGGCCGCCGGTGCGGTCACGATCTTCAACCCCGAAGGATACCGCACGGTGAGCAAGGCGCAGATCAGGACATATTCAGGCAACACCTCGGCGTCGGGAACGTTCGGGCTGCGCGACAATCTTCGGTCTGTGACGACCCTCGGCTTACAGTGGAACCGCGAAGCATTCAACCGCTCCGATGCGCAGGGCTTCACGCTCCTGCCGGGAACGAGCTCTCTCAGCGGCACCAGCACTCTGTTTGCGGTGGGTGAGGCCAGCACCGACATCATCACACTCGGCTACATCGGTACCCAGCGGTTCGAGTGGCGCGACAAGGTATTCGTCAGCGCCGGCATTCGCGCCGACAAGAACAGCAATTTCGGCGTAAATCTGCCGTTCGTTAAATATCCCTCGGCCCAGGTGTCGTGGGTCATTGGCGAAGAGTCGTGGTTCCCGCAGACGAGAGCGGTGAACTCACTCCGCCTCAGATGGGCCATCGGAGAATCAGGGCAGCGGCCGGACTTCCGGCAGGCGGACAAGTTCTTCAACCCGGTAGCGGTCAATGTTGCGGGTGTCGAGGTTTCCGGAATCACCCTCGGCGGCGCCGGCAATCCCAACCTCAAGCCGGAGCGCACCAAGGAATACGAGTTCGGCTTCGATGTCGGCCTCATCGGGGATCGCGTGAACCTCGAATTCACGAGGTACGCGAAGAAGACAAAGGATGCACTTATCGGACGGATTCTGGCGCCCTCACTGGGCGCTACCACCACCCAGCTCGTCAATCTCGGAGTGGTGAGCAACAAGGGTTACGAGTATCTGATAGACTTGAAGCCGGTAACCACACGGGACTTCAAGTTCGAGGTCTTCTTCAACGGCTCGGTGAACGACAACAAGGTGGAAAACCTTGGTACTGGAATCACACCTATCATTTTCGGCTTGGGGGGCGCGACACAGCGGCACCAGAACGGCTATCCGCTGGGTGGCTACTGGGATTGGCATATCGTGTCGTTCGAGGACAAGAACGGCGATGGCATCATCAGCCGCGTCAATTGTCCGACCTACAACGGCACTGCGAACCCGCAGATCGCAGGCGGCCCGGCTTGCGAAATCGTTCTCAACGGAGGCACGCCGTTCGGGGTGACGCCGGCATCCAAGGGAGATACGGCTGTCTACCTTGGCAATCCGCTAGGGCGCACCGAGTTGGCCATCACGCCGAGCGTGACGTTCAAGTGGCTCAACGTTCGAGCGCTGTTCGATCACCGCGGCGGACTCACACTGAACAACAGCACCGAGTTCTTCCGCTGCTCGACGTCGGGTGCACTCTGCCAGGCGATCGAAACCAAGAACAGCTCGCTTCTCGAGCAGGCCAAGGCGATTGCGACGAGGATGGGTGTCAGAGGCACCTACTTCGAGAAAGCGGACTTCTGGAAGCTCCGGGAGCTCGCATTCACGGCGACCTTGCCGGACGCGTTCGCCCGTACTCTGCACGCGGGCAGCGGCAGCATCACGCTCGCGGGCCGCAACCTGAAGACCTGGACCGATTACACCGGGCTCGATCCGGAGCTCAATACTTCATCGGCCTCGAACTTCAACACCGCCGACTTCCTTACCCAGCCGCCAACCAAGTACTGGGTGGCGCGCCTAAACCTGACATTCTAATCCAATCGGAATTCACACTATGACGCATACAGACAACACCGGTCGGCGCAAGTGCGCCGTCCGGAGCGCCGGAAGTGCGCTTCCGGTGATTTCAGGCCTGCTGCTGGCGTTTTCGCTGGGAGCGTGCGATTCAAAACGTGTTCTCCAGGTGACGGACCCGGATGTGGCCAAGCCCCCTGCGCTCGCAGGGAACGCTTCCATCCCGGTCGTGTACGCCGGGGCTATCGGGGATTTCGCAGTTTCCTACTCCGGCAATACCGGAAATGAAGGCGAGGTGGGTTATTCGGCGCTCCTCACCGATGAGTATCTCAACGCCGAGACTTTCCCAACCCGCATCGAAATCGACCAACGGATCACCACGGCGGACAATGCCAATATCGTGGCAGTCTACCGCGCGACGCAGAGAGCCCGCGCCTCGGCGGACTTCGCCAGCACCAAAATTGCGCTCGCGAACCCGAATGACGTCAGGCGGTCGGAAACGATGAGTCTCGCGGGTTTCGCCATCAACGCGATGGGTGAGGACTACTGTTCAGGGTCACCGATCAGTGCCCTGACCGATGCGGGTGAGGTCGTATATGGGAATCAGCTCACTACCGCGCAGCTCTGGGATGCCGCGATCGCGAAATTCGACTCGGCGATAACGATCGCCACCGCCAATGGTGCCAGTGGCGTCGCTCAGCTCAACCTTGCCAGAGTTGGAAAAGCACGGGCACTGGTGAACAAGGGCGACTACGCGACCGCAGCAACTGTCGTAGGTCCCGTGCCGACGAACTACGTCTATCTCGTCACACACTCGGCGAACACCAACCGCGAGAACAACGGCGTGTTTTTCTGGAACACGTTCAACGCGCGCTTCTCGGCGACTGACCGCGAAGGCACCAACGGATTGCCGTTCCGCACCGACGCCGACCCTCGCGTTGCGCAAGTGCGCACTGGAGGAACGGCTGTGGGTTTCGACGGCATTACACCGTTGTGGACCCTCAACGTGGCGGTGAGTACGTGGGCTCCTCAAGGCAAGTATCCGTCTCGGGCCGCCTCAGCGCCGCTCGCGACAGGTCTCGAAGCACGTCTCATCGAAGCCGAGGCGGCGCTCAAGGTAAATGACCCGGTCACGTTCCTGGCAAAGATCCAAGCTGAGCAAAGCGCACAGGGTGTGACGCAAACTACTGTGCTTCCTCTGACGCTCGACGGTCAGGTCGATTTGCTCTTCAAGGAGAGGGCTTATTCGCTCTATTTCACGGGTCATCGCCTCGGCGACATGCGGCGACTGATTCGGCAGTATAGTCGTGGTGCGGAGACTGTCTTCCCAACTGGAACGTTCTTCCATTCCGGCTCGGCTTCGGGCAACTATGGAACCGATGTCAACATCATCCTCCCGAACCAGGAGAAGAACAACCCGAACTTTACGGGCTGCCTCGACCGCGCTGCGTAGGGCAAAACTACAGAAAAAAGAGAAGGGGACGGGGCCAACTGCCCGTCCCCTTTTTTTTTGACAACGGCGATGAAGGAGCTAATGCCCTACCTTGGTCACCACCCGAATAACTCCCGCGCCTGAGTTCGTGCCTTCCTCCGCGCCGCCGGCGATTCCGCCCAGCAGCTCGATCCAGGCGATAGAGCTGGCAGGGATCTCGCGGAGCCTTCCGAGGTCGCTTATTCGGGCGCCGTCCACGATGAGACGCGGGATATCACTGGCTACCAACACGAGGCTCGTTCGGCCGCGGTGGGAATGCACTCCGGAACGCCCGGTCGCGGGATCGCTGATCATGCGGTAGTAACCGCTCTGCTTGACCACATCCCACGCGGTGGCAGCGCTGGTTGAGGCGATCATTTGCTCAGTGATCACCTTGCCGTTTACCGGAAGCTGTGCCGAGTTGAGTGGGCGGATGGACGAGCAAGCGCTCATCGCGAAAACCAGTGCGACCGGGACGGACATTGTGTACGCACGCATGCGCCCTCCTACCGGGGCTGCCGAAACGATGCTGTCGCGCACAGAGACTGTCAAGACAAAACGCGCGCGGTGTCATCCCAACGGGATAACACGCGCGCAGCTTCATCAGCTGCCGAATCGCGATCTCAATAAGGCGCGCAAATCGAGTGCCGGGTGCGAGGGAATCGCGTCTTCCTTCGCCGGTGTGTTGTCGCTCGCCAGAGCCACGCGCTCCATGTTGTCACGAACGCCGCGGTCGATGAACCGACAAAGCTGGTCGAGTGAATAGTTGGCCCCCATTCGCGACGAGTAGGCGTTAAGAGGGTGGGTGACGCTCAAGTAGTTGCGCGCCCGGGTGAGCGCGACGTACATGAGTCTCCGCTCCTCCTCAGTCTCCTCGTCGCTGTTCAGACAACGCGCGGAAGGAAACCACCCGTCGACGGCCCAGATGACGAACACCGCGTCCCACTCTTTTCCCTTGGCGGAGTGTGCGGTGCTGAGTACCAGGCAGTCGTCCTCGTCCTTGCTTCCCCCGGGCAAATCCTGAGTGGCCTGCGGCGGCTCGAGCGCCAGCGCGGAAAGAAACGTGGCACGATCAGGGTAACCGCCGGCAATAATCTGGAGCTGGTCCAGATCCGCGAGACGCGGCTCGACGCGATCGTACCGCTCGCGAAGGATGTTGTCGTAGAGAAGACGCACGCGCGCAATGTCAGCGGAGACCTGGGCCTCGTCCTGCACAGGCCCGTTACGCAGGCCGTCCAGGAGGTCGACGAGCGCTGCGTGCGCGGCTCTTGCCCGCGGCGGAGGAGCGTAACGTCCGAACGCAGCTGACTCCCAGGCCGCGGCTGCCATTGAGTCGATAGCCGCACGCGCCGTCGCGTCGCCGATTCCCGGTAGCAACAGCAGCAGCCGATACCAGCTCACCTCGTCGCGCGGATTCTCGAGTATACGGAGGAACGCGAGGACGTCCTTGACGTGCGCCGCCTCGAGAAACTTGAGCCCGCCCCACTTCTCGAATGGGATCTTCCGGTTGGTGAGCTCGATCTCCAGGTCCGCGGACATGTATCCGGCGCGAAACAGCACCGCAATTTCGCCCAGCCGCGTTCCCTCTTCGTGGAGCTCGAGAATGCGATCCACCACGAACTGTGTCTGCTGCTGCTCGTCTCGAGCGGCGACAAGCCAGGGCATCTCACCACCGGTCCGCTCCGTCCACAGATTCTTGGTGAAGCGCTCGGCCGCCCGCGAGATGAGAGTGTTGGTGACGCTCAGGATCGGCTGCGTCGAACGGTAGTTCTGCTCGAGGGTGACCGTCGTCGCCCCCTCGAACTGCTTCGGGAAGTCGAGAATGTTTCTGAAGTTAGCGCCGCGAAAGGAGTAGATGCTCTGTGCGTCGTCGCCCACTACAGTGATGTTCCTGTGGCTGATGCACATTCCGCGAAGGATTCGCGCCTGCAGAACGTTGGTGTCCTGGTACTCGTCGACGAGGATGTGGTCGTACATTCCCGAAATCTTCTTCGCCAGCTCGGGCGCGGCCTCGAGCAGAAGTGCCCAGAACAGCAGCAGGTCATCATAGTCGACGAGATTCCGTTCCTGCTTTCGGCGAGTGTAGTCGCCGTAGATCTTTCCGAAATCCTCGATGTAATCGACGAACTGCGGATACTCGTCGCGGATGATGTCTTCTACGGAGATGCCGGTGTTGATGTGCCGCGAGTAGACGTACTGGAGCGTTTCCTTCTTCGGAAACCTCTTCGCCTTCGCACCGTAACCGAGCTGCGCCCGCGATAACTGCATCAGGTCCGCTGAATCCGCCTGATCCATGATCGTGAAATCCTTGGCGAGCCCGGCCGCCTGACCGTAGCGGCGCAGCAGCCGGTGCGCGGTCGCATGGAAGGTCCCGCCATGCACGCGCTTGCTGCTGCTCCCCACCAATTTTTCGACACGGGACAGCATCTCCTGCGCTGCCCGTCGTGTGAAGGTGAGCAGCAGTATCCGCTCGGCCTGAACGCCGCGCTCGATCAGGTGTGCGACGCGGTACACCAGCGTCCGTGTCTTCCCGGTGCCCGCCCCGGCGATGATGAGTAGTGGCCCGTCAGCGTGCGTTGCGGCGGCCGCCTGCTGCGGATTCAGCTCGGCCGAGAAATCCCGCGGGGACGCCGCGATATCCGCCCGCGCGCGCGGCGGATAGACCTTCAGGGTCTCCGTCACGTCACGGTCTCTAGTAGCGCCGAGCGTGACGTAACTACTGCCGTGAGGTCGAACGCTTCAGCGAACTTGGCGGTGACTCGCTCCATTACGTCCTGTGCTGAAATCACTTCCGCACCCAGCTCGCGGGCGATCGAGGTCATCACCACTCCCGTAATCCCACAGGGAACGATGAGATCGAAGAACGAGAGGTCGGTCGTGACGTTGAGTGCAAAGCCGTGCCAGGTAACCCAGTCGCGCGCGTGCACGCCAATCGATGCGATTTTTTTGCCCCGGGTCCACACCCCAGTGTATGCGGTGTTGCGCTCACCCGGAATCTCGTAGTCGGCGAGGGTGTTGATCAGCGCCTCTTCGATTTTGCGAAGATACCAATGCAGGTCCTGACGGTGTCTCTTGAGATCGACGATCGGATACCCCACGAGCTGTCCCGGGCCGTGAAACGTCACATCTCCACCGCGCTCGACCTCGAACAGCTCAACGCCGTGACTCTGCAGAAACTCCGGAGAAGCTACGAGATGCTTTTCTTTCGACGACCTTCCAAGGGTAACGACGGGAGGGTGCTCCAGCAGTAGCAACACGTCCTGCGGAATGGCGCCGGAGATCCTGTCACGCGCGATGGTCCGCTGCAACTCGAGCGCTTCGCCGTATGGCACTCGACCGAGCGGAACAGTCCATAACTCTCGTTCAGCCACTGGGCGTCACCTGAATCACGCGTGGAGCATCTTTCCGAGGGAGTCGAGAGCCGCCTCGGCGACTGCTTCGGACAGCGTCGGATGCGCGTGAATTGCCAGATCCACCTCTTCGACCGTGTACTCGTTTTCACGCGCCAACGCCAGCTCGTGAATCAGCTCGGTTGCGTGCGCGCCGATGATGTGAGCGCCCAGTATCTCGCCGTACTTGGCGTCGCGAATGATCTTGACGAAGCCTTCCGTCTCTCCCGAAGTGCGGGCGCGGCCGTTGGCAGAAAAGGGGAATTTTCCGACCTTGTAGTCGATCTTCTTTTCCTTGACCTGGGCCTCGGTCATCCCGATCGATGCAACTTCAGGGTGACAGTAGGTGGCGTTGGGGATGTTTCCGTAATTCACCCCGTGCACCTGCTTCTGCCCAGCCAGGAACTCCGCGAACACGACGCCTTCACGCTGGCCTTTGTGAGCGAGCATCGGCGGGCCGGCAACATCTCCGATCGCATAAATGCCTTTGACGGAGGTTTCCATCCGCTCGTTGATCTTGATGAACCCGCGATCGGTGAGCTGAACCCCCGCCTCCTTGATCCCGATGTCTTCGATGTTCGGTGCGCGTCCGGCAGCGACCAGGACCTTCTCGACTTCGAGGCTCTGCTTTTTGCCTCCGACGTCGACGCTCATCGTCACTGAGCTCTTGCCAATCTTCACATCGCTGATTTTCGCGGCGGAGAGGACATCGATCTTCCGCTTCTTGAAGCTTCTCGCCAACTCGGCGCCGCAGTCCGCATCCTCGAGCGGGAGTATGCCGGGGAGCACTTCGAGTAGAGTGACCTGTGTTCCGAAAGCTGCGAAGACGTCGGCGAACTCGCAGCCTACCGCGCCGGCTCCGATGATGGCCATCGTTTTGGGTGACGACTCGAGAATCAGCGCTTCGTCGGACGAGATCACAGTGGCCTTGTTCAGCTCGAGCCCGATCTGCGGCAGACCTTTTACGCGCGAGCCGGTGGATATGACGATTGCCTTCTTCGCCTCGTGCTTCTCTTCCTTGCCGTCGGCTTTCACCGAGACGGAATTCTTGCCGGCGATGCGTCCGCTGCCCTTGATCCAGGTGATCTTGTTTTTCTTGAAGAGAAACTCGACGCCCTTCGAGTTTTGCGTGCTGACCGCGCGCGAGCGCTTCACCGCAACGCCGTAATCGAGCTTCACGTCGCCCACAGTGACGCCGAAATCTTTGGCGTGCGAGACCTTTGTGGCGATCGAGGCTGATTCGAGCAAAGCCTTCGCGGGGATGCAGCCCCAAAGGACGCAGGTGCCGCCCAGGCCTTCACGTTCTACGACGGCCACGGACATTCCAAGCTGAGCGGAGCGGATGGCACCGACGTATCCTGCCGGCCCGCCGCCAATAAAGATCACATCGTAAGAGGCCATTACTATCCGATCGGGGTTGGAGTGCAGGATAAATCTAGCGGCTAGTCGGCTCGCCGATTCCAGAGAAGATCAACTGAAACTACCCGCTACCCGCTTCCCGCGTCCCGCTTCCCGCGTCCCTTGTCCCGCTACCCGCCCGCTAAATAATCAGACTCAGCGGATTCTCGATGTACCGTCTGACCGTCTGCAGGAACTTGGCTCCTGTCGCGCCATCGACCGCGCGGTGGTCGCAGCTCATCGTGACGCGCATTCGCTGGCGAACCTCGAGGTGACCGTCGACAACGACCGGCTTATCCTCGACACCGCCGATGGCGAGAATTCCCGCCTCGGGTGGGTTGATGATGGCGGTGAACTGATCGATGCCGAACATGCCGAGGTTGGAGACAGTGAAGGTGGCGCCGGTGTACTCCTCGGGCGTCAGCTTGCGCTCACGGGCGCGCTTGGCGAGGTCGCGCGCCTTCTCGGAAATCTCCCAGAGGGAAAGGCGATCCGCGTCGAACAAGACCGGGGTGATGAGGCCGTCTTCGACGGCCACGGCCATCGCGACATGGATGCGGTTGAAATGGCGGATCTTGTCGCCGAGCCAGTGTGCGTTGACTTCGGGGTGCTCTGCCAACGCGAGAGCGACGCCCTTGATGACGATGTCGTTGAACGACACCTTGTATTGATCGCCCATCTCCGTCAGTTGCGAACGCATCTCCGCCGCGCGGGTCGCGTCGAACTCGGCTGTGAGGAAGAATGTCGGTACCGGACCGTTCGACTCTGAAAGACGGCGCGCGATTGTCTTTCTGATCTGGGTGAGCGGGACGTCCTTGAAGTCACCCTCAGCCGCGAGCCGTTCGGCCGCGGCGGATCGACCGGCACCACCCGTCGCTTTCGCGTTCTCGATGTCGCGCTTGACGATGCGGCCACCGGGACCGGAGCCCTGGATTCCGCCGAGTTGAATGCCCTTTTCGCTGGCGAGCCTGCGCGCGAGCGGCGAGGAACGTTGACGCCCTCCGCCCGCAGCGGGCGCGCCGGGGCGCGCAGTTCCATTTCCTCGCGGGGCTGCGGGTGGTGCCGGAGGGCGGGGTGGTGCGGCACCTTGTGGCGGGCTTGGTGGCGCACTCGACGGCGCGGCGCCCTGGGCTCCAGCCTTTTGCTGCGGCGGAGTCGAAGCCTCACCCTGTGACTGCGCCGGTGGTTGTGGGACGGCCGAGGGCTGTGCCTGTCCGGAGTCCGCGGACTTTGCGGCGGGTGCACCAGTCGGTGCAGCCGCGGGCGCTGCTCCTCCAACAATCGAATCGATGTTCTCGTCCGCAGTCCCGATGACTGCAAGCAGGGTCCCGACCGGAGATGCGTCGCCTTCGTTGGCCAGCCGCTTCCGCAGCACTCCGTCGCCTCGCGCGATGAGCTCCATGACCGCCTTGTCGGTCTCGACTTCGGCGAGCACATCACCCGACTTCACGGCGTCGCCCTCGTTCTTGTTCCATTTGACGAGGCGACCTTCTTCCATTGTCGGCGAGAGCGCCTCCATCACCACTTTCGTTGCCATAGTAGCTCAGTCGAGGTACATGACTTTCTTGATCGCCGCGATCGCCTTTCCGGCGTCCGGTTTTGCCGCTCTCTCCAGGTTCTTGGCGTAAGGCATCGGAACATCTTCCTGGTGGACACGCAGCACCGGGGCGTCGAGGTCATCAAAGCATTCGCGCTGAATGAAATCGACCACTTGCGAGCCCATGCCGCAGATCTCCCAGCCCTCTTCGAGCACCACGGCGCGG
>Ga0184605_10000278_pt1 | contig 15148 bp, 13 predicted proteins | sample PLM0_30_coex_FD_132995 | JGI IMG/M metagenome (GOLD analysis project Ga0184605, IMG submission 132995) | Groundwater sediment microbial communities from an aquifer in East River, Colorado, USA - PLM0_30_coex | ecosystem: Environmental > Terrestrial > Soil > Riparian zone | place: USA: East... | reverse complement strand
TAAGTCGCGCAAGGTTGTGACGAAAAGGTATTGGATGCAGATAACCATGGACTCTCGTCGCGACACGATTCCACTGCTGTCGGCGCTGGACAGTGCCCGTTATTTCGCGATGAGCGGAGGTTCTGGGCACTATCGCGTTGCCGGAAATAAATACACGGAGCAGTTGGAATTCTTTTCTGACCCGAGAATGTTGGGGAAAACAATGACAGCGACCTGTCGCACCGAGGGCGGGCGCTGGTATCACACATACCGTCTAAGCGACCTTGCCCCTCAAGCGACTAACCCGTCGCGAGATAGCGTAACAGAGGTCTACATTCGGGCGGAGTAGAAATAGTTTGAAGATTTAAACTGCGGGTAACTCGTGTTGATCAACGTCCCTTGCGTCGGAGCTCCAACAAAGCTTCAAGCTCGGGAAGATGATCGAAATCGCGCGGCCTACCCGCTGCGCGCTTGGCCTTGATGAGCGAGGGAAGGTCGAGCACGCGGAAGCTGACGCCGAGTGCGGAGATCTTTTCCGAGTGTTTGCGAACGGCATCGTAATCGCCGACGCCAGCGACCCGATCCATGACGTCGATCTCGCCTTCGCTCGTCGTGAGTGTCATCACGGGCGCCCCTCGCAGTGTGCGCTCGTCCATGATGAAGGGAAGACCTTCCTCGACTGCGCGCGGATAGGCGCGCCATTGAGCGAGTAAGTCCGCGAGAGTGCCGACGTTGGCGCCGGCCGCGGCGTTGTAGCAGATGTCGAGATCATTAGTCACGCGCGAGGACCCATGAGCGGCGGCGGCGACCCCGCCAATGACAACGAATTTAACTTTCTTGCGCGTGAGACCACCGAGCATGGTGGCGAAGCTCATTTCGCTGCCCTCTTCATGGCTCGGACGAACGCGACGTTCGCCTCGAGCATCTCTAGTCGCTCGGCGGGACTTCGCTCGAGCGCAGAGCGCACGAGACCGATGTCGACGCCGTAGCGGGAGGCGGCGCTGATCGCGTCGCGCGCGGCGCGGTGCGTCGTTCGTCCGCGACGGCGCGGCGTCTCGAGCACCAGGGCGCGCGATAGGTTGGCGAGGAAAATCGATTCGTACCGCGGAAGATCGACGACGAGCGCCGCCGACCCCGAGGGATCGGCAACGGCGTCAATTGGCGCTGGCGAGTCCGGTGCGCGCAGTGCCGCAGTCGCCGCGCGCGCGGCCGCCGTGAGCGTGAGTCCCAATCGATCCACCAGCAATCGAACCAGACCCCACCACTTTGCCTCTCTGGCATGGTAGCGGAGGGGGCGGCCCAGGAGTGCCGCGGAGTTGGTCAGCCACTTGAGATCGGCGGCAGCGGCGGCAGCGGCTTGGCGGGCTGTCATCCCACAAATATATCTAGAAACTAGATATAATTCAAGGGGAACTCGCGCGAAAGGTCGCGAGGTGTTGACACATTCCGCAACGATATAGTACTACTCGGCATGCCCTCAGGAGCGATTATGCCCGACGAGGTGGGAACCTTTCGCGTAGACGTCGAGATCGAGAACCCCGTGCGTCCGGGCGAGAGGCGAACGCTCACGTCCGTGCTGGTGGACTCCGGTGCGCAATTGTCGTGGTTCCCAGCCGAGGCGCTCGAGTCCCTGGGCATAGAGCGGTACAACAAGTGGCGCTTCCGGCAAGCCGACGGGACGATTCTCGAGCGCTGGGCCGGCGCGGCATTTGTCCACGTCGCAGGCAAACGAACCGCCGACGACGTCGTATTCGGCGAGCCGGGCGATCTCGTGCTACTGGGCGCGCGCACCCTCGAAGGACTCAACTTTCGGATAGAGCCCGCCACCAGGCAATTGGTGGACGCCGGGCCCGCGCCGGCAGCGGTCGCCTGAAAACAATGGTGAGCCGTTTACTGACCTCCCGAAGCGTGCGTCCGGATCGGTCTTGAGCAGGATATTTGCGAGTAAAACCAAGTGCTGAAAGCCCGCGTCAACTCCAACTCGCGCGAAGCATGATCCAGGAAAACATCGAGATTCCCGCCGGCGACGGAGTCACCGAAGCACTCCTTGTCCGCCCGGACTCCAACCCACTCCCCGCCATCATCAACCTCACCGACGGACTCGGCTTCCGCCCCGCGTTCGCCGAGCAGTCGAAGCGCATCGCCGAGCGCGGCTACGTAGTGCTCACGCCCAACATCTTCTACCGAGTGTCGAAATCGCCGGTCTTTCCGTTCGAGCCAGATTTCGGGAGCGACCGGACCCGCGAGCGATTCCGCGAGCTGACGGGCCCGCTCCGGCCCGCCGCCATGGAGCGCGACGGCTTGGCGTACGTCGATTTCCTGGCGTCACAGCCCTTCGTCCGCAGCGGACCGATGGGCGTCATCGGCTTCTGCTTCGCGGGCAAGTTCGCGCTGCTCGTCGCGGCGATGCGCCCTGATCGCGTCGCCGCCGCCGCTTCATTCCACGGCGCCGGATTGTTCACCGACACCATCGACAGCCCGCATCTCGTCCTGCCGCGCGTGAAGGCGCGGCTTTACTTCGGCCACGCCACCAACGACCAGGGCATGGGCGCCGAGGCGATCGAGAAACTCGAGTGGGCGCTGCGTTCATGGGGCGGCGATTACGAGAGCGAGATGTACGGCGCCAAACACGGCTGGATGATTCCCGGCGGGCGCGTCTACGACCCGCCGAACGCGGAACGGGGATTCGAGAAGTTGATGCAGCTCTTCGACGACACCCTCCAGTCAGCCGAGGTGCGCCAGTAGCCAGGCTAAGTAACGGGCGTCACGTGCTAGTGGGGACGAAGATGCCCGTGCGAGCGAGCTACGGCGTCGAGTGAATCGTAAACCGCGCGCTTGACCATCGTGCGCGCGGTGATCTCAGGCCCGATCTCGAGCAGTGCATCGGTCGACGATTCGTAGCGCGGCCAGCGCGGCCACTTGTCAGCGGTTGGCGGACCATTGGGATCGCCACTGGTGGCGAACGCCACCCAATAATCGCTCATCGTCGCGGCGACCGTCGAGTCGTAAGCCGTCGAGCCCGCGCTCGGCTGCAACGGGTGCGATCGTCCGAAGACGAAGGTGATTTCCGCGCTGTGGTAGGCGCCACGCTTGCGGTTCAAGCTGTCGTCGCCGACGCGCGAGAACATGTACACGTACGTCGGCACTCCCCGCGCGGACATGAGACGGGCGAAGCTGCGCGTCGGCGCACCCATCCATTCGTCGCCCTCGTCGCGATTCGTGCCGGCGATGACGGGTACGAGATTCGCCGCCCCGCTCAGCAGCGCCGAATCGACCGGATACGGGAGCACCCATCCGTCGACGACAGGGAAGAACCTCGGCCCGCCCGCTGAAGCGCCGGTCGAAGACGCAGCGAGAAGCGTGTCCGGATGGAGCGCTCGGAGGAGCTTCGCCGCGTCCGCGCCATCTCCGAGCACGCCCACTGACTCAGCAAACCGCAGCGCGATAGCGCGTGCGGTGTCTCGCGCGGTGATGCCGATGCCGACTCCGGTACCGCTCTCCAGAATCGCGCGCTGAAAAAGTCCTTTCGCCAGTGGTGAGGCGATCAGCGAGCCGACGCTCATTCCGCCGGCAGATTCGCCAAAGATCGTGACGCGCGACGGATCGCCACCGAAGCGCGCGATATTGCGCTTCACCCACTGCAATGCCGCGATCTGGTCGAGGAGCCCGTAGTTCCCGGCGGCACGGTGCGGTGACTCGGCAGCAAGTGCTGGATGTGCAAAAAAGCCGAATGGTCCGAGCCTATAGTTGATCGTGACGACGACGGCGCCCTTTTGCGCGAGTCGGGCACCATTGTGGCGTTCTTCGCCGCCGAAGCCGGCCCAGAAACCGCCGCCGTGAATCCACACCATCACCGGGCGTCGCGTGGCGCGCGTATCCAACGAATTGGTCCAGACGTTGAGATAGAGGCAATCCTCGGAGACACCGGCGGTGAACGGATCGATGTCGGAGTACGGCTGGTGCTGGATGCAGTTGTGTCCGAGCTGATTTGCGGGGCGCACTCCGCTCCAGCGCTTCGCGGGCTGGGGCGGCTTCCAGCGCAGCTCACCGACAGGCGGGGCGGCGTACGGGATGCCGCGGAAGACCATCACGCCGGCGGTGTCGAGGCCTTCGAGGGTGCCGCTGTCGACGGTGACGCGTGGCGATGCAGGGCGATGCGCGCCGATCAGAAAGAAGATTGCGCTGGCAGCTACGCCGAGTTGGGGAAGGGGACGGATCATTCCCAACGATGCGCCCAAGGCGGCTTCCGCGGCAAGGCATCAGAACGGAAGCCAGTAGCGCGCTACCTACGACCGCCCCTCAACACTTTCTGGAGTGTTGGTGTCAAAGGAGAGACCCTACAGGAGAGATTTGTGAAGTTTTCCCGCTCCGCTCAGCTACTCGGCGTTCTCGCGGCCAGCGTTTTTTGGGCCGGCGTTGGCGCGTCACAGCAGCCAAGTGTTGCCGCGACCGACTCACGCACTCGCGCGATCGTCGCGTCGTTCAACAAGAGCAAGCACGTGGTGAAGGAAAAGCACGGCGTTAGAAAGGAGAAATACCTCGACGTGCGCAGCGCGCCCGTCGTTAAACAAAACCCGGCGGATTATTCGGGCGAGTACGAGGACGCCGGGCTCGGCTCCTCTTTGCGGCTTCGCGTCGATCGCGACGGCAAAGTCGAAGGCACCGGCCACGAGCAAGTCTTCATCAACAAGACTGCGTTCGAGAGCCCGACCGACAAGGGCATCACCAGCTTCGGACTCGGCGTCATCGGGAAAGGATTGCAGGTGGGTGGACTAAATATCGACAGGATATTTTATCAGCTGAAGCAATAGTTAATCGTTAAACGCAACTCCGCTTTTCCCTTGGCGCCCAGGAAGGTGAATCGAAGAGCTGAGCTAAGCATCCCTATTCCGCCTCGGCCTGCGGCTTGTGCGCGGCCTGGAGCTTCTGCTGGAGCTGCGGCGGCGCGGGCTCGTAGTGGCTGAACTCGAGGCTGTAGGAGCCGCGGCCGGCCGTGATCGACTTGAGGCGCGCGGGGAATTGCTCGAGCTCGGAGAGCGGGGCCTGCGCGGTGATCTGCAAGACGCCGGGCCGCGGCGAGTCGGAGCCCCTGATCTGGCCGCGGTGGGCGGAGAGCTCGCCCGCGATGTCGCCCATCCTCTCTTCGGGCGCGACGATCTCGACGTTAACGATCGGCTCGAGGACGATCGGCCGCGCCTTGGCGAGCGCATCGAGGAATGCCTTGCGGCCGGCGGACATGAAGGCGACGTCCTTCGAATCCACCGGATGGGTCTTGCCGTCGTAGACGATGACGCGCACGTCCTGCAGCGGGAAGCCGGCGACGAAGCCGGTCTCGAGGACGTTGCGCACGCCTTTCTCGACCGACGGAATGAACTGCTTGGGAATCGTGCCGCCCTTCACTGCGTCGACGAACTCGAAACCCTTGCCACGTGGTAGCGGCTCCACTCTCAGGAAGACTTCACCGAACTGCCCGGCGCCGCCCGTCTGCTTCTTGTGGCGGCTGTGACCCTCGGCCTTGGAGGCGATGGTCTCGCGAAACGGGACCGACGGCGGGTGCGTGTCGAGCTCGATCTTGTACTGCGAGGCCATTTTGTCGAGGATCGTCTTGAGGTGCATCTCGCCGAGGCCCCGCATCACGGTCTCGTTGGTCTGCGAGTTGTGCTCGATGCGGAAGCAGGGATCCTCAGCCGCGATCTTGTGCAGCACGTCGGACACCTTCTGCTCGTCCTGGCGCTTCTTCGGCGTCACAGCGAGACCGAAGACGGAAGTCGGCAGCTCGAGCGCTCGCGCGTGCAGGTGAGCGTCCTCCGCGGAGTCGTGCAGGATTTGGTCGAACTGGATCTCTTCGATCCTGGCGATGGCGCAGATGTCACCGGGGATGGCCTCTTGCACTTCGGTCTGCGTTTTTCCGCGCAGCATGTAGAGGTGCGCAGGCTTGATGGGCTTGCGGCCCTCGCCGATGTAGAGCTGCATGTTCGGCGTCAGGCGCCCCTGATGGACGCGGAATACCGCGAGGCGGCCGATGTACGGATCCGTCTCAATTTTGAACACATGCGCAAGCGCATGCTTCCCCGGATCGGGAACCGCCGTCAGCTCTTCCCGCTCCCCGCTTCCCTCTTCCCCCTTCCCGCCCCCCATCGGTGTGCTTACGTAGACCGGCGGATTCCCCTCGGTCGGATTCGCCAGCAGCTTGACGATGACTTCGAGCAGCTCGGCGATGCCGGCGCCGGTCTTCGCGGAAGTGAAGACCACCGGTATCAAATGCCCCTCGCGCATCGCTTGCTCGAGGGGCTCGTGTAGCTCTTCGGGGGTGACCTCCCCCTTTTCGAGGTACTTCTCCGTCAGGTTCTCGTCGACCTCCACCACCTGCTCGACGAGCTTGCGGTGCGCCTCCTCCACGGACGAGAAGTCGGCCTCGCCGGAGGGCGCGAAGAAGCAGTCGGAGACCCTGCTGCGATTGCCCGCCGGAAGATTCAGCGGGAGGCATTCCTTACCGAACGTCTGCTGAATGCGCTGGAGCAGATCCTCGCAATCGACGTTCGCGGCGTCGATCTTGTTGACAACGATCAGGCGGTCGAGCCCGCGCTTCTGCGCGTACTGCATGAAGCGGCTGGTCATCATCTCGATGCCGTTCTGCGCGTTGATCACGATCGCCGCGGTCTCGACCGCCGCCAGCGCGGGAAGCGCGTGGCCGGCGAAGTCCGGGTAGCCCGGCGTGTCGAGCAGGTGGACGCGGGTCGGCTCGTTCTCGACCTTCGCCTCGAAGGTTGCCACCGCGAGCTTGAGGGAATGATGCAGCTGCTTTTCCAGCGGCGAATAGTCGCAGACGGTAGTGCCGCGCTCGACGCTGCCGGCGGCGTGAATCGCTCCCGCTTTCGCGAGCAGCGCCTCGGCCAGGCTGGTCTTGCCGCTGCCCGCCTGGCCGACGAGCGCGATCGTCCTGATGCTTTTAATGGAATTCGCCACGGGGCTTGCCTCCTCGCTTTTCCCATCCCAACGATGGGGTGGCGCTCGTCGGGACGGCAAGGGTGCCGCCTGGATCGGCGGCGAAAAAACATTGCGCGGCTACCTTCAACCCAATGACTGCACGACTCGGGCTCGGGCTTGCCGCGCTTGGACGGCCCGGATACGTGACGTTGAATCATGCCAGCGATCTGGGCGGACGTTACGACCCGTCGACTATGGAATTACATGCGCACACCGTCTTGGATGCCGCGTTCGACGCCGGAATCCGCTACATCGATGCGGCGCGCTCATACGGCCGCGCGGAAGATTTCTTAGCGTCATGGCTGCGGAAGCGGGCGATCGAGCCCGGTGAAGTTTCGGTAGCGTCGAAGTGGGGATACACTTACACGGCCGGTTGGTCGACGAGCGCCACGCAGCACGAAGTCAAGGATCACTCCCTGGCAGCCTTTGAACGCCAGCTCGCCGAAAGCGTAGAGCGGCTGGGACGATATCTATCGCTCTATCAGATCCACTCAGTGACCGCCGAGAGCAAGACACTGGAGCGCGACTCGCTCATCGATGCGATTGCGCGATTGCGAGAGAGAGGGATCAGGGCGGGACTGAGCGTCAGCGGGGCGGGGCAGGAGATCGCTATCCGGCGGTCTCTCGAAGTGCGTCGCGATGGCCAACGAGTCTTCGATTCAGTACAGGCGACCTGGAATCCTTTCGAGCGGGGCGCCGAGTCAGCGCTCGAGGACGCGCATGCCGCGGGCATGAAGGTCGTCGTGAAGGAGTCTCTGGCTAATGGGCGCTTGACTCACGGAAATCGAGATGACGACGAGGTGTTTTCTCCGCTTGTCGCGCGAATCCGCGAGCTGGCCGAGGCTCGCGGCACTACCATAGAGATGCTTGCGCTAGCCGCCGCGCTCGCTCGCCCCTGGGCGGATGTTGTGTTGACCGGCGCAGCGACGGTCGGGCAGATCCAATCGAATGCCGCCGCGCTTGAGCTTGCCTACGTTCCTGGACTGGAGGAGCAGCTTCGTTCGGTTTCTATGAGCTCCACCGAATATTGGCGTGCTCGCAGCTCCTTTAGATGGAACTGATAGCCCTCGCGAAGCACGCCGCTCAGCTCCCCAGAGCCGCAGCCCCACGCTCGCAACAGGTGCGAGGCGTTGACACGCTCCGCAACGATATAGTACTACTCGGCATGCCCTCAGGAGCCATTATGCCCGCCGACATGGGGACCATCCGGGTAGACATCGAGATCGAGAACCCCGCCCGTCCGGGCGAGGACGAACGCTCGCGTCCGGCCTGGTGGACACTCGCGCGGAATTGTCGTGGGTGCCCGCCGAGGCGCTCGAGTCGCTGGGCATCGAGCGGTACAACAAGTGGAACTTCCGGCAAGCCGACGGGACCATTCTCGAGCGCTGGGCCGGCGGGGCGTTTGTCTATGTTGCCGGCAAACGAACCACTGACGACGTCGTGTTCGGAGAGCCCGGCCGGTCAAAACAGAACTTATGCGCGGAAAACTTCGTCATTGTGCCGTTCCAGAAATAATGGGGACGGGCCCATTTCCGCTTTTTTCGGCAATCTGACCGTTGACCTGTGAAGATCATAGTAGATGCGTCCATTGCTCCATGCGTCGCGTAACTTCTTGCTGACAAGGAATTGGTGTTTCTTGTCGATCGTAACATACCCGAGGTCAAACAGAGTATGGATGTCGGAGCGCAGTAGGAGTCCATTGTCAGGACTATGCACCCCGCCCTTACTCACAGGCAGAATGTGGGCGGCTTCCAGAACTGGAAGCGTGGCCTCGCCGGTGACTGAGCATCGGCGCTCGTACAGATCCGTGACGATCATGCGAAATCCGCCTTGGCCGATCCTTCGTTTGATAAGGGTTGGTTCTCCGAATAGCACAGCAGACGGCAGATTAGGAACCTCGCGGACTTCGTGGGGCGGTTGCTGAATCAGATGCGAGATCGTTTCGAAAAGCTCGCGACCCGGGCTAGCTTCGCCACTGTACGACTTTCCTTTGATTGAGTTCAATGGATAATCTGACGGGAGATCAATCCACTCATTCTGAGGTAGGAAGAATGGACTCATTAGGGCGATGCAGCCTATCTGAGAATCGCGCGGCATCTCTTCCGGACGGCTGAAACCTTTGAAACTCGCGATCTTCCTAAAGAAACTGTAGAAATCTGAAGTGCCGTTTTTGATTCCGAATGCTTCCCAAGCAGAATTCAGCGGGAAGAGAGAGGCGTGAAGGAAGAAGCCGCCGCCGGCAATCTTATTGATCGGAGATTTGAGGCGAAACAACAGCAGCTCGCCCGGCTTAAGCTGGCCGAATACAGTCTGACCGCCAGGCCGCCAGAAATTGACTTCGTCAATACCTGGCTGGCTGGCAAGAAACTCAAACCAGCTAAGGTCGGTCGGATAGATGTAGAGTTTCATGTCTCCAGCCTTTTAGAACTCTTGGCTTTAGTCCGACAAGGCAAAGTGAATGCAGGTTAACACTCGCCGCGCCGGAAAGCCTCACCTGATTGAAGCGCGGATATTCGTCTTAAGTCGAAGCTCACGCCCTCTGCCAAAGATCTCGGTAACGGCGAAGCCGTAAAGCCTCGGCCGACACCCTAGTGCGCTGCCTCGATTTCCTTCCAGAGCGCGCCTATAAATGGCTGGTACGAGTCCCAAGCCTCCTGCAGTTCCCTGGGTTTCGGGAATATGTGCTTGTTGTGCACATATTCGTGAAACGTTTGCACACCAGTCGCAAGAAAGTTAGTATCGTTGAAAGACTTCTTGATCGCTCTGTGTACAGACTCGGTAATTTGCGCCCGAGAAGATAAATCGTCGGCCACACGCTCAATTTTCAAACGGAGCTTCGGGTGCCCCTTCGTCTTTGCCCCGGCAGGAACAACATCGAACTCGTCGTCATAAGCGTCCATGCTAAGTTCGATGAACACTCGCAGAGTCACCGCCGCCGCGTTGACGAATTTGTCGCACCGAAGAGCTCGAAGCTCCGTGAATATGTGTTTTATGCGTGGATCAGAAATTGGTATTGACAGATTTTTCGGAATGACACTCTTTCGCTCGCCAGCGACTTTCCTTTTTGCCGGCTTGGCTTTTCCGGTTTCTGAAGCGAAAGCCCCTTCGAGTCCCCGAAGTTCGGTTCGCGCCTTTGTTGGGTCGGGCAGCTCGGATTTCCCAAACGAACTGATATAGTTGATCTGCTTTTGCTGATCGTAGATATCGCGGACCTTCACTACACCGGTAGCGATGTCCTTCACCACCCGAGTGAGGCCCTTCAATATCTCCCCTTCAGGGTAACTCGTGACAAGCTCTGACCCGTTTTTTTCTAATCCTAGGGTCGCTAATACGTCGGGATTGCTGAGCAGTCGCGCAAGATTCGTCAGGGGGAACTTCGACTCCACCTTTTTTCGGGTAGCGTCATCAAGCTTGGCGTTCTGCTTTACGAAATCGAGAGCTTGAAGTTCAAGAGACTTGTTTCCAGACCGCGCGTCGAATCGATGCGACTCTTCGGTTCCCCAACCAACAAGTCCCGCCCCTTCAGACTCTCCGCGATGGCGCAGGCCTATCCAATGGTTGGCCGCTTTTTCATCAGTGACGAGGACGCATCGAATCTCCCGGATCGGCCCTTCCTTGAATCGGGTTGCAAGGGCTCTTAACCGTCTAATTCGTGTTCCAGTCCAAGCATCCGCCGCTAAATCTGGGTTGTGCAGCAGTTTGAGAACAACGACACGCCTGTTTCCTTCGCGCACAGTGTACTGCGCTTTTCTCCCCGCAATAGGCACGATGAGGGGTAACGATGTCGGATCCACACCGTTGTCGACAACATCAGTTGCGAGCGCAAGGAGCTTATCGCCGAGACGATGAACCATCGCCTCGATAGCATCGGCTTGACCCTCGTGAATGGCGTCGAAACGCGGGTTTCGCACGTCCAAGAAGAGGTCGGTTACTTGAATCGTAAGAATCTCGTTCATCGAGCCTCCAGCGCCAGCCGCGACTGCATCCAAGACTTCCGGGTTGCAACGAACGCCGAATATGGAACGACCCGATAGCCATGTCCATCGTGTGAGCGGACGTTAGGGATTCGGACACATTTCGGATATGTCGATTTCATATCATCGTGATGTCGGTTTTCTATCACTAGGTGAGGTGATCTCCATGGAACGTGTCGATGCCTGAAGTGGTTTGGCGATGGGCGAGGTCGGCTTCTAAGCCGACAGTCTTCGGGATGAGGCCGCGATTGACTCTGCAAGGCGGCGAATGTTCTAGCGAGGTATTCCCGAGGCTCGGCAGGTGTGAAGCTGTGGATTGTAGGGGCTGGTCCAGGGTCTTAGATTGGAGGGCCTGCCCTGCTCAGCGAAAAAATCTAAGTACTGCCCCTTGGTGTAACTGGCAACACGCCTGACTCTGGATCAGGAGAGTCCTGGTTCGAGCCCAGGAGGGGCAATTGGAGGTCGCGATTCGGTTGCGGCCTTTTTGCATTGCCGCTGCGTTTTATAGCCGCTGCTCTCACGTAAGTGGAGAGCGGTTCGGATACCTGGCCCATGCGCACTGTCGAGTGAAGGGATAGCGGCTAGAACGATGTCAATGTCATTTCCCTATCACCGAGTGTCAGTTTTCTATCGAGCCGGCTGATCATCTGACGTCGTCCCTTTGTAAACGGTTCGTCGGGCCCTTACGCTATCCAGTAACCAACCTGTAGAATCCTTTTACCTAGCGACCAGGTAGAGGACACTGCATTTTTCGTGTGGCAGGAATAGCCGAGTCATGTGAGTTAGGCGTCGATTAACGCAGCTCAAACCTCGTACTTGGCGTCAACTGCCCTTCGTCGCGTCCGAGTGAAAGTCACAGAGCTCACCGCGCGCACGCCCACTAGGGGACCAATGCATTGATTCATCCTATAATGGCGCACGACCAACAGAAGTTGATTAGTCCACTTCGGTACCCCGGATCCAAACGGCGGCTGGCGGGTCAGATCGATAGGATCATTAGAAGCACGAAACGAATTCCGGATCTGTTTGTCGAACCATTTGCGGGGGGTGCAAGTGTCTCGCTTCATCTTCTACACGTTCAGGGGGTGAAGACAATAGGGCTAATGGATGCTGACCCTCTAGTTGCGTCGTTTTGGAAGACGGCGTTTTTCGACAGTCACTGGCTCTGTGAGCAGATACGCACAGTGCCTGTCACTCTGAAACAGTGGGAAGCGTATCGCGGCATGAAACCCAGGTCTGATCGGACACGAGCCCTAATGTGCCTGTTCTTGAATCGGACCAGCTTCTCTGGGATCCTTCACCAAAGAGCAGGACCCCTCGGCGGTTATTCACAAACGAGCGACTATCGAATTGATTGCCGATTTCCGAGGGCAACTCTAATCGAACGAATCCAAGCTCTAGCTCATCACAAGGCCAAAGTCGCATTCGTTTGGAACATTAATTGGAAGCAAGGACTTGAGAGAATACGCGGAATGCAGCAAAGGAAGCGGCTATCCAAGAAGATATTCTACTACTTTGACCCGCCGTTCTTTTCCAAAGCTGAGAATCTGTATACTCACTATTTCACCGACGAAGATCACAAAGAGCTGTGTAGCAGTCTCCGGCGGATGAGAAGCTCTTTGCAGAACCCATGGCTTCTCAGTTATGACGATGCCGATCGGGCTGTGAAACTCTACGGCAATGGATCGCGTTCGCGATCCGTCGAGATAGTGTACAGTATGTCTGCCGGCGGAGACCGGAGAATCACGCGCGAAGCACTTCTCTCGAACTTGCCCATCATACCAAACCTCAGGCGAGTTGTCCGAAACCAAAACGGAACACAAAGGAACTCGGCTAGAATGGCGCGGCTCAATGGGAAATGAGAGGAGACCGCTCGCATAGAGTGGCAGCAGCTTCACACCGATTGCCTGGGACAAGAGTATGACAATTGTCGACAAAATCGCCGCAGAGAAAAGCTCTCTGCCCAAGCTGGTTCAGAAACCAAACTTTGTTGGCTGGTCCTACTATGCCGATTTCAGCACGATCAGGGTCTTAACGAATGATTATTTCAAAGGAATTGTTCAGGGAATTCCCCATAACTCGTTTCTCGTTTGTGCGACCTTCGACCCGGATCAGTTCCATTCAGTTCGCGATGTGGAGAAGGAAGTAATCCTGCTCAGAGTCGTCGGATCCTGCCCGCTTCCTCAGGACAGTGATCTAACCCGCACTAAAGTGGACATGCTGCAAAACATTAAAGACAAGAATGAAATGATCGACACAGGAACGGACGATCTAACGCAGAATCAAATCCAGTATGGAGGATTGGAATGCAGGGTGCTTGGTACGTTCTATATGGAAAACGGCGAACTGCACCTCGGCAGCGATCAGGAGTCATTTAGCGCGTCAGCCAGGCTTCGCGTGTACAGACCCAAGGGTGAAGCACTCAACATGATTGTCAACCATGTGGACCCGACGCGGCGCGCCCAAGCGGAGGAGTTAGCCAAAGCGGCCGGGATGAAGTCAGCGCCTGTGGCAATCAGGATCGGAACAGTGAGGTACACCTCTACGGCCCGGCTGCATCGATCGGCTGATTCCGAGCTAGTGCCTGTAGCAATCTACCCGTCCGATTTCCTTGCACGGCGTACAGCCGTTCTCGGGATGTCTCGAACTGGCAAGTCAAATTTTGTCAAGACAACAGTCTCGGTTGTCAAGAAGATAGCTGACGAGAGCGGGATCAGGATTGGACAGCTGATTTACGATATAAACGGTGAATATGCGAACGCGAACCAGCAAGACAAAGGGTCAATCGCTGACGTCTTCCCCAAGGAAACGGTTCGTTACAGAATGCTTCGCACACCCGGATTCCTCGAACTGCAAAACAATTTCTATGTGCAGCTTGTCGAGGGCCACAACTTAATAGTTGAACTCTTGAGAAACGAAAAAGGCACCAAATCAGACGCCGTGAGCGTCTTCATGGACACCTCATTCGAAGAGCCAGAGGACAAGCTTTCGAGTGAGCATCAACGCTGGCAAGTTCGGGCCGCCGCGTATCAGGCTGTGCTCTTCAAAGCCGGGTTCGAACCGCCGGCCGGTCACAAAGTCAAATTCGCAGCGAATCAGAAGGTAAGAGACGCGGTTAAGTCAGTGAGTCCAAGTTGTGATAAAGATCCGAATTCCGGACTGACACTGAGCGAGGCAGCTGATTGGTTTATAGCCGCAAGGACCGCGAACAAGAATTCGCCGCTGGAGAGTTCGACTAAAGGCAAACAGTGGCTGGAAGATGATACGGTTTCGATACTGAACATGCTCGCTCGGAAGAGCGCAACTGACGCCTATATCAGAGGCTTCACAGTGCTTACGCCCGCCCGAGATTACCATTCCAATCGAAGAGCTACCGAGGTTAGTGACGAGATTTACGACCATTTGAAAAGCGGCAAAATCGTGATCTTGGACCTATCAGTAGGCGAGCCCATTCTCCGTGAGCGGATCAGTAAGCAGATCGCCCGCGACGTCTTCACTAGTTCAATGCGGATCTTTATCGCCGGTAACACACCGCCGAACGTCATGGTATATGTCGAGGAAGCTCATAACCTCCTTGGCAAAGGGGCTGCCCTGACTGAGGCGTGGCCCAGACTTGCGAAGGAAGGATCTAAGTATCGTATCGGTCTTGTCTATGCGACCCAGGAAGTGACATCGATGCATCCTAATATCATGTCAAACACCGAGAACTGGTTTGTAACGCATCTCAACAATGCAGGCGAAGTAAAGGAACTTTCAAAGTTCTACGACTTCGACGACTTTAGTGGATCTTTGATTCAGGCCCAGGATGTCGGATTTGCTCGCGTAAAGACATTATCCAGCCCATTCGTTATCCCAGTCCAAATAGATAAGTTCGAGCCGCCCACAGCTACTTGATCCAGCAATGCCGTTTGAAAATGAAAGGGCTAACAAGAGTTCCCACCGTGATCTAGTAGAGAATCCAGATGTCAGCTCGTTCCTGGGTGACTGCGCCGTAATTACGGTACCGACTCAGGAAGAAGCGCAAGAGTTCGCTTCCCAGTTTGTTGAACCTCCGTCATACGAAAGCCTGGCGTTGCCCGACGCTGTTGTGGCTATCGACGGAAGTTTATACGAATCTCAGATTTACAAGAATGCCTTACCCAGCACGCGCGTTGGCTATGTAAAGATTGTAACTCTGCTGATTAAAACGGCGGAGTTCGCGGGGATTC
>Ga0184605_10000275_pt1 | contig 15231 bp, 8 predicted proteins | sample PLM0_30_coex_FD_132995 | JGI IMG/M metagenome (GOLD analysis project Ga0184605, IMG submission 132995) | Groundwater sediment microbial communities from an aquifer in East River, Colorado, USA - PLM0_30_coex | ecosystem: Environmental > Terrestrial > Soil > Riparian zone | place: USA: East... | reverse complement strand
GGTCCGCCGGTTCCCGTTTTTCCAGAACAGCAATCACCCCGCTCTCCTCCCATGGAAGAAAGTCGCTCACGTCACCTGGATTAATCTGTGCCACGGCGTTTTTGATTGCGACTAGATCGGGGGGCTCCTTTCGCTCTTCCGATTTTGCCGCCGTATCTTCCACCAGCGAAAAAGGCGGTACTTTCTCCGCCTTCAATCCCATCTTCTGAACGGCAGCTTCGAGTGGCTGGCCGGATCTGGTGGCCTCACGCAATTGATGCACGATCTCGGCGCCCTTGGTCGAGATCAATTCCCGTGTCCGAGACCTCTTAATTGCTTCCACCACCTTTGGCTTCACCTCCTCGATGGTCAGCGGACGCGCCTCGATAGTCCCCGCCAGATGCAAAATATAAAATCCGTCCGCCGCCTGGACCGGATCGCTGTTCGGCTCCTGCGCCGTTAGTCGAAAAGCACCCGCCCCAAGTTGTGGATCGGCATTTAATTGCGGATCAGGCGCCGTCGCGGTGAATTCGCCAGTGACGTGAATCGGCAGTTGAAACCTCGCCGCCACTTGTTTGAAATTTTCTCCTTTTTCCAGCAACGCCTGCGTGAAATCGTTCGCTCGATCCGCCAGTTTTTGCAGGGCGTCGATGCGCTCTTTCCCGCTCAATTTTTTTTGTTCGTCACTCAACGCGAGGATGACGAACTCGACCTTCCGCTTCTCTTCGCTTTTGAATTCAGCTTTGTGCGCTTCATAGTATTTCTGCACGTCATCGTCAGTCACTTTGATGTCCTTGGCGAAATCGGCTGAGCGCAATCGGATGACGTTCACGAGAAGCTTACCGTAAGCTTCGTCGTAATTTGCTTTGCTCTCGCTTTCCGGGCGAGACGCACCCGCCCCGACGAGTTGCTTGATTCGATTCAAGCAAAGCGAATCACGCACCAGTTCCTCGATTTGCTCTTCGCCAAGACCATTCGGTGCAAGAAAGTTTTGCGTGAAGTCGTTGTATTTCTGAAGGTCGAAACCGGACGGGCCGCGAAATGTTGCCAAATTGCGAACAACATCCGCAATCTCCGACGCCGTAGGTCGAATCCCGAGCCGGGCCGCTTCGTGTCGCAGAATAATAAGATTCAAAATGAATGGCACGTAAACCTCCGCTTCGCTTTTCGCGCCGGCCGACAGATCCTGTCCAAAACTGGACATTCCCAGTGCTCGCGCCAGATCGAACAACCGCGCAGTCCGCCGAGCTTCCACGAGCGAAATGTTGCGGTTATAGATGCGGGCGAAATCATCCGGACGTATCGCGCTGTAATCCGTTTTTACGAAATAGATGCAAAAGGGCAGCGCCAGGATCACGATCACGATCATGAGCCAGTGACGATGCTTGCGAAGCAGTGTGATCATCGTGTCTAACTATGTTTTAGCGCGCGCTGAATGGCAAACTGGGGGCGGGCGTATCGCCCGCAATCGGCGATCAAGACGGTCAAGCTCCGCGAGCTTCTGGAAGCCCTCTCATAAATGGAAGATTCTTCTTCGCAGCAATCGTGAGGCGCCCGGCATTTGGAGTGCGGCGACACGTCGCCGCTTTCTTTCCGAGGCGACATGTCACCTCGTTCCAAAGCGCGGACATGTCCGCGCACTCCAAAATTGCGGATGAGATAGCTTCTACTGATTATTTCCGACCATCTGCGGAGCGGGCTTGCTCAGTTCAAGCCGGTTGCTTACCTTCTGGAGTAGCGCCGCCTGCTCTCTTAGTTGAGCAGCGAGGGCCTTAATTTGCTTCTGCTGCGCTTGCACTCTGCGATGCTCTTTGAGGAACTCGTTGAGCAACATCGCGTTCACGGCGTCGTAGCTCACGGTGAAAATCTCGCCCTTGGCGTCGCGCACCACCAGGTCCGGGTCCACCTCCGCTACCTCCTCGGCTATCAAACCAAATTGCGGCGTGCCTTTTGTGTCGCTTTTGTAGCGAAACGTCACCGGTTTAAGCGCTAGGATCGCTTCGCTAGTTTTATCCATCGGTCTAATCTCCTTCTTAAACCGGCGCGAGGAATTGATGGTGCCGAGCTGGCCGGCTGAGTCTATCTTCACATTTACGGCGTCTGCGACTCCTGTCGTGACCCCAACAATCCCGGCGATAAAAGTAGCGGTCTGGGTGTCACCAATGCGGATGGTGTCGGCCTCGGCAGCAACACCTTGGTTGCCGATGTCGATATTGTTGCCGCCCGTGGTAAGATTGAAGCCGGCTCCCTGGCCCAGAGCAGTATTACCCGTGCCGGTGCTGTTAAAGAGCGCGCTAAAACCAATAGCCGTGTTAGTCTGGCCGATGATGTTGAAAGCGAGCGCTTGAAACCCATAGGCGGTATTATTGAATCCGGTAGTGTTGCGAAAGAGTGACTGAACACCATTAGCCGTGTTCTGATAGCCGATGGTGTTGCTATAAAGCGCTTGTTGGCCGTTGGCCATGTTGTAGTAGCCAGCGGTGTTGCTATAGAGCGCTTGAGAACCGGTGGCCACATTGAAGTTGCCGGCGGTATTGCTGTAGAGCGCTTTAAAACCGTTGGCCAAGTTATCGTGACCGGTGGTATTAAAATCGAGCGCTTCAAATCCGTTTGCCGTGTTAGAGCTGCCGGTGGTGTTGGCATAGAGCGTGCGAAAGCCGGTGGCCGTGTTATAGGTGCCGGTGGTGTTGTTATAAAGCGCTTGCGCACCGTTGGCCACGCTCAAGCTGCCGGTGGTGTTGCTAAAGAGCGTTTGATAACCGGTCGCGGTGTTCTGGTTGCCGGTGGTGTCATGAAAGAGCGTTTGATAACCAAGGGCCGTGTTCCAGACGCCGCTGGTGAGACTAAAGAGAGCGTCCGTGCCCTCGGCCGTGTTGCCGCTAGGGTAGCCTCCGTCCGGCGCCGGGATTACGGCTCGAACGGCGGGCGAAAGCCCAACGCAGGCGAGCGCGAGAACGATGAGAAGGAAACCTCGTCGCCGAGGCGGCCGGCTGTTCGAAGTTTGTACGGATGAACTTGTATTGGTTAACTGAATCAGCTGATACATATATGGATTCTTTTCTTTCCCCCGGTGCCTTTTTCTGCGCGTGGCAATTCTGAAAGAGGGCGAAAGAAGCCTCCCGGGAACAAGCCGCGTCCTCCAAATTCAGATTTGTTTACCCAGGCTTTTAGAAAAATGCCTCCCGTTTGTCAAGAGAAACTATTGTGGATCGCGGAAAAACCCCTCTGTTAACGAAAATAGGTGGCAACTTCGCTGGCAGTCGTCTTAATCAACTGCCAGACGTCGTGCAAGTGTTGCTCGGTTGTGAGCACGTTGCCTAAACCGATCCGCAGAACCGTGCGACCGTGCAACTTCGTTTGCGTGAGATAAGCGCGACCGGAAGCATTGATTCTTTCGACAATCTCGCTGTTCATCATGTCGATCTTATTTTCCCTCACGCCGATAAATCGAAAACAAACGACGCCCATCACAACGGGCGCGGACAATTCGAAGCGCTTGTCGCCCTTGATCCAATCGGCAAAAAGATTTGCGAGACGCAGATGATCGCGAATGCGCGCGGCCATTCCCGCGCGGCCGAACGCGCGCCAAACCACCCAGGCTTTGAGCGCCCGAAAACGTCGCCCGAGTTGCACGCCGTAATCCATATAGTTGATCTCAGCGCCGACCGGATCGCGCAGATGCAGATATTCCGGCACGAGTGCGAAGAGCCGGCGCAAACGCGCGATGTCACGCACATACAGCGCGCTGAAATCGAACGGAACGAAAAGCATTTTGTGCGGATTAACGACGATAGAGTCGGCTTCGCTCCAACCAGCCGCGATCGATTTGCATTCCGGCAAAAGCGCGAGACCGGCGCCGTAAGCGCCATCAATATGCAGCCACATTTTTTGTTCGCGACAGACCTGCGCAATCTCCGGAACTGGATCAACGCTCGCGGTCGAGGTTGTCCCCACGGTGGCAACAACGGCCAGCGGTTTGAAATTGTTGCGCAAATCGGACGCCACCATTTCGCGCAACGCCGACACATTCAGGCGAAACTCCGCATCGGTCGGAACGCGCCGCACGTTATCCTCCCCGATCCCGATGGCGATCGCGCCTTTCTCAACCGAACTGTGCGCTTGATCGGAAGCGTAAATGCGAAAGATCGGCAGGTCCCGTCCGCTCAACCCGAGCTCGCGCGTATTCGGCGCCGCGTCTTCACGGGCTGTGGCCAGCGCATGCATCGTCGAAATGGAAGCCGTGTCGTAAACGACCCCGGCGAATTCATTCGGCAACCCGAGCCATTGCCGGAGCCAATCGAGAACGAGCGTTTCGAGCTCCGTCGCGGCCGGCGAAGTCCGCCAAGTCATCGCGTTGACGTTGAGGGCGCCGGTCATCATCTCCGCGAGAATACCCGGACTGGTGGTGGTGCAGCCGAAGTAGCTCATGAATTGCGGATGCGCCCAATGCGTCACGCCCGGAACGATTATGTGCTCGATGTCGTCGAAGATCTTGTCGAGCGGGGCCGCCGTTTCCGGTGGGGTCCTCTCCAACTGCGCCAGAACAGTTCCCGGCGGATCGTTTGGAGAAATCCGTCGCTCTCCGATCTTTTCGCGATAATCGGCAATCCAATCGGCGAGCTGATGAAGTTGTGCGCGAAAAACCGCCGGCGGAACGTCGCCGACCTCACTCAGCTCGCTGCACAAATGTTCTTGTCGATCTTTCATTCGTTAGGCCAGGTAGGGATGGCTCTCCGAGCCGTCCGACTCTTTCCACACTGGCAGGAAGGATTCGTCGGACGTTTCGGAGAAACGTCCCCACCTGCAATCAGAATGCAAAGCCAAAACTGAAATGGAAGGCGCCGAAATCTTCGCCATTCTGCGGATCAGGATTGACTCCGTAATCGAGACGCACCGGACCAATGGGCAACTTGTAGCGCAAGCCGACGCCAAGCGCGTAACGCATGTCGTCAAAGCCAGGTTCCTCCGCGGTCGGCAGAAGATTACCGGCATCAGTGAATAGCGCGCCCTCCAATTCACCGAGAATCGGAAAGCTGTACTCGATGTTAAACACCGTGAAAAATTCGCCGCCGATCGGATGACCTTTGCGATCGTGTGGGCCGAGGTCGCGTTCGCCGAAACTTCGCACGGTATTGCCGCCGCCATTGAAAAAGCGTTCGTCGATCGGGATCGCCGTTGCCTCGTCTGCTCCGCTCGTCGTGAGCGAATGAATAATGCCCGCGCGCGCGCCGAACGCGAGCGAGGACTGCCGGAACCAGCGCTGCAACCCGCTGCCCGTATTACCTTCCACCACACCGGGAGTGAGTGGCTTTGGTGCAAAAGGAAGATAGTAGCCAACCCGGACCGTGCCGCGGACGAATTCGATCTCGCTCCCGAATGTGCTCAACGCCAAGTCCAGGGTGTTATTGATGAAGAGCCCCCGAGGCGACACGAGCGGGCTCTCGCGCAGATCAAACGTGTTCGTGAAGCCCAGCGTATTCACGAAATATGGCGTCTCACCCAGGAAAACTGGCTTGATGTCGGCGCTGGTTATTTCGACATGTCGAACGGCGAAGATTACGCCGGCTTCGTCCTGTTTTGTAATCTTGCGCGTCAACTCGAGGCGGCCGCCGAGCTCGAACTTGGAATAGCCGTCGAAATCGAAAGTCAAAGCCGCCAGCCGCGCTTTGAAAGCAAAATCGGTGTCGAAAAAGAACGGGTCTTCGTAGGCGATTTCGCCTTTGTAGCCTCGCTGCGACACTTCAATCGAGGTCGTGAGCGGACGCCCGTAACCGAAGAGATCGCGATCTCGAAATTGCACGCCGAAAATCCCGCCTTCGTATGAGCCGTAGCCGATTGCTAAACCGAACTCCTTGCTCTTGGCTTCTTCCGCCGAGATCTCGAGCCGCAACAGGTTTCCATCCACAGGCACCGGTTTAATTCGCAGGACGTTGAAGAGACCGGTCCGCATGAGCGTGCGGAATCTCTCATCGAGAACATCCGGACTATAAGTTTGTCCGCTCAGCTTGCTGAACCGCTTGGTGACATAACTGGGGCGCAGACGATCGAGACCACTTACCGTCACGCCGTCAAAACGGTAAAGCGGTCCGGCCGAAATCGCGATCTGCACCGGCACGCGACCATTCACTGCCTCCTCCGGCGCGCCGGTCGCCTCGACTTTCACATCGTAGTAACCGCGCGTTTTGAAGTAGGTCTGCAAACGTCGCGGGATATCGGCGACCCGCGCATCGGTGTACGGTTGCTGCAAGAGATCGAGCATTTGCCCGCGCAATGTTTCCGCGTCGTAAATGGTCCGCCCGGTAAATGAGACGTTGCCGAAAAAATATTGCTCTCCCTCGTGAATGGGGATGGTTGCGTCCACCTGGTTGCTTTGCTCGCGATAGGTGTAGCGCGGAGGATCGACCACGGCACCGAGGAATCCTTCCGCAACGTAAAACCGATGGACGAGATCGGCGCCTTCTTGCATGTCAGCAGCGACGAAAGGGAGATTTCTTTGCAATTTCGAATAGCGCTCGCGGGTCGGCCCCACCGCGTACTCGAACAGCTTGTTCGCTGGTTCTTTTGTGTTGCCATCAAAAATCACATTGCCCAGCGTCATGAGCAGGCCTTCGTTGATTTCCAGACGCAAACGATCGCTCGATTCGATCACATAGCGCACGTCCACTTTCGCGTAACCATGTTTCCGGTAAAAAACCGCGAGAAAAAAAGCGAGATCATCCCCGCGCGCCGCGGTCAGTCCGAAATCATCGATCGTTGTGATCTGCTCTTTCAATTGCGACCGCAATTCCTTTTCATCGAAAGCGTGCTGGCCGCGAAATTCGATCACGCTCGCCCGTTGCGCCTGTTTCTCCTGCTCCTTCGCGACCGCGCGTTTCGCTTTGTCCTTTTCTTCCTGTCGCGGCAGATCGACGGCGCTTTGCGCGAGCAGCGTGGACCCCGCCAATGCGTTGCACAGAATAAGCCCAATTGTGCGTCGCATTTCAGCGGAAGCGGATGAGATATCTTACCATGCCGCGGAAATCTCCGCCGACGCCGACGTCGCCGACCAGAACGAATTGCTGGTTGACTCTGAAACGCGCCGTCGCTTTTTGCTGGCCGGTGCGTGGGTCGACTGCGCCAATGTCCACATCCAGGCGATTGAAGACCGAATTGCCTTTCGTCGGCTGACCTTTCTTGAAAATTTTCCGGTAAAGCTGTTGCACCAGCAACGTCGCGGCGCGCCCGGCCAGCACGTTGTCACTGCGACTGAGTTCTTCTCGCGTCGCTCCAGTTGCGAGCAGCGAGATGACTTCTTCCTGGGGAAGGGGCGGCTCGCTCGAAAACACGGCCTCCGGCGCCAGCAAAGTGCCGTAAACATAAACATGAATCGTGTAATCGCGGAGCAACGAAGTGCCGTGCAAATCAATCTTGGGATTCATTGAATCGCTGGGATCAAAATAAAGAAAACCAGAGGCGATTTCGAGACGACTGAACGGAAGCGTCGCCTCCACGTTCTCGAGTCGAAGCAAGCCCTCCAATCGCGGATGCAGCCCCGTGCCGCTCAATTTCAGATCGCTCACGGCGCCGCCGTTGGCCAGGTTACCGCGAATGAGCACCGCGTCCTTGGTCTTAATCGCAACATCAAATTTCCAATCGCGGATCGGCGGTTGCGGGAAGGAAAAATCCGGACGCGACGACGGCGGCTGCGCCACGGGCCGGCCCGGCAGACCGATTGGGATCAAATCGATATTCTTGAGGAACTGACTGTTGGTCAGCGCGACACTGCCTGTCACAGTTGCGCTGCTGATCGGTCCGACGACTTTGAGGTTCGCGTCCGCTCGCGCGGTCAATGTGTCGTTGCGCGCGACCAGCGCACTGTCGGCTCTCAATTGCAGATCCAGGTTCGCGGCGGTCAGTTTTGGAAATGTGATGCGGCCAGTCACCGAAAACGGGCCGCCGGCAAGTTCGCCGCCGAACCGCTCGAAGGTCAGCGCGTCGCGCGAAAAGTTGAGGCGGCCCTTGAAATTCGTTAGCGCGGGCAGCGTCGGATCGCTAAATCGGGCGAGATTCACGGTCATGTCGCCGGCGCCGGTAAAAATGGGGCGCCCGATCGTCCCGCCTAGATCGACATCCAGCGCCGCATCGCCATCGATTTCCTGAATCGCGGGCACAAATTGTCGCAGGAAGTTCACCGAACTTCGTGGCAACCGGACTTTTGCGCTAAGTGGCGTGGTCTCATCCAGCTTTCGTTCGCGCAGAATCTTTGCAACGTTGAACGGCAGGTTTGCTGTCAGTTCCATCGGTTGAATTTTGGCCTGCTGCAGCTTGCCTGAAACGCTCAGTTGATTGTGTTGCGCCTGCGCAGTGAGATCAAACGTCGCCGGCTCCAACTTGGGTAGTTGCTCGCTCCGGAGGTCGCGCATCTGCACGTCCAGCCGCGCGTTTAAGTCCGCGAGCGTTCCTTGCGCGTCCAGCTTTACGTTGATTGTCCCCGAGGCCGCCGGTTTTACGCCCACGTCCTCGAAAAGTTTTTTAATGTCGATGCTTTCCGATTGAAAAGTGGCCGTCACCTTTCCATTGGACGGAGATACTGGCGCACGCGTCCCGAGGTTTTTCCAAATAAACGGGACCGAAACATAGCCCTCGGCATACCTGGCTGTGCCCTGATCAAGCTGGATCTTTGTAATCTCGAGCGTTTCCCCGCTTGCCCGAACGATCGCCTGGAAATCCATCTTGTTGCTGCCGAAAAAGAGAATCGGAATATTCAAACCATCAGGCGAATAAGTGGCGTCCGCATTCGCCTGCAACGATTGCAAGTCGCCGTAGCGACCTTTCTCCAGAGCAAGCTTCAGTTTCCCCGAATGTTTAAACGTCGCCGCCTCGCCGCGGCCTTCCCAATTTATGAAGAAGGAGCCGGTCAACTCGCGCTCGTTCCCATAAGCAGCGAGCAGCGGTTTGAGCCTCGATAAGTCCGAAACGCTCGCCAACAGCTTTCCGCGGTAGCGATGCGGCGCGCGAAGATCGACGATTCCGTTCGCGCCGATAAAGTCCCGTTCATTCAAACTCGCGGTGAAATCATTCACGTAAATTACATTGTTCGAGATCGAGCATTGCGAGCTCAGTTGCTTGAAGACCAAATTTCGCATCTTAAGATTCGATCCGAAGACTGTGATTTGGCCGTTACTGACTCCCTGCTTCCGCTCAATCTGCGCTGCGATGTGCAATGGTCCGGTGATCTTGTCCGGCGAATCGGAAGTCCAATAATCGCCGAGCTCGATCGAGTTCAACGAAAGATCCAACTCCGCGGATTGGGACGCGGCCGTGCGCAACTCTTCCGGCAACCGGTATCGGCCGCGAACGCTCAGATCATTTTGTTTTCGCCGCAGATTAAGGCGTTCCAGCTTCAGCACGTCATCGGCTCCGCGGAGCGATCCTTCCACCGAATCAATCACATAATCCCGATAGCGTATATTAGAGATCTCCAGGTTCACCGCGGAGCGAAGATCGGCAAACCAGGATTTTCTGGTATTAGGCGGCGGCACTATCTTAGATGCTCTCAGATTGACGCTCAGTTTGTCGATCGTGCCGTTCTCAAATCCGATCGATCCCGCCGACGCCACCAGGTTGGCATCAAACTTCCCATTCTTGATCTCGATCTTGCCGTTGATCTGCGCAGAACCAGTCAACGATTCGACACTTCCTGCCATCATCGCGTGCAAATCGACCGCCTCACCTGTTAGCTCGAGCGTCGCGGCGCTGCGGCCGAATTGTCGGATGTCCGGCGGCAACTCGGCCGATCCGCGCAAATGGAATTTGTTTTGCGCGTGCCCCAAATCAGCGACCGGCAGCGTCGCGATTCCGTCACGCGCAATCATTTGAAAATCGACGCGATCGAAAAAGATCCCTCGCTCGCGGAAGTTGTTAATATGCCCGGAAGCAGTTCCATTCCACGTGCGCGGCGCGTTGAGCACGCCCGTTCCATCGATCGTGAGTCGCTCGATGTCGCCACGCCTGACTGCTTCCGATAAACCGAGATATTTGTTGAGCGCCTCGAGCTTTACATTCTCAGCAATCAAATGAGTCTCTGTGTTTAGCGAAGTGCGCGTTTCGCGCAAAACAAGTGACCCCGATAGTTTTCCGGAACCCATCTCCGACTCGACTTCGATCGTTAAAGTTCCCGACCTGATTCGCGAAGCATCCACCCTTAGCGAGTGAATGCGCTCCTCATTATTGAGGACGAGATCCCGTACCATCAGATTGCTGTTTACGTAAGAAACGGGCGCGGAAATTTTCGACCAGGCTGGCGCCGTCGGGAGTTGCAACGTCTCGATGCGCAATTCGCCCGGCGTGCGCGGATTCAAGTCAAGATCGACATGTTGCATGACGAAATCGTGCGGCTGATTGCGCACGACAAGATCGACATCGGACAACCGCAGCCGTTCCGCTGGAATGATTCCCGGTAGCCTAATTTTCCTGTCCAGTCTGGGCGGGCGCACTTTGAGCGCTGTTCCCGCCGGATTCAAAACAAAGCGCGCGGAACGCACCTCGATATTTCGGAAGGCATCGGTCGGGCCGTGCCGAAGAAAGCGCCACAAACTGTAATCCCCGTGCGCGAAATCAGCATTGATCGATTCGACGTCCGAGGGACCAATCGCGACCGCGTGAAAGTTCCGTACGGTCAGACCGGTAAAGACATTACCCTCCAAACGGAAATCCATTTTCAGATTTTCCTTGGCCGCGTAATGCAACGCGACCTGCCGCACGAGGCCCTGTAGCAGCGGCCGATGAAAGATCAGGACAAGCGGGCCAAAGATCGCCAATGCAATCCAGGCACGGCGCTTCCATCCTCTGTCCGGAGGAATTTCTGTCTCGCCATCTTCGCCCACGAGGGCGGTACTCTATTTCCACGAGGGGAAAGCGCAAATAGTGCAACTGTAGCGGCGCTCTATTAGCGCCGAACGTGCAACGCTCAACGTTCAACAATCTAACGCCCAACTCAGAAACAGCACTTAACGATTGCGCGTGACGGCGTCTCGCGTCACGCTTTTCGAGAAAAGCATGAGCCCCGACAAACTTTTCGATTATCTCGACGGCAAGCTCTCCGCGAGGGAACGCGCCGAGCTGGAACAGCGGCTGACTTCGGACCAGCAATTGCAACGCGAGCTCGCGGTGACGCGGCGAATTCACGCGAGCATGCGCGGCGATTCTCGCGAAGTTTTGCTGCCGGCCGAAGAGGACGTTTCCGAGCGCGGGCGGAAAATGGCACGCCGCGTCGGCGCGGCGTTTATCATTCTCGTGGCCGTCAACGTGGGCGGCGGTCTGTGGCTGATCGCAAGACACGAAACGAAAAACCCGAATCGTGCGTTGCTTGAAGCGCAAATGCGCCAGCAATTGACCAAATCTCTCGAGCAGGCAGCGGCGGCTGCGCTCACGCCTGCGCCGCTGGGCGTGAGCGAGATCACGATAACGGCAGCGCCCGGGCGACTGGAGGCGGTTGCGAACGAAGTCGCCGCGGCCGCTCAGCACCTTGGCGGTTCCGCAGCGAAAGGAATTCCGGAGCAACATCGTCTCGGCCTCCTTGTCGATCTTCCCGCCAATCGGGAGATGGAATTTCGGGCGGCAATTTCGGCAATCACCGGGGGCGCTCCGAGCTCAGCCTCGCCTTTGCCTTCGCCTAACGAAACGGCGGCGTCAGATTCCGAGAAGAAGAGTTTTGCCGTGCAAATCGTCGAGTCCCCGTTGCCGCAAAACTGATCGCGGACCGATTGCAGACCAAATGATCGCGATCACGTTCGCTTTGCCGGCGGAGAGTTCGGGGTTTATCGCTCTTGTGCGAGACAAACGGCGCGCAGTGAGCGGCGACACTGAAATCCTTGACGGAGAGATCAACCACCGACCAGTCGCGATCTTTCACACGGGTATTGGCCAAAAAGCTTGTCAGGCCAACATCGATAATTTCCTGCGCGTTGAACATCCGGATATTTGGATCAGCAGCGGCTTCGCGGGCGGCCTAGGCGAAGACCTGAGAGTCGGTGATTTGTTTCTCGCGGAAAATTTCTCGGACCGAGAATTGCTTTCCGTCGCGCAGCGCCTTCTCGGCGACGTTGCGCGGACGGCGAAACTTTTTACATCGACAACGATCGTCGATTCACCTGCGCAACGAAATGAGATCGCGCGCGCGCATGGCGCGCAGGCGAGCGACATGGAAACCGAAATAATCGCGCGAGCATGCATCGCGCGCGGTATTCGAATGCTTTCTTTGCGCGCGATCAGCGACAGTTTGCACGAACCGTTCCCCGCTCCACCGGATCTTTTATTCGACCTGGAACGACAGCGAACGAATGGCGCTAAACTTGCGTTATATTTTTTGAAGCACCCAACTCACATCGTGGGTTTCATTCGCTTCGCCAATCGGATCGCGCGAGCGCGCCGAACCTTGACTAACGCGATCGTTGCGGTGCTTCAAGACCTGTAGGGGAAGCAAACTGCTTCCCTTACAGATTACGGATTTGTTTGCGCGGGCTCGATATGCACGAGGACATCGGCGATGCGCGGGTCGGTTTGTTGGATGGCGGTTTTCACTTGATGCGCGATGTGATGGCCTTCGCGCACGGAAATACTGCCGTCTACTTTTACGTGGAGATCGACATAAAAGTCCAAACCCATTTTTCGCACGAGACATTTGTCGATCTCGATCACCCGCGGAACAGAGGCAGCCGCCTTGCGGACAAGATCGATAATTTCGCCGCGCGGTGCGGTGTCGAGAATATCGTACAGCGCGGGCCCGAGCAGGCGCACGCCGATGGTCGCGATGATGAGGCAAACAAAAATCGCGGCCCAGTTATCCGCGCTTCGCCATTTTTCGCCGCCGATCAAAGCAATCGAAATTCCAATAAACGCAGCCACGGACGTGAGCACATCGGCACGATGACGCCATGCGTCGGCTTTAACGGCGATGCTTTCGATGGAACGGCCAAAGCGGACGACGTAACGGAAGAGAGTTTCTTTTACGGCGACGACCGTGAGAAGCACCGCCAAAGTGAAGGGGGCGGGCGCGCGATGCGGCAGAAAAATTGTCCGAGTGCTCTGCACCGCGAGCAGAACTGCGGCGGCGAGAACACCGAGTGCGACAAAAATCGCCGTGAGTGGTTCCGCCTTGCCGTGGCCGTAAGGATGCGTGGCGTCCGGAGGTCGCGCGGCGAAGCGTAATCCGCCCCAGATCACAATCGAGCCGGCAACATCGAGAGAAGATTCAATTCCGTCCGCGATGAGCGCATAAGCATTTCCAAAAACGCCGGCGGCGATTTTGATAATCGCGAACGCGACATTCACAATCATGCCGATGAGAGCGAGGCGGGCGCCAGCTTGCAGATTGCTGGCGGTAACGTTCGATGTAGGCTGCTGCGCCGGCGACATGACCCAAAATATAATCGCAGCCGTTTACGAAATGCACGGAAATCCGGCGGACGTCTTGCGCATTGAGACCCAGCCGTGGCCGAAAGCACGACCGGATGAAGCGGTCGTGCAAGTGCGCGCCGCGCCGATTAATCCAGCGGACTTGAATGCAATCGAAGGAAAATATCCGCTGCGGCCGCCTCTTCCCGCGACTCCGGGATTCGAGGGCGCGGGAGTAATTGTCGATCTTGGGTCCGAAGTCACGACTGTGGCGATGGGTGCGCTGGTGATTTTGCCGCACAACAGCGGCACATGGCGCGAGGCGCTCGCGGTAAAAGCGGATGAGCTTGTTGCTGTGCCGCCGGAAATTGAGCCGGCCCAAGCGGCGGTGTTGAAAATCAATCCGATGACTGCGTGGCGATTGTTGCACGATTATGTCGAGTTGAAGCGCGGCGATTGGTTGATTCAGAACGCGGCGAACTCGGCGGCCGGCCGCGCGGTGATTCAGATCGCGCACCATCTCGGTTACAAAACCGTCAACGTTGTTCGTCGCGCGGAATTGATCGCTGAGTTGCGCGCGGAGGGCGGCGATGTCGTGCTTGTCGATGGCGAGAATCTTCGCGACGAAGTGAAAAATGCGACGAGCGGCGCGCCGATTCCTTTGGGTCTGAATGCGGTGGGTGGCCAGAGCGCCCTGCATCTCGCAAATTGCCTCGCGCCCGGATCGACAATGGTAACTTTCGGCGCAATGAGCTTGCAGCCGCTAAAAATTCCGAATGGCCTGCTCATTTTCAAAGACCTTCGCTTTCGCGGAATCTGGATCAATAAATGGTACGACAACGCCACGATACGGGAACGTATGGAAGCGTTTCGGCTGCTGTTTGACATGGCAAAGCGCGGCTTGCTGAAAACCAAAGTGGAAAAATCTTATCCGCTAAGCGAAGTGAAAGCAGCAGTCGCACACGCAGCGCAAGGAAAACGCAGTGGCAAAATCATTTTCGAGTTCGGCGTTTAGTTCAAATAGGCCCGCTAAACACGCGAAATGACGGGAAAGAATCGAACGTTTCGTGGTAGGGCGACGCCGATTCTGTAGCGGCCGTCTGTGACCGTCGCTCGAAAAAATTGTAGGGCAAGCGCTCCGCTTGCCAAATCCGAGGAGCCGGCAGGTGCCGCGCTCTCCAGATGGATTATCCACCAAACACGCTAAAGAATGCCAAAAATTTTTGGAATCGAATTGACTACATCTTTCGTCTATTTGGCTTGTTTCGTGGATTAGACCTTCGTTCTCTTTGTTCTCTTCTGTCGGAATTTTTGTTCGATTCAACAGAAGGAAACGAAGGCTGAACCGCGGATTACGCAGATAATTAACCCACGAAACACACGAATGATACGAAAGGAAGAAGGGGACCCGGCGGATTGTGTCTTTAAGATTTTCCGTGTTATTTCGCGTGTTTAGTGGGCAATAGATGAGTTCTTACTGATTGTTGAGCACCATTTGCGGCGCAGCTTTACTCAGTTCGAGCCGATCATTGACCTTCTGGATCTTTGAGTCGTGCTCTTTCAGGCGCGCAATGACAGCCTCCATTCCTTTTTGCTGCTGCGCAATGACCGCTTCCTGCCTTGCAACCGTGGACTTTAGTTCCTGTACGGTGCGATGCTCCTTGAGAAACTCGTTGAGCAGCATTGCGTTGATCGCTTCGTAGCGCACGGTGTAGGGCCTACTATCGGCGTCGCGAGCCACCAAATCGGGGTGCACCTTTTCCACTTCCTCGGCCACCAGGCCGAACTGCGGGATGCCCTCGGGATCAAGCTCCGGCTTGTAGCGGAATGTGACTGGCCGGAGCGACAAGAGCACCTCGCTGCTCTTCCCCATGGCCT
>Ga0184605_10000274_pt1 | contig 15249 bp, 17 predicted proteins | sample PLM0_30_coex_FD_132995 | JGI IMG/M metagenome (GOLD analysis project Ga0184605, IMG submission 132995) | Groundwater sediment microbial communities from an aquifer in East River, Colorado, USA - PLM0_30_coex | ecosystem: Environmental > Terrestrial > Soil > Riparian zone | place: USA: East... | reverse complement strand
TTCTTCCATAATCGGCACATGGCCGGCCGCATTCTCGTCGGCTCTTGCTCCTGGGCCGACAAGACGCTACTCGATAGCGGGTGGTATCCACCTGCCGCGAAGTCGCCCGAGCACCGCCTCCGCTTCTACGCGGACAACTTCCCGATCGTCGAAATCGACAGCACCTTCTACGCGATACCCGACGAGCGCAACCCGCGGGCATGGGTGGAGCGCACGCCCCCGAAGTTCACGTTCGACGTGAAAGCCTATGCGCCGTTTACGGGACACGCGGCAGTCGTCAAGGGGCTCGCGAAGGAGTTGCGGGAGGAACTGCCCGCGGATGTGCAGGCGAAGGCGAACTTCTACGCGAAGGACCTGCCGCCGGACGTCCTCGATGAAGTCTGGCGGCGCTTCAGCGAGACGCTGCTGCCGCTCGATAGCGCGGGCAAGCTGGGGACGGTGTTGTTCCAGTATCCACCGTGGTTTGGGCCTCGGGCCGATAACCGGGAGATGATTCTCGACGCGAAGGAGCGCCTCGGCCAATACGAGATGGCCGTCGAGTTCCGCAACGCGATGTGGATGGCGGAAGAGCGCGATCGGGAGCGCACGCTGAAGTTCCTGGCCGATAACGGGATCACGTACGTCTGCGTCGACGAGCCGCAGGGCTTCAAGAGCAGCGTCCCGCCGGTCACTGCCGTCACTGCGCCTACCGCTCTCGTCCGCATGCACGGCCACAACGCCGAGATGTGGACGAAGCGCGTCAAGACGGCGGCCGAGCGCTTCGATTACTTGTACAGCGAAGACGAGCTTCGCGAATGGGTGCCGCGTGTCAAGGAACTCGCCTCCGATGCCCGCGAGGTGCATGTCCTCACGAACAACTGCCACCGCGACTACTCAGTCCGAAACGCTAAGCAAATCGGAGAGATGCTCGGCGTGTTCGGTGCAGAGAAAGGCGAAATGCGCGTTGAACAAGCGAGCGGCCCAAATAGACGTGGGGCCGAACGACAGCAGAAGCTACTATAGGCGGTCAGTACCAGCGCAACATCGTCACTGACAACCGATAACTGATGACCGGCGAGTCGCGCGTTATTTCCCGTCCGTGGCTCTTTCTTTACCGTACGTTAACTGACGTAAAGAAATGGATAACGTAATCTGAGGCTCGAGAACGCAACCAAGCCGCCGAGCCGGGCGGCGAGAACCGAGGAGCTCACAATGGCCAGCTGCCAACCCGCCGGCGGCAACAGCCGAACAGAAAACAGAACGAAGCGTTGGGCAGCGCCCAGCGTCCGGATCGCCATACTGGCACTGGTCTCTTTCGTCGCCGTTTCTTTCGGCGCGGCGATGGTGGTGGCGCCATCAGGTGCCGATTCGCACGCAGCGTACGCTGCCACGTCTTCTTCCAGCGTCAAGGGCCCAAAGACGGTGGCCAGCTCGTGGTCGATGTCACCACTGCCCGAGGGCGAGGACGGCGCCGTCAGTAGCTCCACACAGATGTCGCCGGTCACCGAGCACTCTTCGCTCGTCGCCGCGCCGCGCTAGCGTCCGGTCGAAAGACGGTCGATCAGCCAGCGGGGCAGGCCCGCTTCCGCCATCAGCTTCTGCGTGGCATCGATCGCGTACCCAACGCGGTGCAACGTGATCGTCATCGCCTCCGCATCGTAAACGGCGTAAGACGCGCGGGGGTCGCCGTCCCGAGGCTGCCCAACGCTGCCGGGGTTGAGGATCATGCGCACGTTCGGGTCGAGATCGACTTTCTCGCCGTCGGCCAGGCGGAAGAGCTGACACCCGTCGAAAGAGGTCCGGTCTTCGACGACGAGCATCGGAACGTGCGTGTGGCCCACGAGCCCGAAGGGCGTCTCCTGGAGCGCGAGGTGGCCCTGGGCGGCTTCGGTAGAGTAGAGGTACTCCCAAATGGGCCAGCGCAGCGTCCCGTGCACGAGCGTAAAGCTGTCCTGATGCTCGACCTCGGCCAGCGCGTCGAGAAACTCCTTGTCTTCGGTTGATAGACGCGCCTTCGTCCACTGCGCGGCAGCCGCCGCGTCAGGGTTAAAGTCCTCGGTGCCGATCGCGCCCGTCGCCGCGCGCTCGTGGTTCCCCGCGACCATTGTCGCGTCGAAGCTCTTCAGGCGGGCAATGCACTCGCCCGGCTGCGGGCCGTAGCCGACGCAGTCGCCGAGCGACCAGACGGCGTCGATTGGGCCGCTCCCTTCCGCGTCGCGGACGATGGCCTCGAGAGCCGCGAGGTTGGCATGAACATCGGAGAGGATGAGAGTGCGCACGGAGCGAGTATAGCGAACGCGCGCTCGTATAATGGCGCCGTGGAAATCTCCGAAATCGGCGAATTCGGCCTGATCGAGCGGCTGGCCGCAGTCGTCGCGGCGGAAGCGCCGGCGGACCTCATCCTCGGCGTCGGTGACGACGCGGCCGCCTGGCGGGCCGGCGAGCAGGTGCTGCTGGCAACTAGTGACACGCTCGTCGAAGGCGTGCATTTCCTGCCGGAGTTCGCACCGTGGGCAGATGTCGGCTGGAAAGCTCTCGCGGTCAACGTCAGCGATATCGCGGCGATGGGCGGCGAGCCGCTGTTCGCGCTCGTCACACTGGCCCTGCCACCCGAGACCGACGTTGCGGCCGCGGACGACATCTACGCCGGGCTCGCGGAATGCGCCGAGCAGTTCGGCGTGGCCATCGTGGGCGGCGATGTCGTCCGGGCGCCGCAGGTGTCGGTGACGATCGCCGTCATCGGCCGGGCCCAGATGCAGGGGACAAAGCCTCTGGTAATGCGCCGGGACCGGGCCCGTGCGGGCGACGCCATCGCTGTGAGCGGCACCCTCGGCGATGCGGCTGCCGGGCTCTGGCGGCTGCGCAAGGGTGCTGCCCATGACGAGACGCTAGTGCAAGCGCACCTGCGTCCCGTGCCGCCGCTCGAGGCCGCTCAGGAGGCCGCCCGCGCCGGCATCGAATGCGCCATCGACATCTCGGACGGCCTCCTCCAGGACCTTGCTCACATCTGCCGGCGGTCCGGCCTTGGCGCCGTCGTCGAGGCTGACTCGCTTCCGCTGAGCAACGACCTGCTCTCAGCATACCCCGAGGACGCCCTCGCGCTCGCCGGCACCGGCGGCGAGGACTACGCGCTGCTGGTAACAGGCGCAGACGAGGTGATCGAACAGCTACGTGAAAACGCGGCCGTATCGATAACGGTTATCGGCCGGATGGCCGACGCCGAGGCGCACATTCCGAAGCTCCTCGACGCATCCGGCGACGAAATCGCGATGTCGAGCGCCGGCTGGGACCACCTGCGGCAGGCATGAGCGCCGGCGTCACGCTCTCATCAAGCAGCCCCGATCAGACCCGCGCTGTTGGTGAGCGGCTGGGCGCCGTCCTGGGGCCCGGCGACGTGGTACTCCTTTCCGGCGAGCTGGGCGCGGGGAAGACCGTGTTCGTACAGGGCATCGCGCGGGGTCTTGGTTTCAACGGTTCGGTGTCTTCAAAGTCGTTCGTTCTGGTTGGCGAGTATCGGGGCCGCGTGAAGCTGTACCATGCGGACCTTTACCGACTCGACGACCCTGAGCAAGTTGCCGCGCTGGCTCTCGACGAGATCAGCATCGACGGCGTTCTCGTCGTCGAGTGGCCGGAGCGCGCAGGCGATGCAGTGCTGCCGGAGGAGCACCTGCTGATCGAGTTCGAGGTCACGGGGGAAGACTCGCGTTCGCTGCAAACTTCTGCCGAAGGGTGGCGCGCGAGCGAAATCATGCACAAGCTGAGTGCTATCGCTTGTCCTGAAGCATCCGTAGAGTGAAAGATGGATGACCCCGCAGACGTTTGCCGCGCTTCTTTTCCTGCAGAACATTGTCGTTGGCGCCGTTGTTGCTTGGGCAATGGGCTTGCCCATGTGGCAAGGCCTTACCTTCGGTGCACTGTTCGGGCTCGGACAGTCCACGTTAATCATCATCGGCAATCAGCGCTCATGGCTCCGCGCCGACCTGTTCACGAAGAAGAACAAGAGACCGACTGAGCGTCCCATCACTCCGGGCCTTCTGACGTATTGTCTAGGCTTCTGTATTCTTGTTGGCATCTCATTCGGTCTTATAGAGGGCTTACCCCTCGTGCTCTGGTTGGTTTGGTTGCCTTTCTTGTTGGTCCTCGGAGTACTATTCGCTTGGATCCTCGCTCAAATCTACTAACGGCCGGGCTTCACGAACTTTCGATTGACACTGCATCCGACCTCGCCTCGATCGCGCTCTCGCGGGAAGGCAGCCTCGTGAGCGATGTTGCCTGGCGATGCGTGCGAAACCATACGGTCGAGCTGCTGCCGAGGATCGAGCAACTGCTTGACGAAACCGGTATCGAGAAGACCGACCTGAGCGCCGTATTCGTCTCGATTGGGCCCGGCATGTACACTGGGCTTCGCGTCGGCGTCAGTATCGCGCAAGGGCTCGCGCGCACTATGCAAATACCTGCCATTGGAGTCGGACGGCTCGAACTCGACGCGTATCCGCACCGGGACTTCGAGGGGCCAATCGTGGCCGTGCATCGCGCGGGGCGCGGCGAGCTTGCCTGGGCGTCGTACCAGGCTGGTCCCTGGCGTGAGGTGAGCCCACCCCGGCTCTCCCTCCCGGATAATCTCGCTGGCGCCGTCAGAGACGGCGCACTCGTCGTCGGCGAAATCGACGACAAGCTATCGGCGTTGATCGAAGGCCGGGACGTGACCGTGAGAGGCCCCGCCGGCGCAGGCCGCGCGCGCAGTCTGGCCGAATTGGGGTTCGCATGCTGGCAGGCGGGAGAGACGGCGGAACCCGCGCTGCTGCGTCCGATCTACCTCCGGCCGCCCGCGATCGGGTCTCAGCAGCCGGGAACCTAGGAACGGCGCTCGAAGGGTAGACGTGAATGGGATTGCAACCAGTCGATTGGTGAGCACATTTTGCGGCGCGCTACAATGGGCGAGATATGCCGATGGAGCGAACGCTCGTCCTCGTCAAGCCGGATGCAATGCAGCGCGGGCTCGCGGGCGAGATTATTTCCCGCCTCGAGCGCCGGGGTCTTCGCCTTGCCGCCGCGCGCCTTCTGCAGATAGACCGCAATCTCGCCGCCCAGCATTACGCTGAACATACCGAAAAGCCGTTTTACGAGACTTTGGTGAGCTTCATCACGGCCTGCCCTGTCGTCGCCGCGGTACTGGAGGGGCCAAACGCCGTCGAGATCGTCCGCTCGACAATGGGCGCCACCGACCCGCGCAAAGCAGCTCCCGGCACAATTCGCGGAGACTACGGCCTCAACATCACCCAGAACCTGATCCATGGCTCCGATTCGCTCGGGTCTGCCGGCCGTGAGATTGCTCTTTTCTTCGATGAGGGCGATCTCCACAGCTACCCGCGCGACATCGACCGCTGGTTGTTCGATACGCCCGACTGAGGTTGCCCGCCACTCGTGATTAATACCGATAATCTCCGCATCCCGGTCGAAAAGCTACGACGCGAACAAGACCCAAATGCGTTCCAGTTCGACTGCACGGACGAGCTTGTGCCATTGGTCGAATTCATCGGTCAGGAGCGCGCTCTACGGTCCCTCCAGTTCGGTCTCGGCGTGGACAAGTCTGGATACAACATCTTCGTTACAGGACTGACCGGTACCGGCAAGACCACGGCGATCCTCGAGCATATTCAGCGGACCGTTGAACAGAAGCGTGCAGCCGCTGCTGGCGACATTCCTTCCGACTGGTGTTACCTCTTCAATTTCGAGGACCCCGACCGTCCCCGGGCCGTTCGCATGCCGCCGGGCGCAGGAAAAGACCTGCGGCACCAGCTCGATGAACTCCTCTCGTCCGTGCGGAGGAGCCTCACGAACGCCTTCACAAGTGAGGAGTACAACCAGCGACGGCGGGAGATTCTTGAAAAGGGCCAGCAGGAGGCGCAGCCGCTAATTGACCAGGCGGAAAAGCAGGCGGAAGAGGCCGGGTTCGTGCTTCGCTTCTCGCCGACGGGGGTGAATCTCATTCCGAGGGCGGACGGCAAGCCAATGAGCCCGGAGGAATTTACCGCGCTCGACTCGACGCACCGCCACGAGATCGAGGCTCGCCAGCAGCCGATTTCGGAGCTCATCGAGCAGGTCCGCGAGCGCCTGCGCGCGATCGAGTCGGGCGTGAGCGACAAGTTGCGTCAGCTCGACCGGGAGACTGCAGAGTGGGTAGTCAGCGGTGCCTTCGGTGAGCTCCTAAAGCGGTACAACGAGAATCCGGAAATCGTCCGCTTCCTGGAGCAGCTCAAGGAATTCACCCTGGCCACCGCCGACACCCTTCGAGCGCAGAGCGAACCTACAGCTGTCATCGCACCGGGGCTGGCAGCCGCAATTCCGGCCCCGCCCGGACAGCCGGACCCGTTCGGTCCTTTTCGCTGCAACGTCTTCGTGGACAACTCGAACGCCAACGGCCCGCCCATCATTGTTGAGCCGAACCCCAGCTGGACGAACCTCTTCGGCCGGATCGAACGGCGAGCATATCTGGGTACTTACATCAGCGACCACACCATGCTCAAGCCGGGGTCTGTTCACCTGGCGAATGGCGGCTACCTCATCATCAACCTCGTCGACATCATGATGAAACCCGGCTCCTGGGAAGGCCTCAAGCGCGTGATCCGCACCAAGGAAGTCCGCCTCGAGGACCCGATGGAGCAATACGGCTTCCTTACACCCCAGACGCTGAGACCTGAGCCGATGCCGCTCGACATCAAGCTCGTCGTCACGGGTGATCCGATGTCCTACTTCGTACTATCAGCTTACGACGAGGAGTTTTGGGAGATATTCAAGGTCAAAGCGGATTTCGACTACCAGATCGACCGCACTACGGAGAATATGCTCGGCTACGCTGGCTTCGTCTGCGCCTGTGCGGAGCGCGAGGGCCTCCGCCATTTCGAACGCGACGCTGTCGCCGTCATAGTCGCGCATGGCAGCCGCATGGTGGACGACCAGGACAAGTTATCGGCTCGCTTTGGTCGTCTGCGCGACCTCGTCGTCGAAGCCGATTACTGGGCCGGCGCCGACGGAGCGCAGCGCGTGAAAGCCGACCACGTGGAGCGTGCTATCAACGAGCGCGTCTACCGGCTGAACATGATCGAAGAGCGCATCCGCGAGATGATCCGGCGTGGCGTGATCATCGTCGACGTACAGGGCTCAGTGACCGGGCAGGTGAACGGGCTGGCTGTGCACGACTTCGGCGATTTCAGCTTCGGGCGGCCCTCACGCATAACGGCGCGTACCTTTCTCGGCCAGCGTGGCGTAACCAGCATCGATCGCGAGTCCCAGCTCAGCGGCAAGATCCACGACAAGGGTGTCTTGATTCTGAGCGGTTATCTCGGCTGGAAATACGCGCAGGACAAGCCGCTATCCGTTTCCGCGAGCATCTCGTTCGAGCAGGGGTACGACGCTGTCGAAGGGGACAGCGCGTCTCTTGCCGAACTATGCGCGATCCTCTCCAGTCTGGCGGACGCCCCCCTCCGACAGGACCTCGCGATCACCGGGTCCGTCAGCCAGAGGGGCGATGTCCAGCCGATCGGCGGGCTCAACCAGAAGATTGAGGGCTTCCACGATGTCTGCAAGACCATAGGTTTTACTGGGCAGCAGGGCGTAATCATGCCGTCACGTAACCGGCAGAACCTGATGCTGCGCAAAGACGTCCTCGGGTCGGTGAGGGCAGGGGACTATAACGTCTACGCCGTCGATACAGTCGATCAGGCGATCGAGCTCCTAACCGGCGAAGACGCCGGCGAGCGCCGCCCGGACGGCTCTTACCCCGAAGGCAGCATCTACGCTCGCGTCGATAACCGCCTCAGAAAAATGGGCGAGGCGATGCGACACTTCGGGCGACGGCCTCGCGAGGAGGTGCAGGCGGGGGAGAAGGAGCCGGCGACAGCCACCGCCACAGAGGCCGACGAGCCGGTCCCAAACGACGACTAGCGAGGGGCATTCGGCTAACCGCACAGTGAACGGCAGAACTTCTCTGCGCGCGAGCGGCTCTATCCGGCTGACAAAGGTTCGGATTTCACGTAATCAGCATTTGCGCTGGAGCTCAGCCGCTCGGTGACGACGAACGACTCGATGACATCTTTCACTGCTCCCGTCCCGCCGCACCTCTCGAGTACGTGAGTCAACTGATGTCGCTTCGCGGCCTCGATGGGGCCGCCCACCGTCCCGCTGTATTCCCAATCGCATTCCGCGCAAACTCGCTTGGTCATGGCCGAGTCCTCCCCGAGGAGAGACGCTTGCCCGCGACCGTTCCCTGCGCATGTGCCGAGAGAATGGTCATGATGGTGGGCCGAACAAGCCGACCGAGAGCGATTCTACTGCATCCGCACGACGGGCACCGCGGTGTGCCAGAGTCCTTCGAGGTCGTAATAGGCGCGCTCGTCGGGCGCGAAGATATGGACGATAACGTCTCCATAATCGAGAAGGACCCAGCCCGATTCAGGTTCGCCTTCCTTTCCCAGCGGCTTCACCCCGTCCTTTGAGGCCGCCTCCGAGACGGCCTCGATAATCGCCTGAAGCTGACGGACTGTCTGGCCGCTGGCGATCACAAAATAATCAGCGAAGGACGCGACTTTGCGGATGTCGAGCAAGAGAATGTCCTCCGCCTGCTTCTCGTAGGCTGCATCGATTATCTTGCGCGCCAGCTCGTCTGATTCCAGGCCCCTTCTTACCTCTTTCCGCTTCGTGTTCCGGCGTAGGATAACATTGTAGCTGGAATGTCCAGAAAGCGTGTTGTAGTCGCCATGTCCGGCGGCGTCGACTCTTCCGTAGCTGCCGGTCTGCTCTCGGAGGCGGGCTACGAAGTTCTGGGCGTGACGATGCGGCTGTGGACCGCCGAGAACGCGGCTGAATCGCGCCACCACAAGCGCTGCTGCTCGGTCGAGGACACGGACGACGCTCGCGCCGCGGCCGACGTTTTGGGCGTCCGTCACTACGTCCTCAATCTCGAGAAGGAGTTCTCGACCGGGGTCGTCGACCATTTCGTGCGCGAGTACACGCTAGGCCGCACGCCGAATCCGTGCCTCGCCTGCAACGACCGCGTGAAGTTCCGACCGCTGATGCAGCACGCACAGACGCTAGGTGCTGACTTTCTGGCAACGGGCCACCACGCTCGAATCCGTCGAAACGGTCACGGCTTCGAGCTCCGCCGCGCGGTCGATCCCTCCAAGGACCAGTCCTATGTACTCTACACGCTGGGGCAGCGAGAATTGAGCCGAACGCTCTTCCCGGTCGGCGAACTGACGAAGAAAGAAATCAGGCGACTGGCTCGTGGCTGGCGGCTGCCGAACGCCGAGAAGCCGGATTCCGCCGACATCTGCTTCATTCCTTCCGGCGACTACCGAGCCTTCGTCCATGAACGCGTTCCCGCCCGCGCCGGCGCGATCATCGATACCGGAGGAGAAACCATCGGCGAGCACCCCGGCATTCACAACTATACGGTCGGCCAGCGGCGCCGCCTCCCCGCCCGCGGTGGAGGCGAGCCGCTCTACGTTGTCGGCCTCGACGCCGAGACCAACACCATTGTTGTGGGCGAGAGCAGCGATCTTTATGCTGAAGGCTTGATGGCGGAGGAGCTTTCGTTCGTAAGTGGCGAGGCGCCCCCCGATAAAATATCCGTCGAAGCGCGCATCCGCTACCGAAGCGAGCCAGTGCCCTCGACTCTGCACATCCAGGGCGGCCACGCTGAGGTGCGGTTCGAAACGGCGCAGCGCGCGGTCACGCCAGGACAAGCCGTCGTCTTCAACCATGGCGATTGCGTCATCGGTGGCGGCACAATAGTCAAACCGATCTGATTAGCGGTAGGCCTTTCCACCTCCCCCGCTGCAACTGTCTGCTATAATTCCCAAACTGATCGTATTGCCCGTCCATCCGGAGGTACTTGGATGCTCCTCAGCCTCGCAGACACCCGTGACATCGCGGTGATTGCCTATAGCATCGCCGGCACAGTGGCCTTCGTCCTAATTATCTTCTTCACGCTGGCGATTGGGATCCTCAGCTGGATGACGCTCAACCGGGTGCGCGGAATGCTGAAGAACAACGTGCAGCCCACGTTGGAGAGCGTGCGCCAGACTTCGGAGAGTGTGCGCGGAACGGTGGAGTTTGTCTCGGACTACGCAGTTGCGCCAGTCGTGAAGACGTACGGCACTGTCGCCGGGGTGCGGCAGTTCGTCGTAGTGTTATCGCGGCTTGGGCGCTCGCGAAAGAGCGGGTAGGCAACGCTCATGCGCCTTCTGATTGGGCTTGCGATCGGGTTCGGTATCGGCTTCGCCGGGGCGGTGCTGTTCGCGCCAGACCGCTCTCGGCGGCGCGAGGTTGACTGGCCCGCGGCAACCGTAGATTCCGGCCCAACGGCGATCGAGACCGACCACAATATCCTGGCCACCGTCAGACGGGCGCTGCGCTCGGCCCAGGAGCAACTCAACGAAGCGCTGGAAGAGGCGAAGGAAGCGCAGGCCAAGGCAGAAAAAGAGCTTCGCGCCCGCTACGAGCGCAAGGTACACAAGGCGAACAAACCAGAAGAGATCGACGAGAAGAAGCGCAAGTAAGCTTAGCGACTGAGCCGCGGCGGTTATGGCGGAGGGGGTGGGATTCGAACCCACGGTACCCAAAAGGGTACACACGCTTTCCAGGCGTGCCCAATCGTCCACTCTGGCACCCCTCCGAGAGTCGCTCGAAAATCCGAAATGTGAAAAATCGAACGCCGGCTTTAGGCGCTCGCCGCCGCTCCTTCCAGTTCCGGATCATCGAGTTGCGATTTTTGTTTTCGCTCTGGCGGAGGGGGTGGGATTCGAACCCACGGTACCGCAAGACGGTACAACGGTTTTCGAGACCGCCCCGATCAACCACTCCGGCACCCCTCCTCAACGTATTTTAGCAGTTGCCGTGTGCCCTCCAGGCTGTCAGCTCTCGTGCATCGGTGGCCTCCTCTATTCGCTCTTCGCCCGGTGCGTCCTTCGCCTCGTATAATCTTTCAGTCAATATGCCAGAGCGCACCGTAAACGTCACGATCGCCCTACCCCTCGCTGACGACCTTCAGGAGAGCATCCGCAAGACGGGCCCGCGTCTTAAAGTCACCGCCCTCACTCGCGCCCAACGCCGCGTCTACAGGGACGGACGCCCCCTTTGGGCGGGCTATCCTGAGCCGCCCCGGGCTGAGGACGAGAGCGAAGAGGAGGCCCGCGAGCGCCTCCAGCCGATTCTTCGCGATACGGAGGTCCTCCTCACGAACCCAATCGTCCCCGACGACATCGTCGAGCGCGCACCGGCGCTGAAGTGGCTCCAGCTGACCAGCGCCGGCGTCGACCGCCTGCTCGATGCGCCCGTCGTGCAATCACAAGTGTCCGTGACGACCGCGAGCGGCATCCACGCAGTGCCGATAAGCGAGTACGTCATTGGGGCGATGCTGGCGTTCGCGAAGGGGCTGCCGCGGGCCATTAGAGCCCAGCAGGAGCGAGTCTGGCGACCCTACTGGCCGGACGAACTGGAAGGGAAAACCGTCGGCGTCCTCGGCGTGGGGGCCATCGGCGCTCGGGTCGTCGAGCTCGCAACCGCGCTCGGTATGCGCGTGCTCGCGATGCGGCGGTCCGCCGAGCGGCGTATGACGGGCGCTGCTGCGGGCTTCCCTGCTGCAGACGAAATGCTACCTCCTTCAGATCTCACGTACCTACTACACGGTAGCGATTATGTCGTCGTCGCCCTTCCTCTTACTCCTGAGTCCCGCGGCCTGATCGGCGAAGCCCAGCTGCGAGCGATGAAGCCCAGCGCAGTCATCGTCAACATCGGCCGTGGCGCGATCATCGACGAACAGGCGCTCGTCCAGGCACTCAAGGACGGGACGATTGCCGGAGCGGCGCTGGACGTCTTCCAACAAGAACCGCTCTCAGGTGAGAGCGAGCTCTGGGGAATGGAGAACGTGATCGTCACGCCACACATCAGCGGCGGAACCCCGCGCTACATGGAGCGCGCCGTCGCGCTGTTCTGCGACAACCTGCGGCGTTACCTGGCGGGCAAGCCGCTCCGAAATGTCGTCGACCCGGCCCGGGGTTATTAGCGCCTGAGTGGCCAGGCTTCCACAAGTCAACGGCGAGCGAATGGTGAGCGTCGCGGTCAAGCGTGGTTGGTACATAGACCGGCAGCGTGGCAGCCATGCGGTGTTCAAGCATCCCGATCGCGCGGACACTCTAACGATCCCTCGCCATCGGAAGCCGCTGAAACCGTCGATTCTCGTCTCACTAATCGCTACACTGGGAATAACAAGAGAGGAACTAAGGAAGCTGCTATAAATGTCCCTTTATCGCGTGGTGTTAGTGCCTGAAGAAGAGGGGGGGTTCTCCGTCTTGGTGCCGGCGCTTCCCGGCTGTTATACGCAGGGTGATACTCGCGACGAGGCGCTTAGTATGGCAAAAGAGGCGATCGGCCTTCATCTCGAGTCACTAAGAGAGCACGGGGAACCGATCCCGCCCGATCGCTTCGAGGTAACTACGGTCGAAGTCACCGCTGCCTGACGACTTAATTTGCGGGCTAGCTGCTTACTGCAGCCAGCTTCGGGCGGTCGTGCGCCTTCTCCGGGTGAAGGGCCGCGTTAAGCACCTCGTCGACGTGCTCGACGAGGACGAACTCCAGCTCCCGGCGCACGTCTTCCGGCACCTCCGCCAGGTCATTCTCGTTGTCGCGCGGCATCACGATCTGCTTGCTGCCCGCACGGTGGGCCGCGAGGACCTTGTCGCGGATCGAGCCGACTGGCAACACCTTGCCCCGCAGCGTGATTTCGCCCGTCATCGCCACTTCCTTGCGGATCGCCCGCTCAGTGAGCGCGGAAACGAGAGCCGCCGCCATTGTTACCCCCGCCGATGGGCCGTCCTTCGGAATGGCGCCCGCCGGCACATGGATGTGAATGTCGTTCTTGTCAAACGCCGCCGCCGCGATACCCAGCGCCGCGGCTCGCGAGCGCGCGTAGGTGAGGGCAGCCTGGGCTGACTCCTGCATCACTTCACCGAGCTTACCGGTCAGGATGAGGCGGCCGCGGCCGGGTACTGTAGTCGCTTCGACGAACAGCACGTCGCCGCCGGCCATCGTTGCCGCCAGGCCGGTCGCGACGCCAACCTCGTCCGCCTCTGAGGCAAGCTCCCAGCGAAAGCGCGCGGGGCCGAGGAATTCAGCCAGATTCTCTTCGCGAATAGCAATCGAACCGCTCTGGCCGGCCGCCACCCGTCTCGCTACGGCCCGGCAGACACTCCCAAGCTCTCGCTCAAGATTCCGGACCCCGGCCTCGCGGGTGTGCGTGCGGATGATCTCCGTAATCGCGCTCTCGCTAACATGCAGGACGCCGTCCGGGATCCCGTTTTCCTGGAGTTGCCTGCCCAACAGATAGCGCTTGCCGATCTCGAGCTTCTCGCGTTCGGTGTACCCGGGGAGCTCGATGATCTCCATGCGGTCGCGCAGGGGCCCCGGAATGTTGTCGACGATATTGGCCGTCGCCACAAAAAACACGCGAGACAGGTCGAAGGCGGTATCCAGGTAGTGGTCCGTGAAGGTCGAGTTCTGCGCCGGGTCCAGCACCTCAAGCAGCGCTGAGGCCGGGTCGCCGCGAAAATCAACGCCGAGCTTATCGACCTCATCCAGCATGAAGAGAGGGTTGCGCGACCCGCAGCGCCGGAGCTCCTGGATGATCCGGCCCGGCATCGAGCCGACATACGTCCGCCGGTGCCCGCGGATCTCGGCCTCGTCCCGCATCCCGCCGAGCGACATCCGGATGAACTTGCGGCCGAGAGCGCGCGCGATCGACTGCCCGAGTGACGTCTTCCCTGTCCCAGGCGGTCCCGCGAAGCAGAGGATAGGGCCGCGCGTATCGCCCTGCCGTAGCTTGATGACGGCGAGGAAGTCGAGGATGCGACGTTTCACCTTGTCGAGGCCGTAGTGGTCTTCGTTCAGCACCGCCTCAGCTCGGATGATGTCCAACAGGTCCTCGGTGCTCGTATTCCAGGGAAGATCGGCCAGCCATTCGAGATATGTCCGCGACACCTGGTATTCGGGAGAGATCGACGGAATGCTTGTCAGGCGTTGCAACTCGCGGTCTGCCTCGCGCTGCGCAGCCTCCGGAAGGGCCGCCTCGCCCAGGCGCTGTTTCAGCTCCGACAGCTCCGGGGTAATGTCGCCTTCCCCCAGCTCCTTTTGGATCGCCTTCATCTGCTCGCGCAGGATGAACTCGCGCTGGCGCTTATCGAGCTCGCCACGAACGTCGGCCTGGATCTGCGATTGCACCTCGAGTACTTCGATCTCGTGGGTAATCAGTTCCTTAACGATCGTAAGCCGCCTGTTGACGTTTAGCTCTTCGAGTACGGCATACCGCTGCTCCGTGCGGATCTGAAGATTAGCGGCGATGAAGTCAGCGAGCGCCGACGGGTCGCCCAGATTGCCGACGGCTGCCGCAAGTTCCTGAGGCAGCGTCTCGGAAAGTGTGATGATGCGGACAAACCCCTCCCTGATCTCTCCCATGAGGGTGTCGAGACCCGCACCGCGGTCCACTGTCTCGCCCAAGCGCTCGATGCGCCCGACGATCCAGGGTTCGGCCTGCTCGAGGCCCAGCAGCTTGATACGCCCGACTCCTTGCAGGATGGCATGCACCGTGCCGTCCGGGGCCGTGGCCATTCGAACAATCGTGGCAGCCGTGCCGAGCTGGTAGAGGTCGCCCTCGTAGCGGTCCTCATCAAGGACATGCTGCGGGAACACCCCGACCATCTTTGCCTCGGACGCGGCTGCCTCGCCTACGGCCTTAATGTCCAGTTCGTCCGTGGCGAGGAGAGGCAGCAGTTGTTGGGGGTACATTACGGTGCCCCCGCCCGGGATCAACGGCAGCAAATCAGGGATCCTCGGCTGAGCGCTTACGGACGCTCGGCTGCGTGTTTGTCGACGTGTTTCCGCATGCTCCATCGGAGTTGCCTCCAGTTGGACTGCTGCGGAGGAAGGCCCTTAGCGAACCAGGATCGTCAGCGTTCGGCTGCGTGCCGGTGATGCCTTGGGCAGCTTGATTTGCAGCATTCCGTCCTTATAGACGGTCTCAACCGCGTCTGGGTTAACTGCTGCGGGTAAGAATAGTTCTCGCTGAAAGGGTCCGTTGCTTATTTCCACCTGCCGAAACTCGCGTTTCGCCTCGTGCGGCGCTGGCTTTCGCTCGCCGCGCAGCGTACACCTCGACCCTTCAACCTCGAGCTCGACGTCGTGATCGCCAATTCCGGCGATCTCGACAATGATCACTAC
>Ga0184605_10000273_pt1 | contig 15270 bp, 14 predicted proteins | sample PLM0_30_coex_FD_132995 | JGI IMG/M metagenome (GOLD analysis project Ga0184605, IMG submission 132995) | Groundwater sediment microbial communities from an aquifer in East River, Colorado, USA - PLM0_30_coex | ecosystem: Environmental > Terrestrial > Soil > Riparian zone | place: USA: East... | reverse complement strand
CGGCAGCTCGTTGCTTACCACCATCACCCAGGTGATCGCCGCCACCACGCCCACCGGCACGAAATCCTTCAGGGGATCGTACGCCACCTGCCGGATGTTCGGGATCATGGTGAGGATGCTGTCGTTGAGGACCCCGACGGTGTAGCCGTCAGGCAGCGCGCGCTTCACCCGCTCTGCGCCGATCGACCCGGCGGCGCCGGGCTGGTTCTCGATCACGATCTGCTGGCCCAGGTTCTCGCCCATCTTCTGAGCGACGATGCGGATCATCACGTCGACCGCGCTTCCCGCCTGCAGCGGCATCAGCATCAGGAGTGGCTTCGCGGGGTAGCTTTGAGCCGCGCAGGGCAGGGCCGCAGTTGATAGCGCAGTGGCGAGCGCCGCGCCCGCGAAGAACCGCATCGGGGAATCCTTCATCGTCGCCTCCACCCGTCGAGCCGGCGCAGAGGATATGATGGCGCGTCAAGACCTGCAAGGGGGGCACGGATGAGACGGTTCGCGATTCGCGCCGCATGCGCCGCGGCCTGCGCATTCTCGGCGGGGACGAGCCCGGCGGAGCAGGACCTCGCCGCAAAGCCCGCCTTCACCGACGGCGAGATCAGGATCATCCTGTCCCACGGGCCGTGGCCGGCGCCCGCGGAACCCGATCCGAGCAACCGGGTTTCGGGGAAGCCGGACGCGATCGAGTTCGGGACGCGCCTGTTCTTCGATCAGCGCCTCTCCGCAAGCGGAACGCTTTCGTGCTCGAGTTGCCACGTGCCGGAGCGCAATTGGACCGACAACCTCACGCGCGGCGTCGGCATGAGCGAGGTCGATCGCAACACGCCGACGCTCGTGAATCTGCTCGCGGGCCGCTGGTATGGATGGAGCGGTGCGTCCGACAGCCTGTGGTCCCACAGCCTGCGCCCGATCCTGGATGAGCGCGAGCTGGCCGCGACGCCGCGCCACGTGGCGCAGCTCGTGCGCGACGACGAGCAGCTCGCCTGCCGCTACCGCAAGGCGTTCGGAACCCCGCCGTCAGCGACCGACGACGAAGCGCTGCTGGTCGACGTCGGGAAGGCCCTGGCTGCGTTCCAGGAAACCCTGGCGAGCGGACGCACGCCCTTCGACCGGTTCCGCGACGCGCTCGCGAAGGTGGGAGAGCCTCCTCTTGGAACTTACTCCGAACCGGCGCAGCGGGGACTCAAGATTTTCATAGGAAAAGGCGGCTGCACCGCCTGCCATTCCGGACCCAATTTCACCGGCGGCGAGTTCTTCGCGACCGGCCTTTCCCGGTTCGCTCCGCGCGGGCAACCCGATCCCGGACGGCAGGCCGCGATCCGGCAGCTCGAGGAAAACCGCTTCAACCTGCTGGGCCGCTACAACGACGACCCGACGGGGATGAGCGCCGCGCGCACGCGCGAGGCCTCTCTGGAGAAGACGGGCTTCGGCGAGTTCAAAGTGCCGTCCCTGCGCAATCTGATACTGACCGCTCCCTATGGCCGCGACGGCGGCGCCGAGACCCTCGCAGAGGTCGTGCGCCACTACGCCGGTCTCGATCCCGCCGCCCTGCACGCGAAGGACGGGAGACCCGCGAAGCCGCTCGACCTCACGCCGCGAGAGCAGACCGACCTCGTCGTCTTCCTCGAATCCTTGAGCACCTTTTCCAATCCCTGGCGCCCCGACGATGGAGGTCAGTGCTACTGAGCAGCACTCCCGCCGTGACGACAGACAGCCGCGAAGACGTTCGCCGCGAGTGCGAGAAGCTCGGTGAACTCGTAGTACAAGCCAGGCTCGAATCCGGACACTTCGAAACCGGCAAGGCATTCGCCTGGGAATGGCTGCTGGAACAGTACTACCGCCGCCGCCGGGAAGGAGAGTCCGAACAACGCGAACGTGGTGCGCTGGCTCTGAAGGCTGCGGAGGATGCCGCCAACGCGGCAAGAGCGGCGGCCGCCGGCGCGCGGTCTGCTGCACGATGGACGATGGTGGCCGCTCTCTCCGCCGCAGCAGCGGTCATCGTTTCGCTGGCGAAATACTGGTAAGCAGATGGTTCTTCGGAAGATGATCGAGCGGTAGGCATCGATGGAATCCACCGCCATATACCGCAAACCGAAGAAGCGGATTGCGGCCGTACTCGGGCTGTTCTTCCAGCCCGCCGGAATGCTGTACGTCGCCCGGCCCGGCTGGGCCGCCGTATATTTTGCGCTTGCGCTGATCGTCGTACTGGGCAACATGTTTGCCCTTCGCGGCAGGGAGCTGGCTGGCGCGGTTATCGCGCTGCTCGTTGCGGTAATTTGCGCGATCCATGCGTATCGCCTCGCCCGAGACTACAGGGAATTGCTCAGGCGCCCTTGGTACAGCCGTTGGTATAGCTTGGTTGGAATAGTCGCTGCGTTTGCGGCGCTGGTGTTTGGGACTCGCGCTTTCCTTTTCGAACCGTTCCGCTTTCCGTCCGCATCGATGGCTCCGTCTATTGAGCCTCGCGCCCGTCTGATTGTGAGGAAGTGGGGGTATGGTAATTACGGAACGTACGGAATTCACGTCATGAGGACTGGCATGTGGTCTGAGGTGCAAAGAGGGGACATCGTGGTCTTCGAGTATCCGGAAGATACGGCCTTGAGCTACGCCATGCGGGTGGTCGGTCTTCCAGGTGACAGAATTTCGTACTACAACAAGCGGCTCGAGATCAACGATGAGGAGGTACAGATCCGGCGAATCGCTGATTACGTTCACAAGGATCGCGCTATTCCCTCCCCCCAATATCTGGAACGACTCGGCGACCACGAGCACGCTATCCTCATCGAACCCGACGCGCCTGCTGCCGTACCGATTGCAAGGGCGTTTCCATTCAGGGAACGTTGTGCTTACACCGCGGAAGGCTTGTCTTGCCGGGTACCCGAGGGCCACTACTTTGTCTTAGGTGATAACCGCGACAACAGCAGAGATAGCCGAGTCTGGGGATTTGTCCCGGCAATAAACATCATCGGCAAGGTTCAGTACATACCTCAATAACGTCCACGACCGGATTTCAAGGCAACGGAGCATGGCTGAAGAGCTGCAGTAAGTTGGGCTTGGAAACAGGCGTAGTTTATGATTCGCCCATGGCCGCAAAAAAATTCGAAATCCTCGTCCTCAATCAGATCTCGCAGGTCGGGCTGAAGCGCTTCCCGGAGAAGGGGTACAAGGTCTCCAAGGACGCCTCGCACCCCGACGCGATCCTGGTGCGCTCGCACGACATGAACGCGATGAAGATCGCCGAGAGCGTGCGCGCGATCGGGCGCGCCGGCGCCGGCACGAACAATATCCCGGTGAAGGCGATGAGCGAGCGCGGCGTTCCGGTGTTCAACGCACCCGGGGCGAACGCGAACGCGGTGAAGGAGCTGGTGCTCGCCGGGATGCTCATGGCCGCGCGCAATCTCGTTCCCGCCGTCCGCTTCGTGGGCTCGCTCAACTGCGACGACGACACTCTTTCGAAGCGCGTCGAGGCGGAGAAGAAGCAGTTCGCCGGCATCGAGCTTCCGCAGCAGACCTTAGGTGTCATCGGCCTCGGCAAGATCGGGAGCCTGGTCGCCGACGCGGCGATCAAGCTCGGGATGAACGTCCTCGGCTACGACCCCGAGATCACGGTCGACGCCGCGTGGAGCCTGCCCTCGCAGGTGAAGAAGGCGCACTCGATCGAGGAAGTCCTCAAGGCGAGCCAGTTCGTCACGCTGCACGTGCCGCTCCTTTCAGTGACGCGGCACCTGATCAACGCGAAAAACCTCGAGCTGATGCATTCGGGCGCGATCCTGCTCAACTTCTCGCGCGAGGAGATCGTCGACGCGAAGGCGATCGCCGCGGCGCTCGCCTCCAAGAAGCTCAAGTACTACGTGACCGACTTCCCGGCGCAGCCGCTCTGCGAAAACCCTTCAGTGATCGCGCTGCCGCACCTCGGCGCCTCGACGCGCGAGGCGGAGGACAACGGCGCCGTCATGGTGGTCGACCAGGTGCGCGACTACCTCGAGCACGGCAACGTCCAGAACGCCGTCAACTTCCCCGACGTCCTGATGGGGCGCGAGTCGCCGTACCGCGTCGCCATCGCCAACGCCAACGTCCCGAACATGGTGGGCCAGATCTCGAGCGCCATGGCCGGGGCGGGCCTGAACATCCACAACATGATGAACCGCTCCAAAGGCGAGATGGCCTATACCCTCGTCGACGTGGACAGTCCCGTGAACAAAAGCCTGATCGACGGCCTCGCGCGCATCAGGGGCGTGCTCGCGGTCCGCTATCTGCCCACAGCCTGAACGCATGGCCGACGACATCGCCAAGCACCGCGCCGAGATCGACGCGCTCGACGAAAAAATCGCCGCGCTCCTGAACGAGCGTGCCGCGCGCGCCGCCGCCATCGGGAAGCTGAAAGCGAACGGCGGCGCCTACCGCCCCGAGCGCGAGGCCGAGGTGCTGCGCCGCGTCCTCGGAGCCAGCCGCGGGCCGCTCGCGAGCGGCGCGCTCGCGCACCTTTTCACCGAGATCATCTCGGCCTGCCGCGCGCTCGAGCAGCCGCTCTCGGTCGCCTACCTCGGACCTCAAGGGACCTTCAGCGAAATGGCGCTCGCCAAGCAGTTCGGCGCGAGCGTGGAGGCGCAGCCCTGCGGCTCGATCGACGAGGTGTTCCGCGCCGCCGAGACCGGCGCCGCGCAATACGCGGTCGTGCCGGTGGAAAACTCCACCGACGGCGCGATCGGCCGCACGCTCGACCTCCTGCTCGCGACGCCGCTCAAGATCTGCGCCGAGGTGGTGCTGCGCGTGCAGCAGAACCTGATGGCGAAGGGCGCCTCGATGAAAGGGATACGCAAGGTGTATTCGCATCCGCAGTCGCTCGCGCAGTGCCACGGCTGGCTCTCGCAGCATCTTCCGGGCGTCCAGCGCGTGCCGCAAGCGAGCAACGCGGAAGCGGCGCGCATGGCGGCGAAGGAGAAGAGCGCCGCCGCGATCGGGCCCGAGATCGCCGCCGAGCGCTACAAGCTCAGGATCCTCGCGCGCGCGATCGAGGACGATCCCAGGAACCGCACGCGCTTCCTCGTGCTCGGGTCCCACGACGCGGGGCCCTCGGGCAAGGACCGCAGCTCGCTCGTGATGACCACGCACAACAAGCCCGGCTCCCTGCACGATCTGATCGCCGCTTTCTCCACATCCGGCGTCAACATGACGCGACTGGAATCGCGGCCCGCGCGCACCGGCCAGTGGGAGTACTACTTCTACGTCGACATCGAAGGCCACCAGCAGGACCCGAAGGTGGCCAAGGCGCTCGCCGAGCTGCGCGACAAGGCGCCCTTCGTCAAGGTCTTCGGCAGCTATCCGGCTGCGGTTCTCTAGGGCCGCTCCATGAGCTTGTGCGAGCAGTCTCTTTCCTACGTCCGCGCCATCGCGCCCTACCAGCCGGGCAAGCCGATCTCGGAGCTCGCGCGGGAAATGGGCCTCGACGAGAGAAAGATCGTCAAGCTCGCCTCGAACGAGAACCCGTTCGGCATCTCGCCCAAGGCCAAGGCCGCGATCAAGAAAGAGCTCGCGGACCTCGCGCGCTACCCGGATGGGAACGCCTTCGAGCTCAAGGCCGCGCTTTCGCGCCGCCACGGCGTTCCGCGCGAGTGTATCGTCGTCGGCAACGGCTCGAACGACCTGCTCGAGCTCGCGGCCGGCGCCTTTCTCGCACCGGGCCGGGCGGCCGTATATTCGCAGCACGCCTTCGCGGTCTATCCGCTCGCGACCCAGGCGCGCGGCGCGGAGGGCATCGTCGTTCCGGCGAAAGACTACGCCCACGACCTCGAGGCGATGCTCGCCGCGATCACGCTGGAGACGCGGCTGGTGTTTATCGCCAATCCCAATAATCCGACCGGGACTTTCGCGACGGGCGCGGAGCTCGGCAATTTCCTCGCGAACGTGCGGCGCGACGTGGCCGTGGTGGTCGACGAGGCCTACTCCGAATACCTGCCGGCCAACCTGCGCTACGACAGCGTCGCCCTGCTCAGGAAATACCCGAACTTCATCGCCACGCGCACCTTCTCGAAGGTCTACGGCCTGGCGGGGCTGCGCGTCGGATACGGGCTCATGCACCCGGACGTCGCGGATCTCCTGAACCGCGTGCGCCAGCCCTTCAACGTCAACAGCCTCGCGCTCGCCGCGGCGGCCGCGGCGCTCGAGGACGGGAAATTCGTCGCGAAGAGCACCAAGATGAACCGCTTGGGGCTGGAGCGCCTCGCGCGCGGCCTGAAGGCGCTCGGGCTCGAGACCCTTCCGTCGTGCGCCAATTTCCTCACATTCCGCGTGTCGCGGGCGGGGACGGTGTACGAGAAGCTGCTGCGCCTGGGCGTCATCGTCAGGCCGCTCACGGGCTACGATATGCCCGATCACTTGCGAGTCACAGTCGGCACGCCGAAAGAAAACGAGAAGTTCCTCAAGGCGCTGCGAACGGCGCTCGACGATTGATGGCGCGCATCGAAAAGCTGGTGATCGTGGGCGTCGGCCTGATCGGCGGCTCGTTCGCGCTCGCGCTGAAAGAGGCGGGCGCGGTCGGCCGCGCGGTCGGCGTGGGGCGCGGCAGCCGCAATATCCGGCGCGCGCTCGACCTGAAAATAATCGACGCCGCCGGGGCGCTCGACAAGGCGACCTTCGCGGACGCCGATCTCGCGCTCCTCGCGGTGCCGGTCGGGCAGATGCAAAGGGTCATGCGCGCGATCGCGCCGCTCCTCGGCGGGAGGACCGTCGTGACCGACGCGGGCAGCACCAAGGAGGACGTGGTCGGGCTCGCGCGGCGCGAGCTGAAGGGCGCGCTTTCCCGTTTCGTTCCGGGGCATCCGATCGCAGGCACCGAGAAGAGCGGCGCCGAAAGCGCGTTCGCCGCGCTCTATCGCGGGCGCAGGGTGGTGCTGACGCCGCTCGCAGGGACCGAGCTGCGGGCGCTCGCGCTGGTGCGCTCCGCGTGGGAGCGCTGCGGGGCGAGCGTTTCCGAGCTCAAGGCGCGCGAGCACGACGCGGTGCTCGCCGCAGTCAGCCATCTGCCTCACGTGCTCGCCTACGCGCTCGTCGATCAGGTCGCGCGCCACAAGAACGCGAAGCAGCTCTTTTCCTTCGCGGCGGGGGGGTTCCGCGATTTCACCCGCATCGCCGGGAGCCACCCGGAGATGTGGCGCGATATCTGCCTCGCGAACCGCAAAGCCCTGCTCATTGAGCTCAGGCGCTACGGCGGGGAGCTCGAGCGCGTGAAGCGGATGCTCGCGCGCGGCGACGGAAGGGCGCTCGAGGCGCTTTTCTCGGGGGCGCGCGGCGCGCGCGAGCGCTGGCTCGAGGACGGGGAATGAAGGCGCCGTGAAATTCCTCGACCTCGGTCCGATCGCGCGGGTGCAGGGCACGGTGAAAATGCCCGGATCGAAGAGCATCTCCAACCGCGTGCTGCTGCTCGCAGCGCTCGCGGACGGCGAGACGCGCATCGAGAACCTGCTCGATTCCGACGACACCGGCGTAATGCTGGACGCCCTGGAGCTTCTCGGCGTCCGCATCGAGCGCGAGTCGGCCACGGTGCGCGGCGGGTCGTTCCCGAACAAGTCCGCCGACCTTCGCCTCGGCAACGCCGGCACGGCCTTCCGGCCGCTGACCGCCGTCCTCGCGCTCGCCGGGGGCGAGTACCGCCTCTCGGGCACGCCGCGCATGCACGAGCGCCCGATCGGCGATCTGGTCGACGCGCTGCGAGCGCTCGGCGCGCGCATCGACTATCTCGGCAAAGAAGGCTTTCCGCCGCTTGCGTTGCACCCCGGCACGATCCGGCGGGGCGCGCCGGTTCGCGTACGCGGGGAGGTGTCCTCGCAGTATCTCTCGGCGCTGCTGATGGCGGCGCCGCTCGCCGGATCGGAAACGCGGATCGAAGTCGAAGGCGAGCTGATCTCCAGGCCCTACGTCGAGATCACCCTGAACCTGATGCGCCGCTTCGGCGTAAAGGTCGAGCGCGACGGTTGGAAAACGTTCACCGTCCCGGCCATGCGCTACGCTAGCCCCGGCGAGATCCGCGTCGAGGGCGACGCCTCCTCGGCCTCGTATTTCCTCGCCGCGGGCGCGATCGGCGGGGGCCCGGTGCGCGTGGAAGGCGTGGGGCGCTCGAGCATCCAGGGCGATATCCGCTTCGCCGAGGTGCTGGAGAAGATGGGGGCGAAGATCTCGATGGGCGACGACTGGATCGAGTCCGGCGCACCGGCCCGGGGAAAACTGAAAGCCATCGACGCGGACTTGAACCACATCCCCGATGCGGCGATGACCGCCGCGGTGGCGGCGCTCTTCGCCGACGGCGCGAGCACCCTGCGCAACATCGCCAGCTGGCGCGTCAAGGAGACCGACCGGCTCGCGGCGGTGGCGACGGAGCTGCGCAAGCTCGGCGCGGCGGTCGAGGAGGGCGCCGACGCCCTGCGCGTGACGCCTCCGGCGCGCTTGAAGCCCGCGACGATCGCCACCTACGGCGATCACCGCATGGCGATGTCGTTTTCGCTCGCGGCGCTCGGCGGGATCCGGGTGCGCATCGACGGCCCGGACTGCGTCGGCAAGACCTTCCCGGAATACTTCGAGGCGTTCGCGAGCATCTCGCGGCGGGCTTCCGCGTGAGCGCGGTGCCCGTCATCGCCATCGACGGCCCTTCGGCCTCGGGCAAGGGCACCGTCGCGGAGGAAGTCGCGAGAGCCCTGGGATTCCATTACCTCGACAGCGGCGCCCTGTACCGGCTGGTGGCGCTCGCCGGGGCGCGGGAGGGAGTCGATGCCGGCGACGAAGCGAAACTCGCCGCGATCGCGGCCCGGCTCCCGGTTCGCTTCGAAGGGGCGGAGATCTTTCTCGAGGACGAGCGCGTCACCGACGCCATCCGCACCGAGGAAAACTCCTTCGCGGCCTCGCGGGTGGCGGCCCTGCCCGCGGTGCGCCGGGCGCTTCTGGACAGGCAGCGGTCCTTCCGCAAGCCTCCGGGGCTGGTCGCCGAGGGGCGCGACATGGGCTCGATCGTGTTCCCCGACGCCGCGCTCAAGGTGTTCCTCACCGCGAGCCCGGAGGCCCGCGCGGAACGTCGGTATAAACAGTTGAAAGAAAAAGGAATCGCTGCTACACTGGCCGCCCTTTTGCAGGATTTACGCGAGCGCGACGCACGCGATGCGACGCGCAGCGTGGCGCCTCTCAAGCAAAGCCCCGGAGCGCGGCCGCTCGACACGACGTCGATGAGCGCCGAGCAGGCGGCGGCCCTTGTCGTGGACTGGTACCGCGGGGCGAACAGGTGACACAAAGCCAAGCACCGCAATGGCTTGGCTTTTTGTTGTAGATCAACGAACCCCGTCCTCAAGGGACGGGCTGATTGCTAGGTGTCTATGTCGAATGCAACCCCCGCAGTAGCTTCTCCGGATTCTCCAGAAACCTTCGCCGCCCTTTTCGAGGAAAGCCTGACGCGCAAGGAAATGCGCACGGGCGAGGTGATCACCGCCGAAGTGGTCCGCGTGGACATGAACTACGTCGTCGTCAACGCGGGCCTCAAGTCCGAATCCTTCATCGCTCTCGAGGAGTTCAAGAACGACAAGGGCGAAGTCGAGGTCAAGCCCGGCGACTTCACCAGCGTCGCGATCGAAGCGCTCGAGGACGGCTACGGAGAGACGCGCCTGTCGCGCGACAAGGCGAAGCGCCTCGCGGCCTGGCTCGACCTGGAAAAGGCGCTCGAAGCCGGCACGCTCGTGAAAGGGATCATCTCGGGCAAGGTGAAAGGCGGCCTCACCGTCATGACCAACGGCATCCGCGCCTTCCTGCCCGGGTCGCTCGTCGACATCCGCCCCGTCAAAGACACCCTGCCCTACGAGGGCAAGGAGATGGAGTTCAAGGTCATCAAGCTTGACCGGAAAAGGAACAACGTAGTGGTTTCACGCCGCGCGGTGCTCGAAGCCTCGCAAGGCGCCGAGCGCCAGGCGCTCCTCGCGAACCTCCAGGAGGGCGCGGTCGTCAAGGGCATCGTCAAGAACATCACCGACTACGGCGCTTTCGTCGACCTGGGCGGAATCGACGGCCTGCTGCACATCACCGACCTCGCCTGGCGGCGCGTCAAGCACCCTTCGGAAGTGCTCAACGTGGGCGACGAGGTTACGGCGAAGGTGCTGAAATTCGACACCGAGAAGAACCGCGTCTCCCTCGGCCTGAAGCAGCTGGGAGAGGATCCCTGGGTGGGCCTCTCGCGCCGCTATCCGACCGGAACGCGCCTTTTCGGCAAGGTGACCAATCTCACCGACTACGGCGCGTTCGTCGAGGTCGAGCAGGGCATCGAGGGCCTGGTGCACGTCTCGGAGATGGACTGGACGAACAAGAACGTGCATCCGTCGAAAGTGGTCGCGCTCGGAGACGAGGTGGAGGTCATGATCCTCGAGATCGACGAGGAGCGGCGCCGCATCTCCCTCGGGATGAAGCAGTGCCTTCCCAATCCCTGGGAAGAGTTCGGAACGAACTTCAAGAAGGGAGACAAGGTCCGCGGTCCGATCAAGTCGATCACCGACTTCGGCATCTTTATCGGGCTTTCCGGAGGAATAGACGGTCTGGTACACCTCTCGGACCTGTCCTGGACGCTTCCCGGCGAGGAGGCGGTGCGCAATTTCAAGAAGGGCGAGGAAACCGAGGCCCAGGTGCTGTCGATCGACGTCGAGCGCGAACGGATTTCGCTCGGCATCAAGCAGCTCGAAGGCGATCCTTTCAACAACTTCGTTGCGAGCCACGAGAAGGGCAAGCTGATCTCGGGCACGGTGAAATCGGTCGACGCCAAGGGGGCGGTCATCTCGATGGGCGGCGACCTCGAGGGTTACCTGCGCGCATCCGAGATCTCCCGCGATCGCGTCGAGGACGCCCGCACCCACCTCAAGGAAGGCGACAGCGTCACGGCGATGATCATCAACGTGGACCGAAAGAACCGAACCATCAATCTTTCGATCAAGCAGAAGGACTTTGCCGAGGAGAACCAGGCGATGGCCAAGCTCCAGAGCGAAAGCGCCGCCAGCACGGGAAGCACCAACCTGGGCGCGCTCCTCAAGGCGAAATTGGACAACAAGAACGCTCAACAGTAATCGAGGACCGGTATGACCAAGTCCGAACTTATTGCGAGGCTCGCGACGCGTTATTCGCAACTCGTCGCCAAGGATGCCGAATTCACGGTCAAGATGATCCTGGATGCGATGACGCAGAGCCTGGTCAAGGGGCAACGCATCGAGATCCGCGGATTCGGGAGTTTCGGGCTGAATCATCGGCCGGCGCGCGTCGGCCGCAATCCGAAATCGGGCGAAAGGGTTCACGTACCCGAGAAGTTCGTGCCGCATTTCAAAGCCGGCAAGGAACTGCGCGAGAGGGTCGATCAAAAATAGGAGCCTGTGCCGGAGGCGTGCGGACGGCGGCATCGACGAGGTGCCGCCGTTTGCTTTGGAGCTCGTGGTTGGCAGGCTGCTGAAAACGCTTCCCGAGAGGGAAGCGTTTTCCTGCAGACTCAAATTTTGGGGATATGAAGGGGGCGTGCCCCCTTTTCGACGATCTATCTGTTAGATGAAGCTCATCACTCACCTGTCGTGGCTGCTGCGCGCGCTGCTGTTCCTCGCCGTGTTCGTCTTCGCGCTCATGAATACCGCTCCGGTGACGCTGCGCTTCTTCCTCGGGCAGACGTGGGAGACCCCGATGATCGTGGTCCTGCTCCTCGCTTTCGCCTTCGGCGCCGGGATCGGGGTTCTCGCCTGCCTGTCGCGTCTGCTCGGGCAGCGCCGCGAGATCCACAAGCTCGAGCGCGAGCTGCGCGCGGCCGGCGACCGCACCTTGCCGCCGCAGGCGTAGGTCCGGGCTCTCCATGGACTTCGAGCTCTGGTGGCTGTTCGGGTTCGCCCTGTTCTTCGGGCTGGGCTGGCTCGCGGCGCGCGTCGACATCAAGCAGCTGCTGTCGGAATCGCGGCAGCTGCCGCGCTCGTATTTCAAGGGCCTCAACTTCCTGCTCAACGAGCAGCCCGACAAGGCGATCGAGGCCTTCATCGAGGTGGTCAAGGTCGACCCGGAGACGGTCGAGCTGCACTTCGCCCTGGGGAGCCTGTTCCGCCGCCGCGGCGAGACCGACCGCGCGATCCGCATGCACCGCAACCTGCTCGAGCGTCCGGATCTGGGAGGGGAGCAGCGGTTGCACGCGATGGTCGAGCTGGGGCAGGACTATCTCAAGGCCGGGCTCCTCGATCGCGCGGAAGAGATGTTTCTCAAGCTCAAGGGCTCGCCGCATCGCGCCGAGGCGCTGAGATTCCTGCTCGAGATCTACCAGCAGGAAAAGGACTGGATGAAGGCCGTCGGGGTCGCGCTCGAGCTGGAAAAGGACTCCGGGCAGTCCGCGCAAAAGGAAATCGCGAATTACCACTGCGAGCTCGCGCTGTCGGAAGTGACGCATTCGCGCCCGGAAGGGGCGAGGCACCACCTGGAGGCGGCGCTCGCTGCGCACCGCAAATGCGTCCGCGCCAACATCATTCTGGGCGACATCGCGGCGACCTCGGGCGATCACGACGGCGCCATCGGGGCCTGGAAGCGCATCGAGCAGCAGAACCCGGCTTATCTCGCGCTCGTCGCGCAGCGCCTGCTCGAGAGCCATCGCGCGATCGGGCGCGCCGAGGAGGGGCTCACGCTGCTGCGAGGGTACCTCGCGAGCTCTCCCTCGCTCGACCTGCTCGATGTCGCCTTCCAGTCGACTCTCGATTCGGAGGGCCCCGAGATGGCGTACAAGCTCGTGAAGGACGAGCTGCGCCGCAACCAGACCCTGCTCGGCCTGGACAAGCTGCTCGAGGCGCAACTCCTGGTCGCGCCCGCCGAAAGGCGCCACGACCTGGAGCTCGTGCGCAACCTCATACACAGCCATACGCAGCGCCTGGCGCGCTACCATTGCGAGAACTGCGGATTCAAGGCGCGGCAGTTCTACTGGCACTGTCCTGCCTGCGGCGGCTGGGAAACCTATCCTCCGAGGCGCAACGAGGAATTCGAGCTGGCGCCATGAAGCCTGGAGGCCAAATTTGAAGATCACGATCGTCGGCGCGGGCTACGTCGGCCTCGTCAGCGGCGCCTGTTTCGCCGAAGTCGGGAACGAGGTGCTCTGCCTGGATCTCGACGCGTCGAAGATCCGCATGCTCGAGGCGGGCGAAATCCCGATCTACGAACCGGGACTGCTCGAAGTGGTCAGGCGCAACCGGGCCGCGGGACGCCTGCACTTCACGACCGACGTCGAGCGCGCGGTGCGCTTCGGGACGGTGCAGTGCATCGCGGTGGGGACGCCGCCCGGCGAGGACGGCTCGGCCGATCTCCAGCACGTGCTCGCCGCGGCACGGGCGATCGGCCGGCACATGACCGAGTACCGGGTGATCGTGGACAAGTCCACCGTGCCGGTCGGCACCGCGGACAAGGTGCGCAGCGCGCTTGCGGAAGAGCTCCGCAGGCGCGGCGCGGACACGCCCTTCGCGGTGGTGTCGAACCCCGAGTTCCTCAAGGAAGGGGCCGCAGTGGAGGACTTCATGCGCCCCGACCGTATTGTCGTGGGCGCCGACGACCCCAAGGCGATACAGATCATGCGGGCGCTCTACACCCCGTTCCAGCGCAACCACGACCGCTTTTTCCTGATGGATGTGCGCTCGGCGGAGCTCACCAAGTACGCGGCGAACGCGATGCTCGCGACGCGCATCTCGTTCATGAACGAGCTCGCCAATCTCGCCGAGCGCCTCGGGGCGGACATCGAGGAAGTGCGCAGAGGCATCGGATCGGACCCCCGCATCGGCTTTCACTTCCTGTACGCCGGCGCGGGTTACGGCGGCTCCTGCTTCCCGAAAGACGTGAAGGCGCTCATCCGCACGGCGGAGGAAGCCGGCGGCACCCTCCCGATCCTCGAGGCCGTGGACGAGGTGAACGCGGCGCAGAAAAAAGTGCTCGCGGGGAAAATACTCGCGCGATTCGGCGGAAAGCTCTCCGGACGGCGCATCGCCGTCTGGGGCCTCGCGTTCAAGCAGAATACCGACGACATGCGCGAAGCCTCGAGCCGCGTTCTGATCGAAGAGCTCGTGGCGAACGGCGCGACCGTAACCGCCTACGACCCGGTGGCGATGCCCGCGGCGAAACAGGCGCTGGCGGGGCTCGCGGGCGTCCTTTACGCCGAATCGCCGCTCGCGGCGCTCGACGGGGCGGACGCGCTCGCGGTCGTCACCGAGTGGCAGGAGTTCCGCAGTCCCGATTTCGACGCGATCCGCGCGCGCCTCAAGACGCCGGCGATCTTCGACGGGCGCAATCTCTACGATCCGGCGCAGCTCAAGCGATTGGGCCTGGAGTACTATCCGATAGGACGGGCCGCGGTGAAGGCGGGCGCGTGAAGGCGGAAAACCCGGTTTTCTCGGAGCTGCACAAGGCGCGCGTCCTCGTGGTCGGGGACGTGATGCTCGACCGCTACTGGTATGGGGACAAGCTCAGAGTCTCTGACGAGGCGCCCGTGCTGATCGTCAAGATTGAAGATGATCGTACGATCGAAACGCCGGGTGGCGCCGCAAACGTTGCAGCCAACGCTGCGGCCCTCGGGGCGAACGTGGCACTGCTCTCCGTAGTGGGCAACGATGAACCCGGCCGCAGCCTCGCGGAGCTCTTGAAGAAGGCAGGGGTCAACACCAATCTACACCGCGATAGCGACATCGCAACCACGGTGAAGCTTCGCGTGATCGGACGGAAGCAGCAGATCCTGCGCATCGATTTCGAGACTCCACCAAGTCACGAAGTCCTGCTCGACAAGCTCGCGGACTACGAACGGATGATCTCCGACCGGAACGTGATCATCCTATCCGACTACGGTAAGGGCGGGCTCACGCACATCGCGCGAATGATCGAGCTCGCCCGGGCCCGAGGCAAGACCGTGCTTGTCGATCCCAAGGGCGACGACTACTCGAAATACGTCGGCGCGACCATCGTGACGCCCAACCGCGCAGAGTTCCGTGAAGTCGCGGGGAGTTGGAAAAGCGACGAAGAATTTACGCGCAAGGCTCAGGCGCTGCGAGAGAAGCTTAAGCTAGAGGCGTTGCTGGTGACTCTCGGCGAGGACGGGATGAAGCTCTATCAAGCGGGTGGCGTGCGGCACGAAAAGGCCCGGGCGCGCGAGGTGTTCGATGTCACCGGGGCGGGGGATACGGTGGTCGCTGTCCTCGCCTTGGCGCTGGCTACCGGCGCCGATTTCGTCACCGCGGCGCGGCTCGCGAATCACGCGGCGGGGCTGGTGATCCG
>Ga0184605_10000271_pt1 | contig 15280 bp, 8 predicted proteins | sample PLM0_30_coex_FD_132995 | JGI IMG/M metagenome (GOLD analysis project Ga0184605, IMG submission 132995) | Groundwater sediment microbial communities from an aquifer in East River, Colorado, USA - PLM0_30_coex | ecosystem: Environmental > Terrestrial > Soil > Riparian zone | place: USA: East... | reverse complement strand
GGCGTATAGGATTACTCCAAAGCCTGACGCAGAGCGAAGGACGAAGGGCTATTGGGAGATCACCACCGGCTCGCCGCTGGACTTTCCAATGCAGTCGCGTCTCGTAGAGATTGTGGCGAACGGGGACGGGACTCTTTCGATCTTTAGCACCGTCTATGACAGCGCGGCCCCCGTGAACCCGGGCGATGCCCATGACCCGACCCCGGACGACGGCGTGAACCAGCTGCTGCTGGCCAGCGTGGCCCGGCAGGTGGCGGCGAACGACCCGCAACGCTTCGCGGGCGCTTACAGGCCGGCGGCGAGTGACGGTAACGCGGAGCTGCTACTGCCGGCCCCGTTCGAGGTCGACCGATTCGAATCGCCGTCGCCGACGCCGGCCCCACAGGCGCGCCATCTATCGCGGAGAGCGCTCTTGGGGATACGCCACAACTGATAGATGCAGTAAGGGCGCCTCACAAAAGGCGCCCTTACGTTCGCGTTCGCTTTAGCGATCAGCGGCCGCGGCGGAGGAGCAGCGTCGCGCCGCCGCCGATTACGACAACGGCCGCGGCGATTGCGCCGCCAATTATGATGAAGGTGGTCGTGTCGGAGCCGCCATTGTCCCCGGTGGGACCTGGTTTAATCGAGACTACGTCACCCTTCGGGGCGGGGTCGTCACCGGGCACCTGGCAATCGGGGCAGTTGGTTGGCCGCCCGCCGGCGCCGCCTGAACCGATCGTCACGTCGCCGGTGAGGGTCTTGACGAGCAGCTCGCCATCGGGTGTGTCCGGGGCGGTGTCGCAAACGTCCCCGATCGTGTCGAAGTCCGCGTCGTTCTGGTTGCCGGTCGGCTGGTCCTTGCTTTCCTGACCGTTGGCGACGAGAGGGCAGTTGTCCTGGCGGTTCAGGTAGCCGTCGGCGTCCTGGTCGGTGTTGGAGCCTCGGTTGATCGGGTCGTCATTGGGGTCGCAGGCGGCGTCGAGGCCGTCTCCGTCGACGTCACCATCATTGAGGAGCGTGGGGTTGCCCTTGTTCGGTACGTACGGGCAGGTGTCCATGCTGTTCATGATGCCGTCATTGTCCGCGTCGCGCTGACCGACCGTAAATATCGTGAACGTGTACTTGCCGGCCAGCGGGTTCATTCCGAGGTTGATCTCGCCGTCGGGGTTCGCGGGGTCCTTATCGCAGGCGTCCCCGATGTCATCCTTGTCGGTGTCTTTCTGGTCTTGATTGGCGACGAGGGGGCAATTGTCGGCGAAGTTGTCGGTGCCGTCGCCGTCCTGATCTTCGTTCTTGCCGGTGTCGGGGTTATCGTCGGGGTCGCACTGGGTCTGCAGGAAGTCGAAGTCGGCATCGTGAGTGCCCATCAGGGGGTGCGCGTCGTAGGGGCAGGTGTCGTTCTTGTTGTCCGTGCCGTCCTTATCCGCGTCGAATGTCTTTCCGGATGCGATATTTGTGGACGTCAGAGGCGTGCAGAAGTCAGTGATCGGCCCGGGCTCGGGCTCGATCTCCGGATCGCCTACGTCCTGGAGCAGAACAATAGTCGGGAACCCAAGTTTCGGGTCCTTCGGCAAGAGCTTTTCGAGGTCTTCGCCGGGAAGATCAAAAGTTGTGCCGGGGTTGTAGATGAGGAACTGCAGAAGCACCGGGATGCCGGCTACTGTGGCGATGCCGGCGGACCGGCGGAACGGCTGCACCGGGCCGGTGACGCGGTCAATGAACTCAGGCCAATGGTCGATCGCGTCGAGGAGGCCATTGCCGTCCTTGTCTTCCGCGAAGTCTTTGGTGCCGAATCCCTTGTCAGCCGTCTGGCCGGCTTCCAGCTCGAGGTCTTTGAAAGAGACGGTCGACGACTTGTCCGTCGTGGCATTGACGAAGTCGAAGTGGACGGCGAGCGTCTGGTTGCAGGGGCTGTTGATGAGGCCGAGGGTGGCCAGGGCGTCCAGCTTGCCGACGGGCTCGCCGATGGGCAACTTGTCACCGCGCACGATACCGAAGTCGCCCGGGAGAAAGGAAACAACCCCGCCGAAGTTGACGTCCTTGGGGTCTCTGATCCCGAAGTCTATCTTGAGATCGCCGGGCGTTTCCGGTTGAGTGTTTGCCAGGGTAAGGGTAAGCGTGGGTTTGAAGTCTGCGTTGGCCTTGTCGGTGCCGGCGAGAACCAGCAGGAAGGATACGATTCCCACTACTGCTCCCCACGCGAGAAGCTGCTTTGCTCTCACGTTATTCGTCTCCTTTCTTGGGTTCCGCGCTAGCAAGTCTGCTGCCGGGTTGGTTGCTCAGATCGCTCAACGTGGCGGCGATAAGCTCGCCGGCGGACGCTCAGACTATGCGACGGCGAGGTCGGGCAATACTAAGGCTAATCCCTCCGGTCACGGGTGGTTCTTTATCTGCGGGCGTACGTCATCAAACGTGGGCATGCTGAGCGGATAGAGACCAATGCTCTGTATAGCCGAAGTTTGATTGCCATGTCAAGCGCCATTGGTAAAGCGATAACCTACCGAGCTTACGTGCAGCCCGTACCCGCAGATGTATCCCAGCCGGAGTTTGGACAAACTCAGGAAGTTCGTTTTGTAAAAACGGGCATAAAACATACATACAGTATGAATATTAAACCCCAAGGGGGCGGCTCCTTATACGTTAAGGGCCTAGCTCGCCGCCGCCGCCGGCCGCCGCTATTCCGAGGGCGACCAAGGCGGCGATGAGTACGTTGGGAGGCCGCGCGGCGATTCAGTTGCTCCGCTTCGCAGGCGGGCCGTAACATGAATGTGGCCCCGCTTCGCGCCGCGAGCGCGAAGCGCATCACCGAGAGCAAAACGCCGCCAGGGAGAGGGACAGTCGCCATGAACTTGAGGCTTCTATCCATCGGAGCATGTCTTGTGCTTGCAGTAACGTTCATTGGCTGCTCAGGCGGCAATGACAAGCCGGCGGCGCTGCCCGAGAAGGGTGCTGAGCTCTGCACCGAGCTCAAGAAGGTCGAACGAATGCGTTACACCATCGGTTATACACTTGAGTCGCCGAGGCAGGCAAGTCCTCCGGACGACGTTACGGCGACCGATTGGGCTGTCAAGCCCTCGCATCCGGACTTCAAATTTGAGACAGGAAACGACGGGTCGTTCGTTCAACCTGACAAGCTGGATTTCATGCTCTCCACCCCCGGCGAGCAATCAGTACGAACGATCATCATCGGTCAGAACGAATGGTTCCTGCTAAACGGCGGCTGGGTACCTAGCAATCAGCCCGTCCAGGGCTACACTTTTACGCCTCCCCTCATGTGTGATGCGCTCGTATCACAACTCGACGTTGCGGGCAGGACCGCGACCACGGAGAAGGTAGGCGACACTGACGCCCAGCATATTCGAATTGAGGCTGCTCCTATCGCTGCCGCTGCCCAACTGTTCACAGAGCAGAGCGACAACGGCAAGCTTCTTAAGTCCTGGGATGTTGACCTGTGGTTAAGTAAGAAGGATGCCAGTCTGGTGAAAGTGGAGGCTGTGGCTAAAGCCAACTATCCGTACGGACGGGAGCTTTCTTCAAAGCTATCTTTGCAGGTCGGGTCGTTTAACGACGACAACATCGTAATCAACCAACCGATTTAGGCAAACCAGATAACTCGCGACCGCTTAGAGAACGAAGGGGGCGACCCTTGGGCCGCCCCCCTTCTTGAAGTGCTTAGCGATTCGCCGTCTTCGCGCCGCGCTCTACGTGTCGCGGTTGCGCTTCCTCAGGCGAGAAGCCATCGTGCCGAGCGAGCCAATCACGCCGGCTGCGCCGAGTGCGGCCGCGATTGCGGCCCAGGCCGGCACGCTACCGCCCACAGGCGACAGGCTGCCGACACCGCTGGCGGGCCCGCCGGCGCCGCCGGCGGCTCCGCCTCCGGCGCCCGCGGCACCACGGCCTGCCGTTGTGCCCGCTCCACCAGCGGCTGCATCACCACCGGCGTTTGCACCACCTGTGGCGCCTGTATCAATAGTGCCTGCCGACGTGAGCTCAGGCATGGCAGACAGACATGGGCTGAAGGCAACGTTAGGGTCACCGCCCACGACTGCCACACTGGTCTTGATGCACTTGATTTCAGCACCGTCCGGTGTGCCGGGGTTGGGGTCACAAGCATCGCCGATGCCGTCCCCGACCTCTTCGCCGGTGTCGCCAAGGTCTTTATCATTTTGATCCGGGTTGGCGACGAGCGGACAGTTGTCGCCCCGGTTCGGGTATCCGTCGCCGTCGTGGTCGGTGGGCTGGTTGGCGGGCGGGCCGGCTGTCGGTTCGTTGGGGCTCGGGTCGCAGCTATCGGGGATACCATCAGGAGACGCCACACCCGTGAACTGGTCGCTGTCGCCCTCGATGGGCGGGGTCACGTCCCGAGCGTTCCATACCGTGTCGGGCGTGAAGGGACAGGGGTCGAGGGAGTTCTCGAATCCGTCACCGTCTGCGTCGCGCTGGGCCGAACCGTAACTAATGCCGGGGATCTGTGTACCGGCGTCCGGCAGTGTCCGAACCGGGACGCCACCCTCGTTGGCCGACGTGCCTGGATTGTCCTTGGTCACACCGTACGAGACGTTCACCGTCGCTAGCGGTGAGCAGAAGTCGGTGACCGCGCTTGGGGCCGGCGGCGTGGCGTTTCCAGCGGCTGAGGCGGTCTGAAGGACGACCACGCTCGGGTAGCCGTATCCCTCAGCAAACTGTGGGAAGTTCGGCAACTTGGTTCCCTTCTGGAACACTACGAGCTGGAGAATTACGTTGAGGTTGCCTGCCTGCTGGACGATACTCGTCCCGACGGCGCGGAAGACAGGCTTTAGCGCCGGCGCAGGTCCGTTATTGTCATCGCCATTTCCCGCTATCTTGTCAGCTCCATAGTCAACCCAGTCCGGGTCGAAGATGGCGTTCAGGAAAGAGGGGTAATGGGCGGTCGTCGGGGGAGGATTCACATCCTGGGTTCCATATGGCGGGTTGTCCCCGGCGAGGATCGCCAGGTCGTTCGACTGGCCAAAGGGCTGGGGATAAACGAGGTCGTTGTTGTCTGTGGTGCCCTTCTGGAAAGTAAACGGCACTCGTAGCTGGCTGTTTCCACAGCCGTTGTTCACGAGGCCGAGAGTCGGCTGTGAACCGAGCCGACCGAGGATAGCGCCGACCGGTATCGCTGTATCATCAGGTATCGTTGGCGCGAAGGCAACGACGCCGCCGAAGTTGTAATCGCCGGTGTCGTCGGGGGTACCGGCCTTGCCATCGGCGCCGACGCCGATATTGAAGCTGCTGACGATGTCGGGGTGCGACCCCGGGCTAATGTCCGGGGTACACGTCACGGTCAGCTGCTGGTCATCTATGTCGCCGGTTCCTTGGGCACAATACGTCGACGTGTTGGAAGGATTGAAAGTGCCGGCAGCGCGAACTCCATCTCCGCTGACCAGCAGAATTAAGAGCGCAAACAGAGGGATTGCTGCCAATCGGAGCAGGGCGAAGGATGGTACCAGCTTATTGAGGTGTCCGGTCATGACGTGCACTCTCCTTTGCTTGGGCCCAGGTATGCTTTTGTCCTTGGCAGGAGCTCCGCAAATCTACCCGTCTATGCTCCACTGCCAAACGGTCTATTAACCATAACCAAATATGGCTACGTAGTGTTTCATCTTTATTACATCTAGCTAATGTTGTCAAGCGAAAAGGTTCACGTCAGCTACGGCCCTTATCCCACTTTCAACATTTCCAATCATCACTGGCCAGCCACGGTCGTAAACAGACAAGTCTAAGCGTGCCCGCCAAACCATGGGAGCCGAGAGCGGTAGCGCCAGGCGGCGTAGCCCGCAGCGGGCAGGCCGACCACAGCGAGGACAATGAGCACCCACACCCAGGCCGGTGTTCCGCCGTCGTCCCCTTTGTTGCCTCCTGAATCGCTTCCCGCAGTGGCCGTGGGGGTGCTGGTCTTTGGGGTGCTCGTGGGCGTTTCGCCAGGGGCAAGCGTGCGCTGACCCGAGGGCGAGGCGCCGGGGGACGCGCCGGGCGAGGTCGCAGACCCGCCGGGGGAGCTCTGGCCGCCGCCGCCACCGCCGCCGCCCGACGCTGGCGAAGTCGGCGGGATGGTGACGGGCGGGACGCAGACAGTGCCCTCGGCGTGAAAGCCGTCGAAGAGGGCGTCTTCGCCGAGAGCAATCGTTGAAACCCCCGCACCATTGAAGACCACAGCGGTGCTTCCCGGAGGGTTAGGACTCGCGTCATCGAGGTCTACAGTGAGTAGACCCTGGTTGGCCTGGCCAGCAAGCACCTGGATGTTGATGTCAGCCAGAATGCCGCCGGCCGGTGCGCTGTAGGACGTATCGTCGGTCGGTGCCTTAGGGGGAGTGTCAGGCGAGACCGTGGCGGTCTGTGCGCCGTTGTAAGTGGCGCCGATGAGAGCCGTCTGTGCGCCCGGTGCGGCGGGCGGAATGTTCCCGGCGCTGATGATATCGCGATGGACGCCGGTGCCGGCGTCGATCGGCAAATTCACAAAGGAGATGTTCTGCCCACGAGCGCTGTCGGCGAACGGGGAGAAGTTGGCGCTGGCGGGCCGCATCCGGCCGCCGTCGTAGTTCATACGCACCTGCCAGCCGACGAGGTCCTCAACCTCCTGAACGACGAGCTCCGCGATGTGGTTGTGCTGCGCGTTGTTGCCCGGGGGATCAGAGCTGAGGCAGTTGTCGATCGGGCCGACAGTCATCGTATTCGTGCCCGCATCGTAGCCATTTCCGGCCGGCACCATGTCCAGGCCGATCCGGGGAGCTTGCACGGCGCGCCCCTGGCCGGCGAAGAGCAGGAAGCCGGCAACCGTGGACAGCACAGCGGCCAGGAGTAGGGCGAGAAAGGCAGGTCTCAATGCATACATTGGTGTCCCGGCTTCCGCCCCAGGCTATGGCGAGGGGCACCGGCTATCGAATAGCCGGTGCCCCCAGAATTCCACTCTCGCGTTACGGCTGACGCGCGGTAGATCATCTCCTCCGCAGACGCCAGATTCGGTATCCTGCCGCGGTTACCGGGACGGCAAGGCCGGCAAGAAGAAGGATATAAGCGATCGCCGAAGGGCCGCTGCCGTCACCCTGGCCCGTAGGGGGCAAGGCTGCCGGCGCCGCGCCCCTAGGGGTTGGCGTTCGGGTGGCTGCGCCGCTGGCGCCTGCGCTCGTCCCTGGAGTCGGTGTTGGTGTAGAAGTCGGAGTCGCCGCGCGCGGTGTAGCCGTGGGCGTTGCCGGTCCGGGGGTAGGCGTTGCCGTGGGCGTCGGTGTTGGAGGCCCCGGAGTGGGCGTTTCGGTCGGTGTTGGGCTCGCCGTCGGTGAAGGCGTCGGCGAAGGTGATTCGGTTGGTGAGGGCGTGGCGGCCTGACAGGCACCGCCCTCGACGTGCTGCGCATCGCCCAGGGCAGCTTCGGGGACCTGGATCGTGGTTATGCCGGTGCCGTTCCAGAATACAACGCTGCTACCCGGCGGGTTGGGGACGTTATCGGAAAGGTCCATGTCTAACGTCTGTCCGGTTTGATCCCCGACTACCTGGAAAGTGATTCGTGAGATCACTCCGCCGCTGGGAGCGCTGTAGGAGGTGTCGTCCGGTGTTGTTTTCGCAGGTGTATCGGGGGAGATTGGAAATGTCTGGGTGCCGTTATAGGTCGCTCCAATTAGAGCGGTCTGCGGTCCGGGTGCCCCGGGCGGGATGGAGGAGGCGGCCGTGATGGTGCGGTGGATGAAGGTCGTCTGGTCAATGGGGAGATTGGTGAAGCCGACGGGATCGCCAGTGGTGCTATCCGTGAATGGGGTAACGACTTGGCTCAAAGGCCGCATGCGGTCGCCCGTGTAGTTCAACCGGAGCTGCCAGCCCACGAGGTCTTCGACGTTCTGGATTAGAAGATCGGCTTGGTGTGTGTGTGTGATGGTGGTGGCAGTTGCTGAAGCTAAGCAAAAGTCAGTGGCCGGATTAAATACGACAGTCATGGTGTTCGTGGTGTCAATGTATGTGTTATCCACAATACCCCAGTCGATGCCCATCGTGACATTGGTGTTCTGCGCGCGGGTTAGGTTGAACGAGAGGAACAATCCGAGACCAATAACCCCGGCGGCCAGCACCGGCACCACAAGCAAGAGTCGTTTCATCTGCGTCTCCTTGGGCTATTGAGATAGCGCGCGTACGGGCGCGGCCGCATTCAACAAATAACTGCTTTCCCTTCTAACGTGAAAGCCGCATCTGTGTCAAGGCCTAACTTTACCGCAAAGCACGTTCCGGTCCCGTTGCGAACGCCTACGCTCCAGTCGGCCCGATGCGGAACCCCCTGCGAGCTGGTAAACAAGACACCTTTGCGTTTAAGTACACTGGAGCCCTTGAGAGAGAACATTAGTGTTCAATGGTGGCCGGTTGCTGCAATCGCAGCCGTCGCCCTCGCCGGTGTGGTCGTCGTGGCGGCCGTATTGTCCTCGGGGGGGAAAAGCGCGGAGGAGCAGCGAAGCCCGGGGTCGCCGGCGCCGCCATCCACGCGCACGGTGAGCCCGGCGGCCACGACAGCGCCGGCCTGCGCGCCGAGCGGTCCGCAGCCGACGGGTGAGCGCACGCTGTTCGACGATCTGGCCGAGGGCGCTTCGAGAGACGACCCCAACTTCGAGGCCACCCTGACCGCTGCTGTGAGTGACGACTCCGCGGGGGCGCACGCCCACCTGACTCTCGACATGAGCGTGCGCGCGGGCGATGTGGCGCCGAAGGCGTTCTCGATCCTGCTCCCTACCAAATGGGGCATCACGCCGGGGTGCGAAATACCGATCGGCCTGGGCATCGGCGCGCTGCGCTGGGACGTGCTCCTGGGTCGCGAGGGTAATCCTTGCAACGAGCCTGGACCCCTTTTGTTCACGATGCTGAACGCGAGCACCAATACCGCCGACACTGTTGAATTTGGCGACAGCGACAACAACGGCACGCCGGACTACGCCGAAGACAAGGACCATACGGGCCGGGCCGATGTTGTCGAGAAGTATCCGTCGTTTCTCAACCGGCTGTTTCCCGGGCGCCTGCCACTGCGCCGGACGGTCGGGCTGTTCCCGTATGTCAACCCGCCGATTCTGGCGCAGTCCCTGGCCTTTCAAGACCTTGACGGTTCAGAGGGCACCAGCTTGGCCCTGATCCTCCAGGATATCGGAGACCCCGAGGCGGTCGCGGGAAAGAGCGGGTTCTCCGACTACTGCACGCCGACCGGGTTCAAGCTGACTGATTCCGGAGCAACTTACGCCGGGTCGCCCCTCTATACCAACCCGCCCGCCGGCAGGTATCAGCTGGTCCTTACGGCGTTCGGCGAACGCGACGCCGAAGGGGACGGGATCGAGAACGCGCTGGACACCTGCCCGTTCGACGCGAACGTGGGCAACCCGCGGGTCAAGGGAGAAGGTGACGCAGACGAAGATGGCCTGGATGCCGCCTGTGACCCGAACGACTTCGAGAACAATCCGGACCAGGACGGGGATGGGTACCTCAACCGGGACGACATCTGCCCGTTAGTACCGAGCACCCAGAAAGACAGCGACGGAGACGAGATCGGCGACGAGTGTGATACCTCGGGCAATGGGCCCGATGTGGCTGACGGCGACGTGCCGCTCGTCGTTCAGGCGGGCGAGATAGTGATTCGCTGAGGCGCTGCGCTTAGCCGGAGCGGGACTACGATTGTGAGGGAGAAGGAGACTCAGGCGGCGGGAGCAGCCGTCTTATCTCGGTGAGGCTGGCGTAGTAGACGAGGCCATCCGGCCCTACTGTCACATCGAGCCAGCAGTTCTTCGCGATAACGTCATCCGCAGTGATCTTGTCGTTGTTCGGGGGGGCCAATACCACGCGGTGGAGCGACTGTGGCGCTGATTCGCAAACCACGAGGGAATCTCCGAGCACTTTGTAGACGTCACCGGAAATGAATTCCATGCCAGTGGATCCGGGCGCGGACTGGAAGTCCTCCGGCTTGCGGCCCTGCTGCGTCAGGTAGCCGAGGGGCGTTTGGGTCCGGCCGACTGCGCAGTCCGCGAAGGGGAAAGTGCCGACGTTGGGCCACGCGTAATTGCCGCCAGCCTCGACCGTGAAGACTCCTTCGCACGTTAGCCCGGTGTTGTCGATGGCGTAGATTCGTTTGTTCTTCGGATTCACGGTGAAATTGATCGCGCCGCGGAAGCCATACGCGTAGATCCGGGGGTCGGCGGTAGAGTCGTTTATGAACGGGTTGTCCGGGGGAGCTGCGCCATCTTCTTTGTTGACGCGGAGCATCTTTCCTATCGGGGTACCGAGGTCCTGCGATAACGGCTTGCCCGTCGGCCCGAGCGCCTGGGCTTTGTCGTAGTCTCCGAGCGTGAAGTACAATCGCCCGTCCGGGCCGAAGTGAAGGCTGCCGTTAGCATTGAAAGGGTGCTCAGGATCGGTCTCCGGCAAATTCGAGACGAGCGTTACCTGGTCCAGGCCCACGTTGTTAGCATCCGTCAGGCGTACGACGACTGGCTTCCCAACGGCCGGCGGCCCGACTCGCGCGAGCTGCGTGTAGAAGGCGTAGACATAGTGATTGCTGGCGAAATCAGGATCGATGGCCAGACCGGACAAGCCCCAACCAATGCCCGATGTCACATCGCTGAAGGTAACAAATGGGTCCGGCAGAAGCTTGCCATCAGTGCCGACAACTCGTATCGCCCCGGTCCAGTGCTCGACGAAGAAGAGGCGCCCGTCCGGTGCGAAGGCGATGGCGTCGGCGTTTGCCGCGGGCGTCACGACGTCCGACTTGATGCCGAAGGGATTATCCTCCTCGTTGTCACCGCCGCTGCAGGCAGCCGCAGCTATAGACACGAGGACTAATAGGGCCAATAGACGAAAAAAGACGCCGCGATTCATTTGGTATTAGTGGGTAAAAGCATATGTTGGCTCTCGGTGTTAGCGCAATCGACCCTCAGAGCGCCGTCTCGGGGCGAGGGCGCGCGACAATTCCTCGCCGTGCCTCTGAGGACAGCCCATAGGCGACAGCTACGTGCCCAAGAAGATGGTCCGACGTCTCTACAAGCCAGGAGCTCGGTCATTCTCCGAAGCTCCCAAGTCGGTGCGTCTTCTGGCATTGGCATAGGCCGACCAACCGGCCCTGCCAGCTAGGGTGGCAGCGGCGACGGCAAACGACACCCAAGCGGTCAATGACCAGTAGTTGGCTAACTTCCGCAGCGTCGTGTCCTCCAGTTTCAGCTCGACATTGTGGGAGCCCGGCGGCAGGTGGAAGGTAATGGCGGCAATCTCATTGTTATGGTCGTGTTGAATAGTCTTGCCGTCGACCTGCACGCGCCAGCTGGGAAAATCGGTCACGGACGCACGCAGTCGCGCGCCTCCCGCGCTGCTGGCGGCGAAGACGAGTTTGGCACTGCCGTAATCAACGTCCTTGATATCTGCGGCGCCGTCAATCACCTGAACTTCTGCGGGCGCCGGCTCAGTTGGAATAGCCGTGGCGTAATTTGGCTGCGTGGTCGTCCAGGCGTCGGAGTGATTTCCAATCCCCCACTCGACTCCGGAGAATTGGCCCCAGACGGGCCAACGTGAACCGGGATGGAAGAACTCTTGATTGAGTCCTATGACCGCCCCAATTAGTGCTAATGACAAAAGCAGCTGTACGTACGGTCGCCGCTTGACTAACAAAAGGACGGCGCCTGCCAGAAATGAAGAAGTGACGATTGTGAGGGTGAGAAGGCGCCAGGGAAATATCAGGGATTCCAACACGCTAAGATTCCGCCAGAACAAGTCCGAGCGTGGGTGCATCAAGAAGACACTGGCCCAGAAGAATACAAAGCAAATGGACGCTCCGAAAAAGGCCGTCCGGCTTTTCTTCCACAGGAGGGGGGCTATGAGTATGGACGCGAACGTCACGGCCCAGTGAACCCACCCGATCTGGAACGACATTTGATCACCATCACCCCAGCGGGAATCGCCGTAGCCCCAAAAGCGGCTTAGGAATAGCTGCTTCAGCCGAGGAAAGTGCGCGGAATAATCATAGAAGCCGCTCGTAGCCCTCTCTGAATGTACGAGGTCTCGCTCGAATAGGACAGGGAGGACGAAAAACGCAGCCAATGAGAAAGCAAAGACGCCCGCTATCAGCAGCTGGACCGAGTGTTGCCAGTTCTTTGTGACGAATAGGAAAACAATCGACCACACTGCCGCCAAGGGAATCAGCATCGTCGCGAGGAGCGTATGGCTTGCGAGCAGGACACAAGTGAACAGGCTGAGAAGTAGAACATAGGCAGGTTTGCCTGATTTGATAGTCATGTATGACGCCCACAATATGGCCGGGAAAAAAGCCTGCGCCCAATGGGCCGCCAAGTTGCCCTGGACGTACACCAGGGATGCTTGCCATGGTGCATAAAGGAAAAATACGGCGGCGACCAAGCCGCCCAGGTTACCCCAGAACTGCCTCGCCAGCAGGAACATGAACAGTCCACCCAACAGGAATGCCAGGATATACAGCAAGTGGATGGTCCCGAGGAAACCCAAGCCGCTGAGGTGGAAGAGCTCACCTACGTAGTATTGAAACGGTCCGTGATAGTCGAACGCGGGAACACCGTAGCCCTGCAACACATCGGGCGCCCAGCGGCAGGGGAATTGGCCGTCATCAAAACATCTGTCCATCTCGAACAGCAGAAGCGGCGGCATGCCGAACTCAAGGCCGAGGATGTACCCAGGCGCGGTCAGCGGCAGCCAAACGGGAAGCGACAGGAGGAAGAGTGCAGAAAGAGAGAGGACTAGCCTAACGACCCGGTGCCTTAGCGCCCGAGAAATAGACTCAGTAACGGTCTGGAAACCAGTGATTCGAAAGAGATCACCGCGCCGCGCGGCGGGCTCCACTCGCTCTGCCATTGCCCTACGCCGTATCCGTGTCAGAATGATTCTGTGTCATGGGACGAGCATCAGTCTTCACAGCGATAGCACTGAGCCTTCAATCGTGCGTCCGCGTCCTATAGATGGTGACCTCCCCATTCTCGAAAATTGGGTCCATGAAGTTTCTGAACTTGGAAAGGCCGGCCTCTCCGTACTGGAATCTTTCCTGGTGACCTATGTAGACGTACTCGACTTCGTATTTTCGCATAATCTCCGCCGTGATCGTGGGGATGGCAGTCTGATACGCCAACGCGACGTCATCGTTTCTGGTGCCCTGATAGGGCTGGTGGGATCCGCGGAAATAGTATTCCTGTGTGACCCAGCCCAGAACGGTCGGCAGCCCCGTATAGGCTGAGATGCGGCCACCGCCTTGATAGCTATCTGTGACAGCCTCCATGATGACCGGTGTGCCCTTGACGTTATCGTTCAGAAACTTTACCGCCTCGTATTCGTCCGGCTGAATCCTTTTCAAGTGAGCGAGGCCGTCCAGATGGTGCCCCGTCTTCCAGTACTCAGCCTGGTCCTCGTAGTAGAAGCCGATCATCACGGGGAAGAGTAGCCCGACCGATACGAGACCTACGGTCAGGCCTGCCCACGTGGCTCTAGCCAATCGCGAAAGACGCCGTGCTGGCGACCAATTAGCGCAAATATAGTAGATGCCAACCGCGCCGGCCAGGCTCAAGAGCAACCAGCCCTGGAAATTGACCCGAAGAACAGTCGCGAAATCGAGGGAAAAATGGCCGCCTCGCGCGGTCGGCTCGTCAACGTAGAAGAATTCGACCCCCAGTATAAGTAGGAAACCCATTGTAGCGAGGAGGAGCGCAAAGACCAATGGTGGCTCGCGGAGTTCGCCAGGTACTGTTGACAGCTGTTTCAGTAGCGCAAGCGCGGCCAACGCGACCAGCGACGCCAAGAGTGCGATACTGAGCCAGGCGTCCCCGCGCACGTCAATGTCGTTCTCGAGCTGGCCAAACGAGCTATCGATGACACGATAAACGGCCCAGCTTGCGACTAGGAGGAGTGGCAGACCAATGGCGGCCCACAGAGCGCGGTCGTTGAGCCGCAGGCTTCGCAATGCGAACAACGCGAGGCAGGCACCCAGCCAGAACAACGGCAGCCATAAATACAAGAGATGGTGCGGTTCGGTGGCCACTTCTGCGGGCAGGATCAGTATGCCACCGAACTGACCTGAGGCGTAGATGAAAGAAGGCAGGTAGAGTAGGCCTGCCAACACTACTATAGCTGCCCAAGAGAAGGCAGCACGGGTCAGCATTGGCAGCCCGACACCGCCTTGCAGCCAGTAGTTGCGAGAGACAAAGGTGAGCAGGATCACGGCAGCGGCCGTTGGGAAGTCCCATGAATGAGCCGCGATGAGAGCACCTAACGCCAGAGATATGAATCCGATGGCGATGGCGTTCGCCAGGCTGACCCCCTGAAACCGAGAGCTATTGCTTCGCCACACGTTGACCATACTGGCGATAACCAGGAGAAGAATGGGTATGGCAATATTGCGGGCGCTGAGGTAACCAACGGGAAGGAGCAGATCAAAGAAGGGAAAGACGCTGTCGAAGCGGTTACCGCTGAAATTGATCGACCGGTACGCCCAGCCGGTGTCGGTCGGAAACCAGTGATCAGACTGTCTAATCACACCTAGGCCGGCGACATCAACGAGTTCGTAGAAATGCTGAGAGCCAACACCATGGATGGCCATTAGCTCGAAAGGCGCTTCGATGTTACTCATAAATATGAAGAAGACGCCGGCCAGCACTCCACAAGCGAGCACCAAGGCCGGCTTTCCCTTGTCGATAAGGAAGTTGTAAATGATTCCGAACATGCCGCTCACTGTCAGAGCAGGCATCACTGCTATCGTCAGGTTGAAGGAAATCTCACTTGCAATCCCCGTGAGCTTAGTAAGTGCGCCGACAATCACGAATCCGAAATGGTAGTAATTGATGGAGTACCCGGAGAGCCAGGGGTCCCCAGGTGGGAAGTAATCGCTACGGAGGATCGAATTGAGAAAGGCAATTTGCCAACTATTGTCATTGCCGCCGGTCAGTGAATCGACTGTAAGAGAACGGAGGAACAGGCAAACGATATAGACGGTGGTAAACAAGGCGTCGACGAAGGCGAGATGAGTCCAACGCTTGCCAAGGAAGCTTCTTATATCAGCGCGATGCCGCCAGCCAATAATCGCGGATACAGCGGTGATCAGTACAAGGATACCCAGAATGGAAAGACGTCGGTTTGGTATGAGGTGTATCGTTGCCGCCAGCCAAAGGATATAGGCCATTAGGACAAGGCCGACCACTTTGGTAACGGAATAACCGCGGTCGGGCAGAAAGCGCAGTACCGCGAAGGTGATAGGGAACGCGACCAGACCGATGAGTTCGACGGCTAGCCACCAGACTGCTCCTTCAAACAAACGCGCCTCCAG
>Ga0184605_10000270_pt1 | contig 15285 bp, 15 predicted proteins | sample PLM0_30_coex_FD_132995 | JGI IMG/M metagenome (GOLD analysis project Ga0184605, IMG submission 132995) | Groundwater sediment microbial communities from an aquifer in East River, Colorado, USA - PLM0_30_coex | ecosystem: Environmental > Terrestrial > Soil > Riparian zone | place: USA: East... | reverse complement strand
CGGCCGGATTGTCGAAATTCAAATCCGGTTGGTGCGAATAAAAGCGATGCCAGTAATAAGCTTTTGCGACCGGGTCCCACGCCCAATTGGAAGTTTCGAAATCTTTGAAGATGATGCGCGCGTCTTTGTATTTCTCCGGCGTGTCGCTCCAGACATAAAAATCCTTATAGTCGTGATCGCCAGCCACGGCCGTTGGCACTGCGCTCGCATGACCGCGGTCAGCTCTGAAAGCTTTCGAAGCAGCTAGAGCCCGTCGCGATTTTTGGAACCACGGGTTTTGGTCCGAGGTGTGATTGAGGACCAACTCCGTAATCACCCGCAGACCGCGCTCATGCGCCGCGGCGAGGAACGCTTGAAAATCCTGGACCGTTCCGTATTTCGGATTGACATCGAAATAGTCGGCGATGTCGTAGCCGTCATCACGCATAGGCGATGGATAAAACGGCAGGAGCCAGACCGCGGTAACGCCGAGCTCCTGCAAAAAGTCGAGCTTATCGTTCAGGCCGCGGAAGTCGCCGATTCCGTCGCCGTCGCTGTCGCAAAACGTCTTGACGTGCAGCTCGTAGATGATCGCGTCCTTGTACCAAAGCGGATCATCCACTGCTTCGCTCCCAATTGCCGGCATGCCGGTAACCTTTGCCGCACAAATCGCGCCGCGCAATCATCGGGTTTTCGGGAAAGACGTGTTGCGGTTGGCGGGCGAAAAGAAACGGCAGCGGCCACGTCGAGGTGACCGCTGCCGTCAAACATGCACGCGGCAGCGCGCAAAACAATTATCGCTAAGGCAACTTCATTAGCTGGCTGGCAACGCATTGCCACCGGCCGCTCCGCGCCACCCAAGTGTCGGTAAAGCGAAACTTCCGATCGAACGGCTTGCCATCTTTGTCCGTCCCCTTCTCGTGCGCGGTGCCGACCACGACTGCTACGCTCGGACCATAAGTATGCACGGCCAGCTTTTCGTTCACGGCCGATTTGTAGGTGTCCCGATCCTTCTTCGCCTCTGCAATCACGCTTGACCTGGTCATGACTTTGCCGTCGAAATAAACGCCGACGAAATCATCGGCCACCATTGATTGGATGGTGGAATGATCATGAGCTGCATAAGCGGCCTCCCATCTGTTCTCGTTGTCCTTCAATGCAGCTTCCACGCTCATTTTTTTGCCGGAGGGAGCGGCCGCAGCTTTCGGGACAGCGGGCGAAGCAGACTTCTCAGACGGGGTCTTGGCCAGCGTCTCCTTTTTCTGAGCGGCCGGTTGCTCTGCCGGCGTCGCGGTCGCCCTGGTTTCAGGCGCGGCCGCCGTTGCTGGCGCCGGAGTTTCTTGCACAGTGGTGGAAGTTTTTTCTTCCGGCGACGTGGATGGTGATTCTTCTTGCGCAAGCGCCGAGGTGACGAAAGTCAGTGCAACGATGCCGAGAAGCGATGTAATTAGTTTCATATGAATTTCCTTTCCTGAAGTTACTCTTTGAACGCAGGATCGCGCAGCACCCGTTCCCCCACTCTGCGCCGCCGAGTGCCACTTGCACTCAGTTCGCGTTGTCATCGCAAAGCGTATTGGAGCAACTGCTTGTCGGTCAAGCTTATTGCAGCGCATCGAATTGAAACCGTTGGACGAAGCCGGTGAGCCAGACTAGTGCTCTGTTTCGCACTTCTGCATGAATCGAAAATCCCAGATCGCTGCGCGTCCAGACGGCGAGACGGAGCCCGGGCCGCGCGCGCGGACCACCGCGCCGGAACCTGAGCCGGGTGCGCCGAGCGATCTCGATCTGATGCAGGCGATCCAGGCCGAGGACCCGGAAGCGCTTTCCCAGCTTTACGACCGATACAACGGGATTCTGAAAGCGCTTATTTTGCGCGTGATTCACAACGAAACCGAGGCCGACGACTTGCTACAGGAAATTTTCATGGAGATTTGGAATCAGGCGAAGAACTTCTCCGCGCAAAAAGGGAAACCGCTCGGCTGGATGGTTACCCTGGCGCGCCGGCGCGCAATTGACGGTTTACGGAAAAAGCAGGCCTACACGCGCGCCGAGGAGCGTCTGCAAAGCGAGACCGAGCAGCGCCCTGAGGCCTGGGTGCATAATGCGACCGCGGAAGAAATCGCCTTCAGCGACACGCGGGTCCTTGTGCGCAACGTGATCAACGGGCTCCCGCCGGCGCAGCAGCAGGCAATCGAGTACGCATTTTTTCGAGGCATGAGCCAGCGCGAAATCGCGGCAAAAACGAATACACCTTTAGGCACAGTCAAGACCCGCCTAGAACTGGGATTAAAAAAAATTTATGACGGCCTGAAGGAGCTAAGAGATGAGCTTTGAAGAATTCCAGAACCGCTCGCGGCTTTACGTCCTCGGCGCGCTGGAGCCCGAAGAGATGGAGGAGTTCGAGAGAGCGCGAAGAAAATTCGGGCAAAAGGCCGAAGATTTTATCGGCGAGTGTTATGCCTTGCACGAAGCGTTCGCGCTAAGCTTACGCCCCGCGAAATCGTCCGCTGCGATTAAGGAACGGCTCATGTCGATGGTCCGAGAGCGCAAGCAGGGCTAATCGGAATTTTTTCCCGGGCAGTCGCTGACTTCGCGCAAAATAAATTCCTGAAGAAAGCCGTAGAAGTTTACCTGGAATAAGCTCAAGTCGCGGCGCGACCCGATGGGTGAGCGATAGTGATCGCACAACTCGCCATCAGTGAAATTATATTTCGCGGCAATGACCAGCCGCGCCTGATTGAGCGCACTCAGCCAGGCATCCGCATGCATCGCCGGAATGCGCAGAGTGCGGTTCGCAAAGGCCTTTTCATTGCCACTCAGTTGTTCCAGATCAGCGGCCACGGTTTCCGTCGCCGTCCGAAAGAGACGCCGTAACTCCGGTTGCACATAAAGTTTCCATTCCGCGCAAATCTCCCTCTCGCGCGCACCCGCGGGTGGGCTGAAAAGTCGCTGCTCGGCGGCTGGCGTTCCCTCCGGATTGGCGCTCGCCGGAATCTGCCGGAGCAATTCCGCTAAAAATGGGTCGAGCTCGGTGATCTCGAGTTCATCCTCTCGCCGGCAAATTTCCATATCAACCAACTTTCTCCAGCGTCGCGAGCAGGAGATAACCGTGCAATTGTTGCACGTAAAGCTCCGCTCGCTCGCGCATGCCGCTCCAGAGGATCGAGCGTCCTTTGTGATGCACTTCCAGCATGTGACCTTCCGCTTTCTCACGCGGATAGCCGAACACCCGCTGGAACACCATCGTCACATAACTCATCAGGTTGACCGGATCGTTATGCACCACCACTTGCCAGGGAAGATCGAGATCTTCTTCCGAGCGCGTTTCCTTTTCGATTGTCGGAGCGTCTATCGTTGCAGGATTAGCGTTCTGATCCGAAATGCTAATCGTTCCCGCGGATCGTTCGCTTTGCACCACCCATGCGCTGCCCCGCCGCGGCTGCCAACTCATAGATGAAACGCTAACATACGCCGCCTTCAGTTCAAACGAGGTCGCGCCCGGCGCTCGCCGCTAGAACTACTGCTTCAACGCCGCGGCAAGAATTTGTCGCTGCATCCTTTCCATTCTTTGCGCCTCGATCTCATTTCGATCATCAAAGCCATGCAGATGCAACAGTCCATGCACAACGTAAAGCCGGACCTCTTGCCCGAGGGAACTTCCAAACCTGCGCGCATGATCGCGCGCCCTCTCGGCGCTGAGAAAAATCTCACCATGCTCAAATGTCAGGACGTCGGTTGGCCCCGCCTTGTTCAGGAATTGTCGATGTAACCTCGCCATCCGCCGATCGGAAATGAGAAGAACAAATATTTCGCGCAGGCGTTTTAGTTGCGTCGGCTCGTTTCGAGGAATGCCAAAGCACAACTGCAAAGCCTGTCGGGCGAACTCCTGGAGCGCCGTCACATTGACCCGGACGGTTCGTTGAAGATTGCGCACCGTGATTTCGGGAAGGGTGGTAACCAAGTTCCGGCCGCGACTCATAATGGTCGATTGTCGATCCCGGCAGCGCGTTGCGGCGCCTGCTCGAGAGATTTGAGAAGCGAATAGAGAATCTCTAGTCGCGGCGTCGGCGCGCCCGCCGCAGCAGCGCGGCGCAACGGCTCGCCCCAAATCGCTTCGATCTCGAGCGCTTTTCCATTTTCAAAATCGATTAAGGTTGAAGGCTTGTAAGCGCCCATCGTTTCCGTGCGTCTCATTTGTTCCTCAGCCGCACCGCGCCCTAATTGATGACCGCACTTATTTGCCGCAGTGATCACTTCATCCATCAAAGCGCGTGTCGATCGGAGCAAATCTTTGTCGGCAATAATGGCGGCCGTGTCGATGCCGCCGGCCAGGATCGACAATCCGTTGAACGGAATATTCCAGACGAGCTTGCGCCAGCGTTCCAGGACCAAATCTTCTACGACGCTGCACTCCACATCGCACCGCTTGAATTCCGACGCGATCGCCTGGGTGCGCGATTGCGGGGCGCGTCCGTACTCGCCAATAACGATGTGACCGTAATCGTAGCGCTCGACCAGCGTTCGCGAAATTCGATTCAAACAAATGAAGCAAAGCCCGCCCAGGATGCGCTCCGCGCCAAAGTGCGCGGCGAGGAGTTCTTCGTTGCCCAAGCCGTTCTGCAATGTGAGCAGCATCGTGCGCTGATGCAGGAGGGGCGGGACAAGATCGACAAGGTCGGCATTTGAAGTTGCCTTGACCGCGATGAGAACGAGATCGCACTCGCCGATTTCTTGCGTCGAGTTGTAACAATTCACTTTCGCGACCCGAAAATTTTCACCTTTGCCGTGAATGGAGAGACCGTCGCGCCGAATTTCGCTCAAATCACCGCGCATCAAAAAATGCACGTCGCGCCCGCCGTGCGCCAGCTTCGCGCCATAATAACTGCCGATCGCACCGGAACCGACAATCGCTATGCGAAGAGCGTTCGCCATCTTACGAGGAAGACAGCCGCCCTCGGCTGTCAGGGCAAACAGCCGTCCCGGCTGTTGATTCGGCAGGCCGGAGGCCTGTCTGCCATGACAGACGAGACGCCTGTCTTCCGCCTCTAAATCGACTACCTGTTCCCATCACAAATAATTTGCTTGTTAACTCGGCAGCTATTTCACGCTGGCGGTCTGGTTTCGGACTGAAAATTTCTCGTGATCAATCGCGCGCCTTTATTGAAGGTGAAGTAGGCCCACGCCCACTGAAAGAGCACGGCGAGGCGATTGCGGAAGCCGACCAGAAAAATAATGTGCACAAATAGCCACGCCAACCACGCCGGCAATCCGCTGAAGTGCACAAAGTTCAGATCGGCCACGGCTTTGTGCCGGCCAATCGTGGCCATGCTGCCTTTATCCCAATACCAGAATCGCTGCGGTTTGCGTTCCTCAATCATGGCCAAAATATTGCGCGCGGCGTGACGGCCCTGCTGCATGGCGACCGGCGATACGCCCGGCAAAGGCTTTCCAGTTTGATGCGAAAAATTTGCCAGATCGCCGATTACCTGGATCTCAGGATGTCCCAGAATGGTGAGATCATCGTTGACGACCACGCGACCAACCTTGTCGATTGGCACACCGAGCGTCTTGCCGACAAAGGATGCGTTGTTGCCGGCCGCCCAAATTTTCACGCGGCTCGGAATAAACTCACCGCCAACCTCGACTCCGGCCTCGGTGAGATTGGTCGCGCGCACACCGGTGCGAACTTCCACGCCAAGATCGACAAGCTGCTTCAGTGCGCTCGCCGACAAATCTTCCGGAAAGGCGGCGATGAGACGCGGCTCGCTTTCGACCAAAATCACACGGGCCTCTGACGGATCAATGTGGCGAAAATCTTTCGCCAGTGTGTAACGCGCGATCTCTGCAATTGCGCCCGCCATCTCTACGCCAGTCGGCCCGCCGCCAATGATTACGAAGGTCATCGCCGCTTTACGCGCCGCTTCATCCGTGATTTTTTCGGCATACTCAAACGCCAAGAGCAAGCGGCGGCGCAGTTCGATTGCGTCTTCGAGACTTTTTAATCCCGGCGCCAACTTCTCCCACTCATCATGCCCGAAGTACGAGTGTCGCGCGCCGGTTGCGAGAATTAGAAAATCGTAATCGATCTCGCTGTCGGTCATTTTCACTTTTCTTGCATCGACATCGACCGACTCCACTTCCGCGAGCATGACCTCGATATTTTTGCATTTGCTCAAGATGGCACGAACTGGAGCCGCGATGTCGGCCGGCGACAGCGCGGCCGTCGCCACTTGGTAAAGCAGCGGCTGGAAAAGATGATAATTGGTGCGGTCGATTACCGTGACGTGCACATCTTTGGACGCCAATTTCTTTGCCGCTTCAAGTCCGCCGAATCCTGCGCCGACGATAACGATGTGCGGCTTTTTTATCGGCGCATTTTCCATCTGGCAACAATGTTGTAAGAAAGGCAATCGAAGCGAGGAGATTTATAGCCGCGGTCGCTCGGCATCTGCGGCGGAACCTAGGCGTTCTGCCTGTCGACCCAGCGAACATGCTGTCCGCTGCATTTGTTTGCAGCGGAGTACAACTCTGCTGGGCACATAGACGGGAACAAAGTGTTGTCAGCCTCGGATTCGCCGCTATCTTTCGCGCCTTATGCCGAAACCGATTGCCCGAAGCAAAACCAAGAAAGCGGTGGCAAAACGATTCAAGATCACCGCTCGCGGCAAGATTTTGCGAGCGCAATCCTCACGGCGCCATCTGCTCTCAGCCAAAAATGCGAAACGCAAACGGCAGCTGAGCAAGGCTGCGCAAGTGGACAAAACGGACGTCGCTCGGATTAAGGCGAACCTGCCGTTTGGCTAAACGGTAGATGTCGATCTAGCGATACGGCGGCGGCGACCTGGTCTCTGCAGGTTCGCTTGGTGCCATCCGCACCTGTGTGCTCGTAGCCGTTGTCGTGGTTCGTGTCACCGGCAGCATGGCGTTGGGGGCGGGCGGAAGCGCGCCTGTCAACGCGCGGCGCATCTTCGATTTTCAAAACCCGATTGCACGATGTCGATCTTGCGCGAATTTTTCTTCTCCGTCAGGGGCTATGGATGGAGGACTTACGAACCCCGCCAGGGCAGGAATGCAGCAACGGTAGTCTGATCCTCCTTGCCGTAGTTCTCTGACGGACTTTTTCTGGGGAGAGTGGCGCGAGCCTCTGGCTTGCGTTTATTTGGAATCGCAAGCGGGACGCTTGCGCCACCATGAAACTTCTTAAAGTCAAAACGGCGCGCTTCGCTGAGGTGATCGAGAAATGCGGCGCGCCTGAGGCTTACACGCTTTGGCAAAAACCGTCGGCAGATCGTCATTTACAATCGCAGATCAAAAATAATCGCCTGATGACGGTCCAGAAAAGTGAAACTGGAACTGAGTTTGCAGTTGTCGGTTTCAGAGAGCGCAAAGGCGCAAGTCATCTGATATTTCCAAAATCGTTGAAGCGTTTCGAAAATAAGCGGATTGTTGGAATCAATTGGGACTTGGTGAAATCGGGCTGAGTCAGCGCGATAATCTTTCTGCGGAAAACGGAAGACAGGCTTCCAGCCTGTCATGGCAAACAGCCGTCCCGGCTGTTGATAGATGCAGGCGAGACGCCTGCGCGCCATGACAGCCGGAACGGCTGTCTTCCTTCCCATCACGACCGTGCTAAAATAGAGGGACGGCATGAGCAAAAGTATCATAGAGGATGGACGGACAGAGGGCATTGAACTGAGCGGCGAGGAGACTGCGCGCTACTCGCGCCATCTCATGATGCCGGAAGTTACAGCCGACGGACAACGCCGCTTAAAAGCTGCGCGCGTTTTGTGTATCGGCGCGGGTGGGCTCGGATCACCTGCGGCCCTTTATCTGGCGGCGGCAGGGGTCGGCAAAATTGGCATTGTCGATTTCGACGATGTCGATCTTTCAAATTTGCAGCGGCAAATTCTCCACGGAACGAAAGATATAGGTCGCAGCAAATTGGAATCCGCGGGGGACCGATTACGCGACGTCAATCCAAACATCGACGTCGAGTTGCATGCGGGCCGCTTCTCCAGTGTGGACGCGCCCGGACTCGTTGCGCGCTACGACCTGGTCATCGACGGCTCCGATAATTTCCCGACACGATATTTATCGAACGACGTCTGCGTTTTTGCGCGCAAGCCAAATGTTTACGGCTCCGTTTTTCGCTTCGATGGACAAGCCACCGTTTTCGCACCGCATCTAGGTGGCCCGTGTTATCGCTGTCTGTTTCCAGAGCCGCCCGCTCCAGGGACAGTCCCGAATTGCGCCGAGGCGGGCGTTCTCGGCGTGCTGCCGGGGATTATCGGGATGGTGCAAGCGATCGAGGCGATAAAACTTGTTCTCGGCATCGGAGAGCCGCTCATCGGACGCCTTCTGCATTTCGACGCACTCAAAATGAAATTTCGCGAATTCAACGTGCGCCGCGATCCGCATTGCCCGGTTTGTGGTGAACGACCAACAATCACAGCGCCGATCGACTACGAACAATTCTGCGGAATTGCGGCGGATGTACCCGCAATTTCCGTGCATGACTTGAAGCGAAAACTTGATGCGCACGAAGCGATTCAGCTAATCGACGTCCGCGAGCCGTTCGAATTTGAAATTGCCCGGATCGATGGCGCAAAACTGATTCCGTTAGGCCAATTAGCTAATCGCTTACATGAGCTGAAGCAGAATGGTCAGACCGTTGTTCATTGTCACACGGGCATGCGCAGCGCGCAGGCAGTGGAGATGCTACGGCAAACTGGTTTTACGAACGTTTACAATCTCGAAGGCGGCATAGACGCCTGGGCAAGCGAAATCGATCCGGCGATGCAGAAGTATTAGTAGCAACGGTGTCTGTCGCCGTGTGCGCCCCGACTGAGCGGGGCGGCTACAGGTGCTCGTCGGGAATCGACGGTTTATTTCACGACTGCTGCCAACTCCGCGGCGCTCGGCACATCATCCCATTGCCGCAGCAGTTCGCCGCTTCGGCCAAAGACGAATACGCGAAAAGCTGATGAATTGGGCTGCACGCCGAGTTGCGACATCGCCGTCCCATCAAAATCCGCCACGGCGAAAATGTCGCGCCGCGCGTCGCGCGCGAGTTTCTTCACATCATATCGCGGCTGAAGTCGGTTCGCTTCGGCATCGAGACGGCGGCGCGCCAGGGCTGTTAAGATCATGCGCACTGGTCTGCTGTGGTTTTTGAAATTCAGGACGGTGATCATCCGATAAGTCGGATTGCCGAGGCAATAGTCAGGAACGCGATCGCCGACCGCGCGCGCCTGGTCGATGTTCGATTGAGTCGTCAAGACCACGACGGTGACGTGGCCGTCGGCGGTCAACAGAGTGTGTCCATCGACATCGACAAACCTAAGCGCGTAAATTTGGCCAAGAGCAAGATCCGCCGGCAACGCGCGCGCGCCGAAAAGGAAGAAAGCGAGGGAAAAAAAGAATTGGAGTGCGCGCACCCTCACGAGTAAGCAAGTTGGCGAGGATGAGGCTGGCTGACAAGTTTCCGCTTGGATTATCGATCTTGTTCGTTTTCTTGCTCGCCGGCTGCGATCGAATGATGACGTCGCGCCATGCCCAGCTCGTCAAAGACGCGGACAAGAAATCAGCCCAGCGAGATTTTCTGCGCGCGATCAATCTTTACGAAGCCGCGCTCGATGACAGCCCGCGATGCGCCGAGGTTCATTACAAGCTCGCGCTGCTTTACGACGACAAAATGAATGATCCGCTCAACGCGCTGCATCATTTCAAGCGCTATCTCACGCTGAGCCCGAACGGGTCTCATGCAAACGAAGTGAAGAATTTTATGAAGCGCGACGAGATTGCTCTGCTCACCAGCTTGTCGGGCGATTCCGTGGTGACTCGAGCGGAAGCAGCCCGATTAAGAAATGAAAACCTCAATTTGCGCAAGGAATTGGAAGACCGTTCGTTGAAGTTGCGAAGCGCGCCGGATCAAACGCAATCGGGCGGCCTGCAATCGGAGGAAGCTACAGCGAAGAAATCGAGCAGCCGAACCTATGTCGTTCAATCGGGCGACACGCTCGCGTCGATCTCAAGAAAGTTTTACAAATCGCCCGCGCGCTGGAAAAAAATCCTCAACGCGAATAAGAAAAGCATCGATGATCCTGAGAAGTTGAGGATTGGTCAGCGCTTGATCATTCCCTAGAAACCATCTTGCCAACAGAGTAGCGCAAGCGTCCCGCTTGCGCGGTGGATCGGCCGCTCCGTCGGGCGATGCTAAAGTAAATGCGGCTTCGCCGCCTAAATTAGCATCGAGCAAGGGACTGCTCGATCCACCTTGCAAGCCGGAGGTTTCGCTATTTTTTTACGGACCGCCCGGAGGACCAAGGGGAGGCGCGTTGGCGAGTGGTTGCGGATTATTTGCGCCGGCTCCGGCGAACGTCCCAGTCCTCGATCCATTGCCACCAAAACCAGTGTAGTTGGCGTTGTTTGTAAAAACGGAGGCCGGAGCTTTGCCCCCAATCGTCACGGTTACATTGTTAAAGATAGTGACGGAGTTGCCCGCGATGATCTTCTGACTGGCGCCACCCAGGGTAACATCGGCGATAAAGTTAACCGAGCCGTTGCTTCCGGTTGAATAGAGCTTCAGCGTGGTATCGGCTGAAAGCGTGCCGCCCCCAATATTGAGCACGCCGTTGTTTCCCAAAGCTGCGGCTTTGACGATATCGGCGCGCACATCGGCGCTGGTCAAGTTGACATTTCCGCTGTTGCCGGTGTGACGAATATCGACCCCGCCACGATCCGCTTGCATTCTGCCGCTCACGTTGACGTCGCTATTTGCGCCGGTCGCCAGAATAGTAATTTGTCCGCCCGGTCCAGGCGCAGCTGCGTCGAGCAACGACAGGAGTTGCGCGCTGCTACCGATGTTGATTGCCACCGCGCGCGCGCCAATCGCGCCGGCCTTGCCGCTCGTGGCGTGGATGTTCCCACCTCTTGCGCTTCTGCGCACATCAGGCTGACCCGTATCTGGGGGCGTAGATGAAACTTCGACCCGCGAATTCATCGTCACGGCGTCGTTAGTTGAATTGAGATTCACCGTTCCACCATCGCCAGCAGGTGCGAAAGCCATAGGTTGGTTTCCAGAGGTAGCTTCAATATCGGAATCGACCGTGATTAGCCCGGTGGTATTCACGGTAAAAATACCGCCCCCGCCCGCCGGAATCTGGTTGCCGGTGCTATCGACTCTTCCATCGGCGCCGTTGAAATTGGCGCCGTTAATCCCCGTATTGGCGCTGAAAATTTGCGTGTCGGCGTTGATTGTCAGTAGGCCGCCGTTGGAGGACGGAGCAGAAAAATTATTCCCGCTAAAATCAATCCCGTTTGGCGACTGAACGGTCGAGACATCAAAAGTGTGCTCGGCATCGGTGCTGTCGGAACTGATAAATGGCGTGATGCCGCCCGATCCAACGTTCAGGACACCGTCGGGCGCTTCGAGAATTAGAACCTGAACATGATCTGCCGTGATGTCGCCGCCCGCGCTGGCTACGGGCGTAGTAAGAGTGCCAGCGACGTTGATCGTCGTTCCGGCAGAAACGCCACTGCTTGCAAAAATACTGCCGCCGATGTTGATGCTGGTCCCGGCCACCGCGGCTACGGCGCTAACGTCGGACTGCGCACTAACTGCGCCGCCCGCTTCGATGATATCGCCGCCGGAAGAATTCGTGCCGTTCTGAGTGCCGTAAATGTTGATGTCGCCGCTCGCTACCAGCGTCAGCGAGCTGCCGTTGGCAAATAAAACATTGGGCGCTTGAATTCCGCCGTTCCCGGCGAAGAAGAAAACATCCGCACTGCCGAGATTGAACGTGTTCGGACTGCTGAGTTGCAGATTGATCGTGGTCCCCTGCCCAGTCAGCGAATCTCGAGTAAATGAGCCGCCCGGATTGAGAGCAATGTTCAGCGTGTTGGCCGCAAACAAGCTAATGGCGCCGCCTTCGTCGGGGATGTCGGGAAATTTGCTGGCGTCGATGGTGATGTCGGAAAGCGACTGAATATCGATGTTCCCCGCCGTCACCGTCCCGGTGCCAGCGAGAAAATCTCCGCCGGAAAATGCGCTGAAGGTGTCTGGCGCGTTTTCATCCCCGTTGATTTGAATGGCGCCCTCGGCATAAAGATGGATGTTCGAGTGGACTGAAATGGCAGAGGCCAGTGTTAGATTGGAACCCGAGCCACGAGCGTAAATGGTGATGTCATGAAGGCCGGAGAAGGAAATTTCGGGCCCTAAATTGATCGGCCCGTTTTGTGTCGCAAGCAGCAATCCTCGGATGCCTGCAAAAGTGAGCGTCCCGCCCGGACTGCCTGAGGTAATGCCGTTGACGGCGATCAGACCGAGATTGATCACACCGGTCGGCGTCGAGACTGTCGGGTTACCGGTCAACTGTAGCGAAGTGAACTTGAAACCGGCGCCGCCCATGCCGTTGTCGCCGTTGATTTCGGTGTCGAATCCGCTTGCGGTATCGAACGCTGAAGTCGAGCCAAACACAAACGCGGACAAGGGGCCGTCCTGCGCCTGCCCGCGCCAGATTTTTCCGAAGTCTGTCTGTCCATTCGTCGTGATGGTGGGGTCGGTCGAGATGGTCGTGCCGCTTGTAATTACGTAAGGAACTGGCGAAGTAATCGTACTTGGCGCACCGAATTTACCCGGCGTTGCTGACGGAGTTGGCGTGGGTGTCGGGGTTGGCGTCGGGGTCGGCGAAACACCCCCACTCTCCGTTGGTGGCGCGGCCGCGGTTTCTTGAGAGATGACATTCAAATTCGTCGGATCCACCAGACTCACCAGCGTGCCGCGTCCGAGGATGACGAGATTAGTGGGGATCAAGTCAGGGTTATTCTGCTGAATTTGAATCTGCTGGAGGATCAGGGGCTGGCTAGCGAGCGGCGCAAACTCAGTGATGAGCAGGCACGTCTTGACCAACCGTTTAAGATCGACATGGACGGGATCGGGCAAGCTCTTTGCATTGGGGTTGACGATCAGCATCTGCCCGGGACCAATAAGCACCGATTCGCCGAGCCGGTTTTTCAGATACATTCGCGCGATACCTTCCAGGACGATGAACTTGATGTAGGCATTTCGATGATATTCCATCAGAACGGTCGTCCCCGTGATCGCCGCCGTCACGGCCGCCGTGGTAATCCTTGCGCCGCCGGCGCCTTTGGGCACTTGCAGAAGCACGGCGCCGCTGCCGAGATCGAGATTGCGCGTCCCTTCATTGAAACTAAAAATCGTGTTCGCTCCGAGACGCGCCAGGGTCAGGTCGGTAAAAGTGAGTTCGGTGCGTGAATCTGCGCCCGTTCGCACAGCGGTGCCGCTGCGGACATTGTCATTCACCACTGCGGGTCGCGGCGCCGCTTGCGCCGGAAGCAAGTGCACCTCTTTGATGATTCGCGTGACGTGCGCTTCCCTCAATTGCGCGGCGATTGCCCATCCCGCCGGTGCGATCAGCGACAGCAGAACGATGACCGGCCACACAAAGTTCCATCGAGCGCCATAACCGAACGATCTTTTCATATTCTCTAAAACTTCACGAACAGCGCGATCGCGCCACCCAAGTTTGCCACATTGTAATCGAAAACGCTATGATTCGATTGACTGGCCGCAAATGAGCTGATCGCGCTCGCCGTCCACCACTTGGTCAGTCGATAATTCGCGCTGAGCGCCAGAATTTCGCTCACGTCAGTTCGGCCGCCGTGATAATACTCACGCACCACCACCCGGCCCGCGCTATCGAGCGAGAGCGAACGCGTCAGAAATACCGAATAACCCAGGAAAACTCCGTAATCGTTCCGCCGCGGACTCTCATGATCGGCCGCCACACTGATATTCACGTCTGCGCCTAAAGAAACCTGCTGGGCGCGCCCAATGCGAAATGGAAGTTCCGCGCTCGCGATCAGCAAATGGTTGGAAAAGAACTCGTCGAGAACGCGGTCCGAGAAGGTCAGGCGGTTAAAATCGTACTCGCCGCGCAGGATGAGATTATGGAACTGCGGCAGCGAATAGATCAGACCCGCTTCGGCATCGAAACTTCCGAAATCGAAACCGTTGTAGCGATCGTAGTAAAAAAATTGCTGCCGCACATCGATGAAGCCGTAGAGCGTCCGCGTGATCCGCGGCTCGTAAAAGACGCCCGCGACTGGCGCCACCAAGAAATCGCCGCGGACCCCTCTGTCTGTCAGTGCCACGTTGGACGTGTAATAAAACGGCGCCGCGACCGACGCGGTGAACGGTTGATATTCCTCCACCCGCTTGAGAATTCCCTGCTCGCCCAGATCCGCATCGTTCGGGCTCGACGCGGCCTCACCCTCCTGCACGCCGCTCGGCGAAACATCGGGAGCGAATGGCGGTCCTGTCTGAGTACGCAGCAACTGCGCTCGATCGATATTCTGGCTGGTCGCGCTCTGCGCCACGCCATGCCCTGCGAAAACAACAAAAGACAGGCCGCAAAAGAGCGTGCCCAAATAATGACAGCGAAATCTCACAAGACCGCAAACAGAACCCATGCGCGCCGTTCCTTGTGAGGCAGTACACCTCATTCGTCAAGCCGTTAATGGCAGAGATCAAAGGCTAAGCGTGGCCCGTTGCCACGCAACGAGGAAGGTTGCCGCACGGGTTCGATCCACCGCGATCGCCTCCAGCGTGGCGCGCGGCGCGACAAATGTCGGCTCCAGCTCCAGTTCCCTCGCCGCTCGATCCCGCCGATGTCGTAACTCCTCGCTCCGTCGCACAACTTCCGCGCTCGGGCGGGTTCCAAAGCGGCGGCGCGAGACCGGCCATTCCTCTTCCGGCAATTGCAATGCGCTCTGCGCCGCATCGCGAAATGCGCGCCGGCGACGGGGTGAGAAATATCTGTAATCAGGCACGTTTCCCGCAGCAAAACTCTCGGCCGCGCGCAGCACTTCGTCATTCTGCAAAATATGAAATGGCGGCCGGTCCACCGCTTCTGCTTCTTTCTCGCGCCATTGCCAGAGTGCGCGCAGGACCGCCGCAGCGCGGCCCCGCAACGCACCAGACCCGCGGATGCGCCACGCTTCATCGGCATCGCGCACGCGTTCCACCGCCGCTTGCTCGATGGCACGCTCACACGATTGCCGCAACCAGGCGAGCCGATCCCGCTCACGCAACTTCGATTCCAACCGATCGGCCAGCGGCAACAGATAATGCGTGTCATTCATCGCATACTCAAGCATCCGCTCGGGAAGCGGACGCCGCGCCCAATTCGCCTTTTGCGATCCTTTTGCGAGCTTGACTCCGAAGAAGCGCTCAACCAACGCAGCCAGACTGAATTCGCGGATGCCGATCAAGCGCGCCGCGAT
>Ga0184605_10000262_pt1 | contig 15440 bp, 11 predicted proteins | sample PLM0_30_coex_FD_132995 | JGI IMG/M metagenome (GOLD analysis project Ga0184605, IMG submission 132995) | Groundwater sediment microbial communities from an aquifer in East River, Colorado, USA - PLM0_30_coex | ecosystem: Environmental > Terrestrial > Soil > Riparian zone | place: USA: East... | reverse complement strand
TGCCGTGTCCGGGCCTCGCGCAATGCTTCCTGCTGTGCGCGGATGTTATCATTCAGTCGTTTGTCGCGCGCTTCAAATTCGCTCCGCGTGCGCGCTGTGTTTTTTTCTACTGCCGCAAGTTCCGCTTCCACAGCGTTCAGCTTCTCCTTTGCCAGACGCACTGCATCGGCGCTGCCCAGGCGGGCACGGACAAGTTCTGCGCGCTCGTCGGGGAGACGCGCTCGCCGCGCGTTGATGTTCGCGGATCGTGCTTCCAGGTCCGCAGGCGCGGGATTAAGCGCATGCAGATCGGAGATTTGTTTCAAGAGATCGCGATCCGCAGCTTCGCTCTCCTGAATGCGCCTTTCCACGGCGGCAAGCTCACGCTCGCACACGTCGACATTATTTTTCGCTTGGGTGCGCCGCTGGAGAAGCGGTTTCTTCTCTGCTTCCAGCTTTGCAATGGCCTCGGTTTGTTCGCGCGCAGTCTGTTGCCGTTCTTCTTCGATCTTTTTTATTCCCTCTTCGATCTGCGCGATTCGAAGTGCCACTTCTTTTTGCTCCAGCTCCAGCTTTTTAAGCGCAACGATCTCGTTGCGCAGCTCTGGAAAATTGGCCGCTTGAGCAGTGCCTTCGCGTCCGAGATTGATTTCACTTTTTTGGAGAAGACGCCTTTCGTGACGAAGCACCATGCGCGTCCGCTGGCGCTTCACCTTCAACGCGATCTCGCGAAACCCTGTGCGGATGAAACTCACTGCTTAGGGCTTTCTTTCGTCATTTTCCATTATCCTAAGCCTCTTCGGATTCCGCCAATCTGGCTAAGACGCTGAAGTCCTCCAATGTGGTGGTGTCGCCGGTAACCGTTGCTCCGCTGGCGATTTCTTTCAGGAGCCGCCGCATGATTTTGCCGCTGCGCGTTTTTGGTAGGGCTTCGGCGAAGCGCACTTCATCGGGCTTTGCGATCGCGCCAATATGGGTGGCGACGTGAGCGCGTAATTCCTCCCTTAGTTCGCCGCTGGCATCAACTCCTGCCTTCACCGTCACAAACGCAACTACTGCCTGTCCCTTTAATTCATCTGGCCGCCCAACCACTGCCGCTTCCGCGACTCGTGCGTGACTGACGAGCGCGCTTTCTATTTCGGATGTGCCAAGTCTGTGGCCAGCAACGTTCAGAACGTCGTCGATTCGGCCAACGATCCAGAAATAGCCGTCTTCATCGCGGCGCGCGCCGTCGCCGGTCAGATAATTGCCTTTGAACTCACTCCAATATTGCTGTCGATAGCGCGCCTTGTCTCCGTAGATCGTGCGCAACATTGAAGGCCAGGGGCGGCGAATAATCAGTTTTCCACCGATGTTTGGTCCGACCTCGCGTCCTTTCTCATCGACAATGGCTGGATCGACGCCAAAGAACGGTAGCGTCGCGCTGCCTGGCTTTGTTGGAATGGCGCCCGGCAGAGGCGTAATCAGAATCGAGCCTGTTTCGGTTTGCCACCACGTATCGACAATCGGACACCGCCCGCCGCCGATGTTCTTATGATACCACATCCAAGCCTCGGGATTAATCGGTTCGCCTACCGTGCCGAGCAAGCGAAGCGATGAAAGATCATGTTTTGCCACCCATTCGTCGCCCCAGCGAATAAATGCACGGATCGCTGTCGGGGCAGTGTAGAGAATGTTGACCCGATATTCTTCGATGATTTTCCAGAACCGATCGGGCTCGGGCCAATTCGGAGCGCCCTCGTACATGACAACTGTGGCGCCGTTGGCCAGCGGGCCATACACAATATAACTGTGGCCGGTCACCCAGCCGACGTCGGCGGTGCACCAGAAAATATCTTCATCTCGAATATCGAAGACGTACTTAGTGGTTGAATAGACGCCGACGAGGTAACCACCAGTGGTATGTAAAATTCCTTTCGGCTTTCCAGTGGACCCGCTTGTGTAGAGAAGGTAAAGCGGGTGCTCGCTATCCAGTGGCGCGGCTGGGCAGTGTGCATCGACATATTCCAGTTCCCGGTGCCACCAAACATCACGTCCTTCCTCCATGTGGATGTCGTTGCCAGCGCGGCGAAAAACGATTACGCGCCTGACGGACGTGCCATCACGAAGTGCATCATCGACATTTCTCTTCAATGGGACAATTCCGCCTCGCCGGTATGAACCATCGGCAGTGACGAGCGCGATTGCGCCGCTGTCGATGATCCGATCACGAATGCTATCGGCGCTAAATCCGCCGAAGACAACCGAATGCACGGCGCCGATCCGCGCGCAGGCTAGCATGGCAATTGCGGCTTCGGGAATGTTTGGAAGATAAATGATGACCCGATCGCCCTTTTTGATTTCGTTTCGTTTCAGCACATTCGCGAAGCGGCAAACTTCACGATGCAGTTGCTGGTAAGTGAGCGTGCGTTTGTCGCCCGGTTCGCCCTCCCAGATGATCGCCGCTTTGTTTCCCCGAAAGCCTTCGGGGCTCAGATGTCGATCCAGACAATTTTCCGAAATGTTGAGTTTTCCTCCGACGAACCACTTCGCGAATGGCGCTTTCCATTGCACGACCTTTTTCCATCTTGCGCGCCAGACCAGCTCGCTCGCTTCTCGAGCCCAGAATTTTGCGGGCTGCTGTATCGATTCTCGATACATTCGGCGATATTGCCCGAGACTTTTGATTCGCGCCTTCCTGCTGAAGTTCGTCGGTGGTTTGAAAACGCGTTTCTCGACCAGATGCGACTCAATATTGTCGTGCATGAGCAGTCCTAATATGCCGAAGAAGTTTTCAGGGCAAGCTGTTGCTGTGCCATCGCAGGACTCTTCGAGAGCAGGCGAGCGCCGGACCAGGCGCATCACCGATGTCCTCGAAATGAGCCACGGATCAACACAGATTTTCACGGATTGGTTTTTGCGCGCGCAGCGCGCTTTGGAGTGCGGCGGCTTGACGCCGCTTTGGGAACGCCGGCGCCGGCCAGTCAACGAACGCGCGAGATCGCTCGTTACGATTGGACGGCCCACAGGGCGTGGCTACAACTTAAGTGATGATGCTTGACCCGCCAAACGACGAGCACTTTATGTGCGAAGCGTTACGACAGGCGCAAAAAGCGTACGATGCCGGCGAAGTGCCGGTCGGCGCAATTGTTCTTCGTGCGGGCAAAATCATCGCGCGCGCCCATAATCAGGTGGAATTGCTCAGAGACGCCACCGCGCATGCGGAAATGCTGGCATTGACTCAGGCGGAAGCAGCCGTCGGCGATTGGCGTCTGACGGACTGCGATCTTTACGTCACCAAGGAACCCTGCCCGATGTGCGCGGGCGCGCTGGTGCACACGCGGGTGCGCCGTGTGATTTTCGGTTGCATAGATCCGTCCGCCGGCGCTGCGGGAAGCGTGATGAACCTGCTGCAAATGCCGACATTGAATCACCGGTGCGATGTTGCATCCGGCATTTTGCAAAATGAATGCGCAGCAATTTTGCAGAATTTCTTTCGGAAGCGGCGGCCCGACAAACAAATCGAAAATCGGAAACCGGAGATTGGAACTTGAATGAACTGTTGACGAGGAAAAGGCGCTGCGAACTTTTCATCCCCTCGCACAACGAAACTCTTTCGGTCGCCGCGATGCGCGTCAGCAATTCAGATCATTCGTCCATGATTTTCTTGAAACCATGTAGGTGCTGCTTGACCCGCGGATCCCGTTTTAAAGCAGCCAGCGCCTGCAGGATGTAGAAGCATGTTTTCAAGCGAGGGACGAGGAATCCATGCGCGTCGTTTAGGCAAGCCCCATTCGCGGCCCAGGTTTATCTTCGCGCTTGCCTCCGCATCGCCAAGTAGTCATCATCGCGGGGTCAACTGGAATCTGCCCGAGCAAACTGCGGTCATGAATCTGTCCCCCCACCTCACGTGTGAAGAGGAAGTCCATCCACGAGGCAAGGTGCTGCGCTTCGCCGGTGAGGCGGACTTCATCGCGGTGCCGGCTGTGAGGCATTTGCTCAAAGGGCTGCTGAGGCAGCACATCCCGTTTCTTATCGTAGACCTCTCGGGCGTGACGTTTCTTAACACGCCGTTCTGGGCGGCCATGCAACGCTACCAGATTGACGGGCACCCGAATTCGCGGCTCGCGCTCTGCGGCATGAACGAGGCGCTGAAGGCGGCCTTCGACATCAACGGAGTGGGGTTAGGGTCGGCCGAGGGCGGATGCATCGCGGTGTATGAAACTCTTGACTCGGCGCTGGCCGCGGCACCATCGGCATCATGAGAGCTGGCGGCGAATACACTTATGCAGGACTGAGCGCGTCGCTGTTTAGGGGCGCGCTGGAGCGTCCGTGGCTTCCGCTGAGCATGTGGAAGGCGGTCTTTCAGCGATCGCTGATCATCGGCGTGCGGGCGGTGCCCACGGTGTTCCTCATGGCGTTCTGCGTAGGATCCGTCCTAGCGATGGTGCTGATAGAGCAGCTCCAAGAGTTGAGCATGGAGGAGACCGTGCCACGGCTCATCTGGATCATCCTTAACCAGCAGCTCGCGCCCATGCTCGCGGCGGTGGTCTTCATCGGGCGGAGCGTATCCGGCTCGGCGGCGGAACTAGCGAACATGAAAATCGGGGAGGAGATCAAGGCGCTGGAGACTATGGGCGTGGATGTCTCGCGCTACCTGCTTCTGCCGGTGCTGGCAGCCTTCCTCGTGATGCTGCCGGTGATGGAGATCTACACCGTGGGTGTGGGGCTGCTCGGAGCACACGGGGTGTGCTCGCTGGTCATGGGCATGGACGGGAAGCAGTTCGTTCTGCGAGCACTGGTCCCCCCGCGGATGCAGGACGCGTTCATCGGCGTGGGCAAGTCGGCGGTTTTTGCGGTAGTGGCTGCGATGATCGCCTTCCGCAAGGGGCTGAACGCCACTGGCGGGTCGGACGCAGTCGGGCGTGTGGCAACGGCGGCCGTGGTGTCTTCACTCGCGGCGGTGACGCTTGTCAACGCTGTCATCACGGGGCTGCAGAATGTTTTGATTGCGGCGCAGTTGATGAAGAAGTGAGTAAGGAAGCAACTAGTCAATAGCCAGTAGTGATGAGTGGGAACGAGTTAAACACGCGTGGGTGATGGGTTATCACATTCAACTGCTAACTAAGTCCTCCGACCTGATAACTAATTACTGCTCATCCCGCTCATGACCCCGCCGCCCCCCGCGCCCATGCCCGCCGCCAAGCCACTGCTCGTAGTGCGGAATTTGGTCAAGGCGTTCCCAAACGGCGCCAACGTGCTCAACGACGTGAGCCTCGATGTCTTCGCCGGCGATGTTTTCACCGTCCTCGGCGGGTCAGGGTGTGGGAAAAGCACCCTGCTGAACATCCTCATCGGCGTGGACGAACCCACCTCCGGCACCGTGCATGTCCTCGGCCAAAACATCCACAGCCTCCCCCGGCGCCAACGCAAGAGGCTCATGCGGGATGTGGGCGTGCTTTTCCAGTCTGGCGCCTTGCTTCAGAGCCTCACTGTTGCGGAAAACGTGGCCCTGCCCTTCCAACAGCATCATCCCAAGATCTCGCGGGACCACGATCTTCTCGAGGACACCGTGCTCATGAAGCTGCGTGCCGTGAAGCTCGACGCCCATGCGCAGAAGTATCCGCGCGAGCTCAGCGGCGGTATGAAGAAACGCGCCGCCCTCGCCCGTGCCCTCGCACTGGACCCAAGGCTGCTCATCAGCGACGAGCCCACCTCCGGCCTCGATCCCGTGAGCACCAAGCAGATTGACGACCTAACTATCACGTTGAGCCGAAAGAGCGGCACCACGGTGGTGGTGGTCACCCACGACCTGCTGAGCTTCCAGCGTATCGCCACCCGCGGCATCATGCTGGGCGCGGAGCGGGACGGAGCGCTGCGCGGCACGGTGCTGCTCTCCGGGAGCCGTGAGGATTTTTTTGCCAGCGAGCATCCGCTGGTGCGGGGCTTCTTCCATTTGGAGGAAGGAGGCGCCGTGCAAGATTGAGAGATGAGAGTTGAGGGTTGAGAGTTAAGAGTATGAACGTGACTGAGGTAAGCCTATTTCATAGTCTTAATCTTAGTCGGTATTAGGAATATGAACAGGATTCAGGCACAACTCATCAACTCACCGCACCCCAGCCCACCATGAACCGGAAATTCGTCAGATCAGCTGGCGCCCTTTACGAGGCGATGCTCGTGCTGGTCGTTATCGCGTCAGCCGCGCTGCTCATTGGCGCGCTGTATTACGCCTTGAACGTGGGCTCGCGGGGAGGGGTTCGCTTCGATGCGGCCTTCAATGAGGTGGGCGGGATCAAGGAAGGCTCCAGCGTGCTCTTCAAGGGCATGCCGGTGGGAGCGGTCGGGAAGATGCGTTATGACGCAGCCACGGACAAAATCCTCGTGCGCATTGAAATTACCAAACAGGTGGACGTGCCCGCCAACATCAAACCGTACGTGGAGAAGTCGCTCATGGGCCAGTCGAACATCGCCCTGCGGACTGAGCAGCAGACCGGCACGAAGGAGCTGCTCGCCGACGTGTTGCGCCAGCATCAGGGAGGCGACAAAGATAGACTTTACCGCATCGACGGCGTCGAATTGAGCCGGCTGGATGCCATCAAGCCCGGCCTGGACGCAAAAAGCGATGAGGCGATCGACGGCGCCAGGAAGACCATGCACCGGACGGAGGAACTCGCTGAGCAGAGCAACGCCGCTCTAACCAAGGCGAGCCAGGACCTTGAGAAAGTGGCGGCGACCCTCAACCAGGCGGGCCAGGCGGTCATCCGCAGCGAAAGCCAGATCAAGAAACTCGGCAGCGCCTCGGAAAAACTCGGCAGTGTGTCTGACAATGTGAACGGTTTCATTCAGGTGCTGAAGGTCAAACCCAGTGCACTCGTGTGGGGCTTGAGCGACCAGCAGCGGACCATGATGAATCAGGCTCCGGGAACCCGGCGGCCATCCGCCACGCCGGTTAGAAAGTGACCACCGCGCCACCAGATTCCAGCGCGAAAAACCAGGGCTTGCTGGTCGAGACGCTCCTCGGCGTCGCCGCCTCGCTGAGCGCGTCCTCGGACTTCGACACGCTGCTGGCCAACATCTTGCACGGCGCGCGCGCCGTCATGCGTTGCGCGGCGTGTTCCATCTCACTACCGGATAAAGCAACCAGCGACCTCCTCATCCACAGTACTCAGCGCGACTGGCGCCGGGAGGGACCGTGGCGGCTTCCGGAGGGTCAGGGCATCGCCGGCCGGGTCTTCGCCACCCGCGAACCGGTAAACACCGCCGACGCCTCGCAGCACCCGGAGCACTACCGCCGCACCGGCGAGGACACCGGCCTGCCGGCCCACGCGCTTTTGACCATCCCGCTGCTGGATGGCGAAAACTGCCGCGGGGTCATGCAGGCCATGAACCCGGAGGACCGCTCCGGGTTCAGCGATGACGACATACGAGTCTTCATCGCCTTCGGCTCACTGGTCTCCGTGACACTTGCCCGCCGCCAGGAGGAGGACGAGGCCAGGACGCGCGCCGTGGAGGAAGCCGAGCGGCACGCGGAACTGGAGCTCGCGCGCCAGGTGCAGGCAACCTTCCTCCCGAAAACGGAGGCAGAACACGGACCCCTGCGCATCCGCGCCTTTCTCGAGCAGGCCACGGCCATCGGCGGCGACTGCTATTTTTTCCATGCGGTCGCGCCCCACCTGCTCCTCGCCGGCGTGGGTGATGTCACCGGGAAGGGATCCTCCGCCGCCCTCGACATGGCCCGCCTGACCACACAGATCGCGCTCGCCGCGGCCCGCTGCACGCCGGAAACGTTTGACGCATGGCTCGTCGAGATCAACAACGCCCTATACGAGGCGATGCACGCGGGTGACAATGCCGTCGCGCTCACCGTGCTCCTCTTCGACACGCGGCTCCGCCGGATCCACGCCACTTCCTTCGGCCAGCATCCACCGCTCTACCGCGATCACAACACGGGGCAGTGGCGCGAAGCGGAGTGTCCGCGGCAGGGGTTCTTCGGCCAGCGCCGCCTCAGCGAGTGCGGCGTCATCGCGGTGCCGCTTGCCGCCGGTTCGCACTGGTTGGCTCATTCCGACGGCATCACCGAGGCCCTCGCCTCCACCGGCGGCGAGCTCAAGCGCGAAGGCCTGCTCCGTCTGCTTCAATGCCCGGACTGGAGCAGCGCAACCTGCCTCGACTCGCTCGTGAACGCTTGGCGCAAAACCCTCGCCAGTGGCGCACGGGATGACGCCACTCTCCTGCTTATGGAAGACCGCACACCACCGCCGCCGCACGAATTCGCCGCTCTCTGCACCCCAAAGAGCCTCCGCGAAGCCCGTAACTTCTTCGAGCAATGGGGCCGCTTCGCCGGCATCCCGTCCGACACCCTGGTTCAGCTCCTCATCGGCTGCGACGAAGTGCTGACCAACGTCCTCAAGCACGCTTACGGACCGGACAAACCTCTCGGCCCGCTGTGGTGCGGCGCGGAGGTCGAGCGTGGCCTCATCCGCTTCACCATCCGTCATCACGGCACCGGTATCACGCAGGAACAGGCCGCCGTACAAGCCGACGCCCGCTCCCGCGAGGAAGGCGGCCTCGGCCTCGCGCTGGTGCGGCGTGTCTTCAAGCACGTGCATTTCTCCATCAGCCCGGATCACCGCGCCGAGATCGTCCTGGAAAAAGAGCTGTAGACTGGGGCTGAGACATGGGGGAATGGGGGTCAAGTGCCAACCGACGATTACGGGAATTGGGCGGGTTGGTTCTCGTCTCCAATGGAGTTTGAACTTAACGCCCGGACGGCCAGCGGTTGTGGGCTGCGCGCGAGTTAGACAACAAACGCGATGTAAGCCGGTTTGGGGCGCGAAAATGGTCCATACTGAAAGTGGTTGTTCTGACTTTCACCTAGTGAATCTGTTCTGAGTAACGGGATTCTGCCTCGCTAGGATTCGAACCTAGACAGAGAGATTCAGAGTCTCTAGTGCTACCATTACACCACGAGGCAACGCGGGAGAAAATTAAAGACCACAGCCCCTACTGCAAGTCGAGCGCAGTCGCGTCGCGCGTGATTTAAGCGGCTGCAGTTTTTGCGCCGAGCACGATCTCAGCGCCTTCTCGAGCAGCTTCGACTTCCAACCGCTTTCCGCTCTTTGCCACCAACGCGCGCGCATGTTCCACCATCTTATCGATCATTTCGTCATCATGATTCGGATCGTGATGAAACAGCACGAGCTTGCCCACGTTTGAGTCGAGCCCGAGGGAAACCACGCTGCTGAGCGAGCTGTGGCCCCAACCAATGTGCTTTGTGTATTCCTCGTCGGTATATTGCGTGTCCATAATTGCCAGATCGCAGCCCTGGAGAAACTCGACCATCTTTGCGCGCTCGGCTGCGGCAAAATCGCGCGCTTCTTCCTCGCTGATTCCATCGCGCGAAGCCAGGTGCAGCTTGAGCGGCTCGTAAGGCTCATTGTCGGGGAAGTAGGCGATCGACCCCGAGCTGGTAGAGAGGCGGTACCCTGCGCAAATCCCTGGATGATTAGCAAACTTGGAACGGACCTCGACTTTCCCAATTTGAAAGTCCATTTCCTTTAGTTCCTCAATGGCGAGGTGACTTGGGAGTTCACGCAAGCTGACAGGAAAAAATGGCGTCTCCATTTGGCTGGCCAGGATTTTTGCCAGACCGGCGCGGGCTCCTTCGTAACCTAAGACACGGATGAGATTTTTTTGATTGTAAGTGGGAGAAAAAAAAGGCAGTCCCTGGATATGATCCCAGTGCGTGTGTGAGATCAAGAGAGTCAGCTTCATCGAGCGAGGTCCGAATTCTTTGTCTAACGCAAGCCCGAGCAGACGAATCCCGCTGCCGGCATCGAGAATGATGATCTCGCCGTCGGCGCGCACCTCCACGCAACTGGTGTTTCCACCATAACGGACGGTGCTTTTTCCGGGGACCGGAATTGAACCGCGCACGCCCCAGAATCTTACCCGCGCAGGGATCGACTCGCCTCCTGACGCAGGTTTTGGTCTGGGACGCCGAGGGATCTCAGGCAGAAGTCGCTCGATCGTGCTGGAAAGCAGCTCCCAGTTGATTGGCTTAAGCAGATATTCGTCTGCGCCGGCTTGGAGCGCGCTGGTTCGATCGACGCCGTAATCGCGTCCCGAGACAACGATGATCTTCGTCGGTTGCAGTTGCTCGCGAATTGCTCGGCACACCTGAAAGCCATTCGATCTTGGCATTAATAAATCGCACAGAATAAGCTCCGGCCTATCGCGCAGCGCCAGCTCCAAGCCGGCGTCACCGTCATTTGCTTCCAGGACCTTCCACTCTTCGCGTCTGAAAAGATCTGAGATTACCCGACGGTTTTCGGCGTCGTCTTCGATGATTAAGACACGAGGCATGGAGGGAAACTGCTTGGCGCCTTTGTTTAAATCAAACTTGAACCAAAAGTGCCAGTCTTTTCTGTAGCACGGAAGCGTTAATTTCTAAAAGAAAATCGGAATGATTAAGATCGCCAGAATATTGACCACTTTGATCATCGGATTGATTGCAGGCCCGGCTGTGTCCTTGTACGGATCGCCGACGGTGTCGCCGGTGACTGCTGCGGCGTGAGCAAAGGAACCTTTTCCGCCAAGATTTCCCTCCTCAATAAATTTCTTCGCGTTGTCCCATGCGGCGCCACCGGATGTCATTGCGATGGCGATGAATAATCCGGTCACGATTGTGCCGACGAGCACCCCACCGAGCGCGACCGGGCCCAGCGGCTTAATGATAGCGACAACCACGACTGCAACTAATGGCAGCAGTGCCGGAACAATCATCTCCCGCAATGCCGCTTTCGTCACGATGTCCACGCAGGTCCCGTATTCTGGCCGGTCTTGCCCAGTCAAAATTCCGGGCTTCGCTTGCAACTGCCGGCGCACCTCGCGCACGACTGCGCCGGCTGCCTTGCCTACCGCGTCCATGCTAAATGCCGTGAAGAGAAACGGCAGCAACCCGCCGATGAATAGGCCAACGATCACTCTTGGATCTTGCAGGGAGAATTGGAAGAATTGGTCGGTCGCAAGTTTGAGCGAACTGGTGAGGTGTCCACGCAATTCTTCCACGTACGATCCGAACAAAACCAGCGCGGCCAATCCGGCCGAAGCGATGGCGTAACCTTTGGTGACAGCTTTCATGGTATTGCCAACTGCGTCGAGTTCGTCGGTTACAGCGCGAATTTCCTTTGGCAAATGGGCCATCACCGCGATGCCGCCCGCGTTGTCTGTGATTGGACCAAATGAATCGAGCGAGATAATGACGCCGGCCATGGACAACATCGCCATCACCGCGATGGCAATTCCATATAGCCCGGCGAAATGAAACGTGACCAGGATCGCGAGCCCAATGAACAGCACCGGCAGCGCCGTGGCGTGTTGTCCGGCCGCCAACCCCGCAATGATGTTTGTGGCGTGCCCGGTCTCGGATGCATGGGCAATTTTTTGGACCGGACGAAAATGAGATGAAGTGTAGTAATTCGTGAGTGCGACAATGATCGGAGTCATTACGAGGCCAACCAGCGAAGCAAAATAGAGTTGAGCGGGGGACCGCAAGATACCGCCGATTGTTACTCCGCCGGCAAAAAGGCTGCGCGTGGCTGGCCAAAACAAAATTGCAGAGATCAGCGCATTGATCATCACCGCGCCCATTAACACGGCCGCTGGTTTACCGCGCGCAACATTTACAAACGCGATCCCGCAGATCGCTCCCAGCACAGAAATTCCACCAAGCACGAATGGATAAACGATGGCCGCCGGGTTTCCGCCAAGTGTCAACAGCCCGGCCAGAATCGCCCCGACCAAACTGACTGCATAAGTTTCGAAAACGTCCGCAGCCATGCCTGCGCAATCGCCTACATTGTCTCCGACGTTATCCGCGATCACCGCTGGGTTCCGCGGATCATCCTCCTCGAGGCCGCTCTCGATCTTGCCCACCAGATCGGCGCCAACGTCTGCGGCTTTCGTGTAAATGCCGCCGCCCAATCGGGCGAAAACGCTAATGAGACTCCCGCCGAGTGCGAGCCCCACCAGACTTCGTATTGCAGCGTCACTTCCAATCAGCTTTGCAGCGATCATGTAAAAGATGGACACGGAAAGCAACGCCAGCCCAACCACGAGCAGACCGGTCACCGACCCACCGTTGAATGCTATTCGCAGTGCAGTGAGCTGCGCGATGCTGGCGGCCTGCGCTGTGCGGACATTTGCCAGCACGGCGACGCGCATCCCGATGAAGCCTGCTGCGAGCGAACAGAAGGCGCCGATTACAAATCCAATCGCTGTGGAGTGATCTTTGAAAATGAAGAGCAAAATGAAAATGACCACTGCGATCACGACGATGGTCTTGACTTGCCGATTCAAATACGCCCTGGCGCCTTCCTGTACGGCGGCCGAGATTTCCCGCATCCGCTCATTTCCCGATGGCGCCCGAGTCACTGCCGCGATCAAAAAGAAGGCGAACGCAAGGCCGATAACGGCGCATACCATCGACAATGGCACACCGAAATTAAGAATACTTAAGGCCAGGAAATTCATTTTTGCGTCGCGGTGAAGCGCACGACTCTATGAAGAATTGCCGCGCTGGCAAAGGCTATTTGCCGTCTTTGCGCGGGACGAATCGGTTGCGTCTGCTACGAGCTGAATTCGTCTGATTGGCGGATGCCAAAAAGATGGCCTCAGTTCATTTTTTGTGCGCCCGTGCGCCTGGTTAGATCGCTTACCAGACCAATAAGAACGATTCGGGTCGGATTAATTTCCGTGTGCATCATGTACTGATGGCGTTTGATATATCGAAGTAATAAGGAGGATCGAGAATTATGGCCGACAAGCAGATTGCCACACCGAGCAAGGCACATCTGCGCGGCACGAAGTTTGTTTACATCTCAGCGTTATTTGCATCTTTGGGTGGCCTTCTGTTTGGCTACGATACGGGCGTCATTTCGGGCGCGCTCATTTTTATCAAGCGCGAATTTGGCCTGACGACGACGGCGGAAGAGATTGTCGTTAGCGGCGTTCTGTTTGGCGCGACCATTGGGGCGATCGTCGGTGGAAAAGCCGCTGATCTCTTCGGCAGGCGAAGAGTGTTGCTTGTGACGGCGGCAATCTTCGGCGTTGGCGCGCTCGCCAGCGCGGCGGCGCCGTCACCTCCCATTCTGATTGTCAGCCGCGTCTTCCTCGGGTTGGCGATCGGTCTCGCCTCAACAAATGTTCCGGTTTATCTCTCCGAAGTTGCGCCTCCGCACGCGCGCGGCTGGATAGTATCGCTATTTCAACTCGCCGTTACGGTCGGCATTGTCGTTGCGTATCTGACCGATTACGCTTTCGCCGGCGTTGAAGGCTGGAGATGGATGCTCGGCCTCGCAGTCGCTCCAGCAATAGTCTTTGGCACTGGCATGTTTTTTCTTCCAGAGACTCCGCGCTGGCTCATTCGTGGAGGTCAACATGAAGTCGCGCATGGCGTGCTTGTGCGCATTCGCGGGTTGGCCGATGTCAACGTCGAGATCGAAGAGATCAAGGCAAGTTTGGCGCAGCAAACTGAAAGCGGACGCTGGGCCGATTTGTTTAGCCGCCGCGTGCGTCCTGCTCTTGTTGTTGGAATAGGTCTCGCCATTTTCCAACAAATTACCGGCATCAACACGGTGATTTATTACGCGCCAAAAATTCTTCAGGCCGCCGGATTCAATTCCGCTTCCGGCGCGATTCTGGCGACCGCCGGCGTCGGCATCGTAAATGTCGCCTTGACCATCATCGCGATGTTTTTGGTTGACCGCGCCGGCCGCCGGCCGCTGCTGCTCGCCGGCATCGCCGGAATGGTCGTCACGCTTGGCGTGCTCGGCTTGAGTTTCCGTATTTCAAATCCATCCGGACAGCTCGCCTGGATCGCTGTGATTTGCCTGATGGGTTACGTCGCCTCATTTGCAATCAGCCTCGGGCCGATCTTCTGGCTCTTGATCGCCGAGATTTATCCCCTAAGAATTCGCGGTCTCGCCGAAGGCACAGCGGCCACATTCAACTGGGCCTCGAACCTGGTCGTCTCGCTTACCTTTCTGACATTGGTGGAGAAACTCGGCGCGAGCTCAACGTTTCTGCTCTACGCAGGGGCCTCGGTCACATCATGGCTCTTCGCCTATTATCTCGTTCCCGAAACGAAAGGGCGCACCCTCGAAGAGATCGAAGCATTCTGGAGAGCGGGCCGGTCGTCTCGAAAAATGGCGGCCCGAATTTCCTAGCTTAGCCGCTCACGATTGTGCGGTTTCGTCAAATCAAGTATGGGGCCGAGGGGAACAATGCGCGTTGGATTAATGTGCGTGTGCGTCATGTAATAATGGCGTTTAATGTGATCGAAATTGACGGTGTCGGCGATACCAGGCCGCTGGTATAAATCCATCAAGTAGCCCTGCAAATTCGCATAGTCGACGATACGCCGCAGATTGCATTTGAAATGGCCGTGATAGACGACGTCGAAGCGGATGAGCGTGCAAAAAAGTCGCCAGTCCGCCTCGACAATACCATTCCGAAATAAGTATCGAGTTTTCGACAGACGCTCTTCGATTTGATCGAGCGCTTCAAAAAGTCTGCGGCAAGCAATCTCGTATGGCCGCTGGCGCGTGGCGAAACCTGCTCTGTAGACGCCATTGTTCACGTTGTCGTGTAGAAAGCCACTGAGCTGCGCGTGCTCGGCTTCGATGCTTTTTGGAAAAAAATCCAGATCTTTATTCCTGGCAAATTCGTTAAACATGTCGTTGAACATGCGGCAGATGTCGTCTTCACAATTATTCACGATCCTTTTCGTCTTTGTGTCCCAGAGCACCGGAACAGTGACACGCTCCTCATAATCTGGGGCGGTTGCTTTGTAAGCTTCGCTCAAGAATTGGAAGCCGTTGATCGGATCGGTTGATTCAAACGGCGCACCCGGGGCGACCTTGCCGGAGGCATCTCGAAACGCCCAGCCTTTCTCGTCCCGAATCGGATCGACAACTGTCATGCCGATTACCTCCTCGAGTCCTTTTAGTTTGCGAAAAATGATTGTGCGACTAGCCCACGGGCACGCCAGCGAAACATAAAGATGATACCGACCTGCAGCGGCGGCATAAGGTGTCGATCCATCGCTCGAGATCCATTCGCGGAACCGATCTTCCTGTCGTTGAAACTCGCCCGACTCGGTCTGCTCGGTTGGGAATTGCGCTTTCATTGAAAGGTCCGGAACAGAGGCATGTTGCCTGTGTGCCAAGCGGGCATGGTGTCCGCTGCCTTGGATTTAGCGGGTTCCAAACCCGCTGGGCGCACAGACTGGAAGTCTATGTTCCGCACGCCGCCACGCAACGCAATCGACCGTCGAGTGGCGGGTGCTCGCGGTATATGACGCTGCCGGACTTTGATGCATCCGCGTTGTTTCGCGTCGTCCCGATCCGTTGACAGCTAAAAACGCCAGTGGTACCGTCGCGCAAATTTACGCGGAAGTCCGCAAAAGACGGGCGATAACG
>Ga0184605_10000261_pt1 | contig 15450 bp, 14 predicted proteins | sample PLM0_30_coex_FD_132995 | JGI IMG/M metagenome (GOLD analysis project Ga0184605, IMG submission 132995) | Groundwater sediment microbial communities from an aquifer in East River, Colorado, USA - PLM0_30_coex | ecosystem: Environmental > Terrestrial > Soil > Riparian zone | place: USA: East... | reverse complement strand
GGTGGCGACGCCCGACCAGTTCTTCGGCGACGTCCTGGGCGACATCAGCTCGCGGCGCGGGCAGGTGACGGACGTGGACCACCGGGGCCACCTGCGGGTGATAGCGGCGCACATCCCGCTGGCGGAGACGTTTGGCTACGCGACGACGCTGCGCTCGATTACGCAGGGGCGCGCGAGCTATACGATGGAATTCGACCACTACCAGGAGGTGCCGGCGTCGATGAGGGAGCAGATCGGGCGGACGCAGCGGCAGCCGGTGAGGAGGTAGCGCATGCGGGCATGCGGCTACCGGAACAGGGAACAGGGAACAGGGAACAGGGAACAGGGCGAGCGGGGAACTTGCCCTCACCCCGCCGCGAGCGGCGACCCTCTCCCGCGAGGCGGGCGAGGGTTGAGGAGGTAGCTTGGCGCGGCAGAAGATACGGATTCGGCTGAAGGCGTTCGATCATCGGATATTGGACCAGTCGGCGGTGCAGATTGTGGAGGCGGCGGAGCGGACGGGGGCGGCGGTGGCGGGGCCGATTCCGCTGCCGACGGGGATCGAGAAGTTCTGCGTGATCCGCTCGCCGCATATCGACAAGGACTCGCAGGAGCAGTTCGAGATCCGGACGCACAAGCGCCTGATCGACATCCTGGACCCGACCTCGAAGACGGTGGACGCGCTTATGCGGCTGCAGCTGCCTTCGGGCGTGGATATCGAGATCAAGCTCTAGGGCGCTGGCCCTGGGAACTGGGAACAGGGAACAGGGAACAGGGAAGTCCCTCACCCCCGCCGTGAGCGGCGTACCCCTCCTCCTACGGCGGACAGGTCTCCCGCGCGGCGGGCGAAGGGTGAGGAAGCGCGGCGAAACTGGCCCTCACCCCCGCCGTGACCGGCGACCCCCTCCTTCGGCGGGCAGGCCTCCTCCTACGGCGGACAGGTGTCCTCCTTCGGCGGACATGTGTCCCGCGAGGCGGGCGAGGGGTGAGGGGACGGGGCGGCGTGCGCTCGCGTTCCTGGGTGCAGCCGTGAGGGGCCCCGACACCCTGCCGACGGCGATCGAGAGGTTCTGCGTGATCCGCTCCCCGCACATCGATCCCCCCCTCCCTCGGCGGGCAGGCTCTCCTCCGGCGGGCAAGCTCTCCTCCGGCGGGCAAGCTCTCCTTCGGCGGGCAAGCTCTCCTTCGGGGGGCAGGCTCTCTCCTTCGGCGGGCAGGCTCTCCTCCGGCGGGCAAGCTCTCCTTCGGCGGGCAGGCTCTCCTTCGGCGGGCAGGCTCTCCTCCGGCGGGCAAGCTCTCCTCCGGCGGACAGGCAAGGACTCGCGGGAGCAGTTCGAGATCCGGACGCACAAGCGCCTCCCCGCTACGGCGGGCAAGCTCTCCTCCGGCGGGCGGGCCCCTCCTACGGCGGGACAGGTTCCTCCTACGGCGGACAGGTTCCTCCTACGGCGGACAGGCTCTTCGACAGGCTCCAGGATGACGGATCGACATCCTCTACCCGAGCTCGAAGACGGTGGACGCGCTCATGCGCCTCCAGCTCCCCTCCGGTGTCGACATCGAAATCAAGCTCTAGCAAGAGGTTGTTAGCAGGGCGCTGACGCAACCGGCGATGTTTCTACCATCGCTGCTACACGCTTGACAGACTCCGAAGGGCCCGCTAAGCTGTCTTGCGTGAACATCCCTCTACGGGAAATCGCCGACGTCAGGACTGGGCCCAGCCGGAGTGGGCGCTCCGTGGCGGGCCAGCCAGGCGATCTTAGGGTCACGCTGATCAGCGGTGGCGATATTGGCGATGACCAGCTAGCAACGCCTCTCCCTACCGTCTCGATCCCGCGAAATGAACTGACGGAGAAGCACCTACTTCGTGCTTACGACGTGGTCGTGACCGGCAAGTCGACGACGGTAAAGGCGGCGTATGTCCCGCCTGCGCTGGGACTATCCATCGCGAATTCCACCCTCGTGGTCGTCCATCCTCACGACCCTGAGTTCGGGATCTTCCTCTGGTGGTTCCTGACTTCGCCCCAGGGCCGCAGGGAACTCGAGTCTCGAATGTTGGGGAGTGCCACGATCGCGTCGCTGCCACCGGCGGCCGTTGAGCGAATAGAGGTTCCGTTGCCGGACAGGCGACAGCTACGACAACTCACGGAGATGATCGAAGCCTCGGAGCGCGCGTACTGGTCAGCGCGTGAAGCTGCCGACCAACGACGAACGGCGCTACGTGCGGCCCTTGTCCACGAGCTGGCGAACGGAAGATAGGAGACGAGAATGTCAGTAACTACCGGGGAACTTGAGAGGAAGCTCTGGAAGGCCGCGGACATTCTGCGCGGGCAGATCGACGCGGCGGACTACAAGAATTACATCTTCTCGATGCTCTTCTTGAAGCGCTTGTCGGACCGGTTCGATGAAGAGGTGCAGAAGGCTGTCGCAGGAGGGGTCGCGCGGGCGGTGGCCGAGAACGACGCCGACGAGCACGAATTCTTCGTGCCGAAAGAGTTCCGCTGGCAGGCGCTGGTGTCGGCGTCAATGAACCTGGGAGAGGTGCTGAACAGGGCGAGCATCGAAATCGAGGCGGCGAACACGCCGCGCCTCGACGGCATCCTGAAGGCGACGAACTGGAACGACGATTCCAAGCTGGGCAGCCCAGCGAGCCGCGAGCGGATCATCCGCAGCCTATTGGTGCATTTCAGCGACCTGAACTTGCGTGACGACAACCTGGACGGGCGCGAGGTACTCGGCGACGCGTACGAGTACTTGATTAATCAGTTCGCGGATGACGCCGGCAAGAAGGGTGGCGAGTTCTACACGCCGCGCTCCGTCGTAACGCTGCTCGTGGAGCTGCTGAAGCCACAGGAGAAGATGCGTATCTGCGACCCGACCGTCGGTTCCGGCGGCATGCTCATTTACTCCGCGCGGTACGTGAAGGAGCACGGCGGCAACCAGACGAACCTGGTACTGCACGGGCAGGAGCGGAACCTCGGCACCCTGGGCATTTGCAAGATGAATATGCTGCTGCACGGCCTCCGCTCGGCGCGGATCGAACCGGGCGACACGATCGCGGAGCCGCAGCTGATGGACTCGCAGGGGCGGCTGTTGTCGTACGACCGGGTGATAGCGAATCCGCCGTTCAGCCTGAAGGAGTGGGGGTACGAGTTCGCGCCAAACGACCCGCACCACCGGTTCGACCGATTCGGCGCGATCCCGCCGCGAACGAAGGGCGATTTGGCGTTCTTGCAGCACATGATCGCGACGACGAACGCGACTGGCATGGTGGGCGTCGTCATGCCGCACGGCATCCTATTCCGGGGTGGCGCTGAGGGAACGATCCGCCAGGGCATCATCGGGGCGGACCTGTTCGAGGCGATCATCGGTCTGGCACCGAACATCTTCTACGGTGCGAGTATCCCGGTCGCAATCTGCGTCGTCAACCGGGCTAAAGGCCCAGAGCGCGCCGGCAAGGTGCTGTTCGTGGACGCGGCGCAGGAGGGGTACTTCCGGCCGGGCAAGGCGCAAAACTACCTCGACCTCGATCACATCGAGAAGATCGTGGCAGCGTACGAAGCGTTCGAGGACGTGCCGGCCTTCGCGCACGTTGCGGACTTGGCGGAGATCGAGGCGAACGACTACAACCTGAACATTAGCCGCTACGTAGCGCCGATGGTGGAAGATGAGTCGGTGAACATCGCCGAGGTGCTAGCCCGCCTTCGCGAAGCCGAGCGCGAGCGCGATGAGGCGGCGAAGCGGATGGACGAGCTGCTGGCGGAACTGGGGTACGCGCGCTAGATGCCGACAGCTCTCCGCTCTGGCCCGTACCGCTTGTTCTTCTATTCGTCGGACGGCGACGAGCCGCCACATGTTCACGTCGAGCGGGATAACTCCGTGGCGAAGGTATGGCTGGACCCGGTGCGTCTTGACTGGCACGGGGGCTTCCGGCCGACGGAGTTGAACAAGATTCTCAAGATCGTCGCCGATAATAGAGAGAAACTGCTGGAGGCATGGAATGGTTATTTCGCGGATTGAAATGGAAGTCCCGAACGCCCAAAGCGTCAAGGTGACGACTCGAACGTTGAATGTGGAGCTAACAGACGGTCGGTCAATCGCCGTCCCGCTGTCCTGGTACCCACGGTTATTGGATGCCACGCCGGTTGAACGCAATCGACACAGGCTAATCGGCGGCGGCGAGGGAATTCGCTGGGAGGCCGTGGACGAGGACATTAGCGTCGAGAGCCTGTTGGCCGGCAAGCGCTCCACCGAGAGCCAGGCTTCACTCAAGAAGTGGTTGGCCACGCGGAAGGTAGGCAGATGACGACTGCCGAGCTGGCGTATGCCCGATAACGGACTGCCTGACGGGTGGCGAAAGGGCACGCTCGCGGATCTCGCCGGACTGAGTCCGGACAACTGGGACCCCGCGTCGGGTGGCTCGATTCGCTATCTCGACATCGCCTCCATCACGGGCCCGGGGCGTGTCAGTCCTCTCCCTGAGATCGAGGCCGTCGCTGCGCCTTCGAGGGCTCGGCGTAGGGGATGCAAGGGCGACGTTCTCGTCAGCACAGTTCGCCCTTACCTGAAGGCCTTCACGCGGCTCGGTGACATCCCTGACAACCTCGTGATCTCGACGGGGTTCGCAGTTCTCCACCCGCGAGAGGCAACAGACGGTGCGTTCCTGTACCAGCAAGTCCTGACAGACGATTTCCAGCGTCACCTGGAGCCACGCATGACGGGCACAGGGTACCCGGCTGTCAGGCCAAAGGACGTCGTCGAGTACCCGATCCTCATCCCGTCGCCCAGTGAACGGGCGCGCATCGCCGAGGTGCTCGACGCCATCGACACGGCGATCGAGAAGACGGAGGCTGTGATCGCAGCGACGGAGGGGCTGCGATCGGCGCTGCTGGCGGAGCTGCTGACGCACGGCGTCCCCGGCTGGCACACGGAGTGGAAGCGGGTGCTCGGCATGGGCACGCTTCCGGCGTGCTGGGATGTGGTCACGATCGGTACACTGGGTCCGCCCGGTGGGGACGCCGTACTTACGGGTCCATTCGGTGCTGAGTTGAGGTCAGCTGATTTCACCAAGACTGGTGTGCCGGTGCTGAACATTGGGAACGTCCAGGAGGATGGCCTGCACACAGTCAGGTTGGATCACGTGAGCGACGAGACCGCCCGACGCTTAGCCCGCTATCGCGTAAGGACCGGCGACCTTCTGTTCTCTCGTATGGCTACCGTGGGTCGCGCTACGACCGTGCCTGCGGAGTACGATGGCGCACTCATCTCATACCATCTGATGCGCCTCCGGGTTGACGATGGGCGCGCCTCGTCAGACCTAATCATGTACTGCATACAGGGGCTGCGGGCGGTTCAACGACAAATTGTCGACATGAGTGGTGGTGGTACCCGCCTTGGGGTGAACTCGACCGCACTGAGAGGCCTGCGAGTTCCCATGCCACCTCGCCCCGAGCAGGAGCAGATAGTAAGGCTACTTTCGGGAATAAGGCATCGAAGCGCAGAGGAACGCGCCGCAATTCAGCGGCTCTCTGGACTTAAGAGGGCGGTCGCGGATGCACTGCTGTCCGGGCGAGTGCGAGCTGAAGCAGGGAGGGCGCTCGGTGCGTAGGATCTACTCGATTCAGCGTGAGCTGCTGACGACCTCAAAGGAAGCGGCATTGAACGCCGTTCAGACGTTCAATAATCCCATGGCTACCTTCAAGAGCGAGACCTTCATTACGCAGATGGTTATCGCATGGCGATGCATGCTCCACGCTTACTTTCGGAAACTTGCGATCGACTATCGGAAAGAGGAACCAGCCGGCGGACGCAGACGCTTCAAACGCACTTCAACCGGGGCTTACTGGCGACTGTCACTACGTGAGTGCCTTCAGCACGATAGCTGTCCGTTAGACAAGCCGACGAAGGCCAACCTTTTCTTCTTGCTGGGCCTAAGAGACGAGATCGAGCACCACGTTTGCATTGGCCTTGACGAGCGCCTGTCGGCCCGGTATTTGGCATGCTGTCTCAACTTTCAGGCCGCAATTACGGACCTTTTCGGCAAGAAGCACTCGCTGGAAAAATTAGCAGCCGTAACGCTCCAGTTCTCTAGCGTTCTGCTTGAACCTTCGAGTGATCTCACCCCGGCGCCTCTTCCCGCCGCGGTTACAAAATATATCGAGGAGTTCGACGAAGCGCTTCCCGATGAGGACTTTAACTCACCGAGGTTTGCTTTCCGCCTAATCTTTACCCAGAAGCTGGTCAATCACAAAGGCCAGGCGGACAAAGTCATTGAGTTTGTGGCTCCGGACTCGGTGATCGGCGAGGCGATCAATAAGCAGTATTACGTCTTAAAACCGGTCGAAAAGCCCAAGTGGCGAGCTAGCGAAGTTGTCGCGATGATGAAGGACGAGGGTCACGCTCGCTTCAGCATGTATCAGCATACCCGACTGTGGAAAGCGAAGGACGCAAAGAGCCCCAAGTTTAATTATGGTGTGGAGCTTGGCGGTCAGTGGTTCTGGTACGAGAACTGGGTGCAAGCGGCGCGCGAAGAGTGCGAAGCCCATCCGGAACTGTACGGACCGCCCACGGAAATGGGATTAACCGCGTGAAGACGGCCGGCGAACTGACGAATCCAGATATGGCGGCGGCTGACTTGCCAGCCGCCCTCTATCTAAACCAGCGGCTCGTTTTTGACCTGTTAGCATCGTATGAAGGCGGCTTCTCACAGCTTCAAGATATTCAGATATCGTCGGGAACTGCGGCATCCAGTGAGCAGAGTGCTCAAGCGAGCCTCGGGACCGGCAACGTTTTCGCTCTCCTCGGCATCTCGTTCGGACTGTCGGGCAAGAAGTCAAAAGCGGAGACTGACTCCCAGATTGTCACGGAACAGCGCGTGCACACCCCAACCTCTCTGTTTGCTCGCCTAAGGCAGCGTCTCAAGTCGACGGGCCTGCTCAAATACCCAAGCGGCGGTGCAGACATGAAAGAGGTAACGCCGGGTGATTTCGTAGAGATGAAGCTGGTCCTACAACGGTCGCCGTTCGTGACGACCCTCTCTGGTTTTGCGAGGCTCTTCCCTTTAATAGCTGCGTTGCAGGAACCAACCCCTCAACCCAAGCAAGCGAAGCAGGGATCCGGAGCACCAAAGAGCTCCTCGGCTGGATCGTTGAAAAAGCAAATCGACGCAATGCTGGACGCCGTCAGGGGGGAGGGGTCCGAGGATCTTATAGGCAGAGGTGCCGAAGGATTAACGGTTGTTCTCACGGCGGAGTTGAGCCATTTCATCGACCCGACTCTGAATGACGTGATCGACGGAGAATTTAGCGTGCTGGGGAAGGTAACCCGTGTTGTTCCCGATGCTAACGAGCCAGCCATCAGCCTGCTACGCAAGACGGCTCTTTCAATGTTCGGAGATCAGATCGTCGTGCAGTTTTCGGAATTGTTTGATCAGCTCTCCCAGGCGGGTATCAAGATGCCGTTGGTGGAGACCGAGATCGCGGGGCCCGCCTTACAAGTCATACCGATATCGATTTTCGCGTGACGACTGGATCGGACTCAAGTGGTACCAGCTGACAAAGTGAATGAACTGAACGAGTCCGAGCTGCCTGCGATTGCGCTGCTGCAGCGGCTAGGGTACACGTACCTCCCTCGCGAGATACTCGCGCCGGAGCGGAACAACGAACGCGAGGTGCTGTTGAAGGGGCGGCTGAAGGCCGCGCTGCTGCGGCTGAACCCGTGGCTCAAGGAGAACGAGGCCGAGCGCGTAATCTTCGCGCTCGAGAACGTGGACGCCGTCGGCATGGCACGCAACCAGCTCGTGCACGAGTACCTAGTGTACGGCATGCCGCTGGAGGTGGACGATGCCGACGGCCGCCGCACGCGCACTGCTGCGTTCTTCGACTTCGAGCGACCCGAGGCGAAGCGAAACGAGTACGTCGTCACGAGCCAGATGCGAGTCCGGCGAGGCAACGAGCCGTCGGGGAAGACGGAGGACGACGAGCGCGTGGTCAAGCCGGACATCGTTCTCTTCGTCAACGGCATTCCGCTCGTCGTCATCGAAGCGAAGTCGCCGACGCTGATGGACGTTTGGAAGGTGCGGGCGGTCCGGCAGTTGCTGCGCTACCAGGAGGCCGGCCCGGAGTTTCACGGGACGGGAGTCCCGGAGCTTTTCTACTACAATCTGGCCTGCGTCGCCATCTGCGGGGCTGACGCGGCGTTCGCGGGTATCGGCGCGCCGGAGAACGCATACAGCAGCTGGAAGTCGGTCGAGCCGTACACAGCGGAGTCAGTCCAGGAGCAGTTCGGGGTTGCGGCGAAGGGCCAGGCGCAACTGATCGTCGGGCTACTCTCGCCAGCCACGCTGCTCGAAGTCCTGCGCGACTTCGTCGTGTTCGAGCCGGAACGCGGGAAGCTGCTAAAGAAGCTGCCTCGCCACCAGCAGTTCCGGGCGGTACGGAAGGCGATGGAACGGCTGCTAACGCACGAGAAGCCCGAGGAGCGCGGAGGTGTCGTCTGGCACACGCAAGGGTCCGGCAAGTCGCTTACGATGTTGTGGCTGGCGACGAAGCTGCGCCGCGAGCAGAGGCTGGACAACCCGACGATCGTGATTGTTACTGACCGCACGCAGTTGGATACGCAGATCACAGAGACGTTCAAGCGCTGCGGCTTCCCGGCACCGGAGCACGCCGGTTCCACAAGGGAACTGCGCAGGCTCCTGACGCTGGGCTCGGGCCGGACGATCATGACGACGATACAGAAGTTCGAGGACGCGCTGACCGGCGAGAACGGCCGCGTGGAGTCTCTGAACGAAGCCGACAACGTCTTCGTGATGGTCGACGAAGCGCACAGGACTCAGTACGGTCTTCTAGGCGCGAAGATGGCGAAGGGGCTGCCGCGCGCGACGTACCTCGGCTTCACCGGCACTCCCATCGACAAAGGCTTCCGGCGGAGCACGATGAGACGCTTTGGTCCGCTCATTGACAAGTACACGATCCCGGAGTCGGTAGCCGACCGCGCGACGGTGCCGATCATGTACGAAGCGCGCCTCGCCGAGCTGTCGATCATCGGCGCGAATACCCTAGACCACCTTTTCGACGCAATCTTCGGCAAAGAGCCTGACGAAGTTCGCGCACAGATTAGGCGGCGGTATGCGAACAAGGAAGCACTTGCCGAGGCGGAGAACCGCATCGAGATGATCGCGCTGGACATTGCGGAACACTACAGGACGCGCGTCCGACCAAACGGCTTCAAGGCCCAAGTAGTCGCGCCGAGCCGAGCGGCCGCGGTCACGTACGCGGCCAAGCTCTGCAAGTTCGGTATCGACGCGTACCCGATCATTACGACGACACCCGACGACGGTCCGGAATACGCGCAGGCGAGGGGGCTGAATCAGGAGCAGATCGTCAACCAGTTCAAGGACCCGGACGGCAAGCCGGAGATGCTGGTCGTCGTCGATATGCTGCTGACAGGCTTCGATGCGCCGATCGAACAGGTGCTGTACCTCGACAAGCCGCTGCGCGAGCACGGCCTCCTCCAGGCAATAGCGCGCGTGAACCGCCGCTTCTCGCGGCACCTGAACGGCGTGACGATCGAGAAGGAATACGGGCTGATCGTCGACTACTACGGCGTTTCCAACGAACTGGAGGCCGCGCTATCAGAGTTCGAGCCCGAGGATGTGCAACGCACACTAGAGCCGCTTGAGGAGGATCCGAAGGATGTTATCGAGGACGCGGCGAGGAAAGCGGAGGCGTTCTTCAAGGCCACGTCGCTACACAATGCCTGGGAATGCGTCGAGGTATTCGTCGACCCGGCGACGAACGAGCTCCGGGTCGATCTGTTCGAGAGTTTCGACTCGGCGTATAAGGACTTCGCCGGCCTCATGGACCGGTACCTGCCAGCGGCGGGAGCGCTGGCTTACACGGACCGGCTGACGCAGTTGACGCGGATACGCTCGTATGTACGTGCGCAGTTCCTTCGCGAGAATGCCGACGTGGATTGGAGCGGCGTTTCGATGAAGGTCAAGCAACTGCTGGACAGCCGCATCGACGCCGAAGTCCGCGAACTCATGAAACCCGTCTCGATCCTCGATGCGAACTTCCAGGAGAAGATTAGCGAGCTTCCCCACGACGAGGCGCGAGCGTCGGTGATGGAGCACGCGATCCGAGCGCAAATCAAGGAGCGGATCGCGGAAAACCCGGCGTTCTACGAGAAGCTTTCCCAGCAACTCCAGCGCATCATTGACGAGATGAAGCAGCGCCTGATCGATGCTGCGGAAGCCTGCCGCCGCATGGTACAGCTAAAGCAGGACGCCATCGGAGAGGCGCAAGCGGCCGCGGACCAAGGACTGAGCGAGCTGTCTTTCGCACTGTACGAGCTGCTCGAACGAACGACTCAGGGCGAATCAGCCAGTGACGGCAAGCTGGGCGTGGGTGAGGAGCGACCCGGCTATCGTACCGTATTCAACAACGCGCTCAAGGCCAGGGCATTGAAGATCGAAGAGATCATGAGAAGGGGCCAGTCGATCATCGACTGGTACGCGAACGAGGATGTTCAGCGTGAGATGCGCCGAGACATCAAGCGGGAGTTGCGAGGGATGGATGGCCTGTCCGAGGAGGATGTTGAGGACCTGGCCCGGAGCATGGTGGACATTGCACGTCGCAAGGCATCCCGTGGCTGAGCGGGGCAGCATAACCTTCGGCGCGACGACGATTCCTTACTCCATCCGACGTAGTCGTCGGCGCAAGAAGACGATCGAAATTACGCTCGATCCGAGCGAAGGCGTGCTTGTATCAGCACCCATCAAAGCTACGTGCGCGGAGGTCGCTCGAGTCGTCCACCGGCGAGCGGGATGGATCGTAAGAAAGGGCACTGAGACGATCTTGCATGCGCGGCGAAAGCAATTTCTCAGCGGAGAATCAGTTCCCTACCTAGGGCGACAAGTCCGAATATTCATCAAGCCGAGCTTGGCGAAGCACTCAACCGTTCGCTTCAGGCACTGGAGTTTCGACGTCAGCGTGCCAGCCGGACTGGAGGGCGAGGAGAGACGCGAAGCGATCAGGCGGGCGTTTGTTCGCTGGTACCGCCGCCGAGCCCAGGAGCGACTAGAATCGGCCGTATCACGATGGAGCAAGGCGATAGGATCTGGACCGCGCGCGCTCTTAACACGCGACCAACGCCAGAGGTGGGGGAGCTGCGCGCCCGATGGCACGGTGAGATTCAATTGGCGGATTGTCATGGCGGAGCCTTCGCTTATCGACTACGTTGTTGCGCATGAACTCCTTCATCTGCGAATCAGGACGCATAGTCGCGATTACTGGGACGAGCTGGGGAGGGTTATGCCGGACTACAGGGTTCGGCGGGCGCGGCTCAAGGAGACCGGGGCGAGCCTGTCTCTTTAGGAGACTAGGCGGCGGTAAGGGACCGCGGCCAGCGGAGAAGGGGGCGATCTCTAAGGGGCGGATGGCAGTGCTTCGGGCTGGCAAAGGGCGGGATTAGTATGGCGGGCTTGTTTGGCGAAATGCGGTTTGGGGCTGGCAGAGGAAGTGTAGTTCTGGAAATGATTGGCGACGATTTGGCAGCCGTTGAGCGAGCTGGTGATAGCCAGCTCGGAACTCCATGACATTGGCATCGTGTTTCAGCTTAGCATGCCGAGCGAACAACTGAATGCGACGCAGCCCGCAGGCGCCACGGTGGAGTGGTGCAGGCAAGGATCTCGTACCCTGTCGGCCTTCTTAAAGGAAGGCGGTGACAGCCGGCGTAGGTTTAGTTTGCCGGCTTGGCGTCCGCGCCCTGCTTCGACTTCACATCGAGTTGCTTATCTTCTTTTTCGGCCTCCGCCTTCTTTTTCTTTTCCTCTATGTACCGCAGGACTTCGTGGGCAGGCGCAGAGCCGCCTCCAATGAGCAAGCCAGTAATCATCTTGTCTTGAGTAGTAGATAGTCCGGACTCCGGAATAATATGAGCCATCAGATGGAGATCGAGCGCAAAAGCGATAATCAAGCCCGCGCTAGCCGTCAGCATGACTGCGAGCAGCCGTTTGTAGGTGAGGAATATCTTCTTGATGCCGCTTGGATGTTCTCCTTCTTTTGGATCGGGGAGTACGGCGTTGATCACCGACTCGAGGAATCGCTCCACGAAAATGGCAAGTGCGCCTATCACCACAATCGAATCACTGACGATTGGCACGAAAATACCTCCCTCCAAGAACTAGGCCGTCATTCGGAGTCTGTCCCTTAGCTCAGTAGGCGCGCCTCCGGAGGTAACGGATTTTCACGCGCAGGGTTGTTTGGAGAGACCGTTGACTTTTCAACAATTCATATCCCCGGCTCTTGCACACACCTAAGCACGAAAGATTCCTGCCTCGCGTAAGAACCCATCCCAAAGAAGAGCTCGGTAGAACCTATAGAGAAGTTGGGCCACGATGAAAGCAGCCGCCACTCGCAAGAACACAACTATCGTCGTCTCAAGCACATTATTTGGCTCTTCGGCAGCCCAGTTCAGAAACCAGTATTTGGTGTCAATTTCCCCCCATGGGCCGATCCATAGAGTTATCATTAGGCTCACCGGAAGCGCCAGCCACGCACAGAGGCGGAACCCGGAGAGTGCGAGAATCCTAAGTTTGCGCTTTGCGACACGCTCCAATTCTTTCTCCGGTCCGAAGTCAAATGGGGACTCGTCATTCCCCAAGAGTTCTTTGACAAGCCGCGGAATCACTTGATGCTCATTTGTCCAATAGGCGGAATGGTCACTGAAGGGATCGCCCTCATTGCTGACCGGGACGTTCACCACTTCGTTCTGATCAGGGCCGGTCGTAAGCTCGCCCTTTAGGGTGCCTTGGTATATCGGACCAGCGAGAGCTGGGTCATATGGTGTCCAGAAATTGATCCAACGCACACCTTTCGGCAAAGGTTCGTCGAAGCTCGCTCGTCGCGATGCCATCTTTCGCACCATTCTCATTATTGAGCCGGCGGTAATCAATCCCTTCACTCCGGATCGACGAGACACGTTTGATGGGTGAACTAGAGTCTCATACGCTATGGCCGCTCCCGTTGAATGCGCAATAATGTAGATATCGGCGTCTTGGAGCCCGGGATCACTGTGAATTCCGTCAAGGGCCGATTCCATCTCTCCGCGAACCCGAGAGGCCTGAACAGACTCGTCCATAAAAACCTTAATGTCGCCCAATGAACCAACCAAGAAGGCATCCAGTCTTGTCTTAATCACATTGACAGTGGCGGGAATCCCCGGCACGCCTGAAATTAGAGAAAGTACCCATACCACGAACATCAAGGGCGTGATAAGCACCATGACCACGGCGTAGAGTGCAATCGTCACAATTCCGTTAAGGCCGTGGTAGAAAATCAAGGTAAATGAGAGAAACGCCCATTTTGCTTTCTCCCTTAAGGGACGATTCTGGTCATTCCAGCGCTCCCAGATTTGGCCCTCGTCAACTTCCTTTAGCCGGTGAACTAAGGGCGGAATCAGGCGGCTCCGAAGCTTCATGACAGGTCCTTTTCTGAACCAGTACCGCGTATGCCAGGGCCGGCTCTCAGCTAGCACGCCTAGCCCAGAGCTCAACTCTTGGGTCTTAGGAGGCTGTTTACCTAACGCTGGCTCAGTTGCTTCGCGGGCTTGTAGCGCAGAAGCAAGAATCTGCGCTAAAGAGATAGATAGAGGCGCCAAGACGACAAGAAGAGGCAGCAATTCCGTAAATAAGTAATCGCCGGAAGAAAAGAACCAGAAAAAAGATAAGAACAAGGCGAAGTAGACCAAAATGGCCCACACCGCAAATATGACGCTCCATCTCCTCCGCCGCTCAATCCTCGCCGACGTTGTGTCCGGCGCATTTGAGGACCAAAGTTTCGTGATGGACGACATCAAGAAAGAGACGACCTGGGATACGAGTGATATCGGTAGAATCAACGAAACAAGGATTGACGAAATCAAAGCCCATACCAAGAGCCCCATGAAGAGAAATCCGGGAAGAAGGGCGCGCTTCCAAAGACCTGATATCAGTGCTAGCAGATGGACGATGAATCGTTGGACGGTCCATCCGATCATGGGATCGAAGAGAGGGGCGTCGAAGGAATTCGCCCACCAGACCTCAATAAACCTCCAATGTTGCATCCCAAACGTTACGTCTATCGACGATTGACCTGACTCCACCAGGTGCTCTTCTATTCTTGGCTGCTTCCAAGAAGTTGCCTCGGGCTGACGTTCTACCCACCCCGTGATGGCGTTTACTACTGTTAGTAGCATGGAGTTCTTCTTGTTCTCTCCCATCCCATGCACGAGGATAACGGCCTTTTTCCCGACCTCCCGCCGCGCGCTACGACTAGGGATGGCTCGCTTGGAATGCGAAGTCTGGGTGGGCGAACGATGCTCGCGATCATGAGCAGGAGACGCCCCCACTTCAGGGGGCGAGTCGTGTAACCCCGAGACTTGGCCGATTGGTGAGGCAGGTTTAGTAACCAAGTGTCCAGACGCGGAATCTACGTAAGGGAAGCTCGCCAAATGAGCCTGCCCTAATTACCCCCATCCCCGCCGGCTGGCTCGCGTCAACGCGGTCTCCAACGCGAGCTAGCCAGATCGAAGCGGCGCTTCGTGCGAGCACGGTATACCACAGAGGTGAAAATGTCAATACCTAGAATCTAGTACCTCGAACGTGGAGGAGACGCGACAGTCAAGCCCGAGCCAGCGTGCGTTCGCAGGTAACGCATGCAGAGCCGCGGTGACGAGGACTTTGCGCATCATTAGGCCGAAGTCTCCATACTGGCGCCGCGCTTCTGTGGAGCCGGAAGCCGACCGTTCATAGGGTAGTAGTGCCTCATAACGCTATCATCGCGATGCGATGCCGGCGTGAAGGGCGCTAGTCGATACTTGGCATGCGCCTCGGTCAAACGGCCTCCGCAACCTCCATCAACATTCCAGCTGGCACAGCTCATCCCGGACCGGCCAAAATGAGCAGGCGCCAGCCAGAGGCGGGGCGCGGAGGCCCCGCCAGAGGCGGGCAGGGGTTGCGGCACTGCTCGCGGGTGCGGCGCTAGAGCGCGAAGTACGAAGTAGGAGGGACGAGACGCTTCGAAGCGCTCCCTCCTGCGGCGGCCCTGCGGCAGCGCGAAGGGGGAGAGCGTGGGGGCAGGCAGGGCGAACGAGGAGAGCGTGCGGGCAGCTTCCGCCAGAGGCGGGCAGGCAGGGCGACGCTTCGAGAGCCCTTCGAGAGCCTCCCAGACGGCTGTACGGCAGGGCGAGCGGAGGGAGCGCAGCTAGGAGAAGGCCCGGTCCGCTTGCTCCATCAGGTATGTGGACTGAACGACGTCAAATTGCAGGCGATTGGAGGCGGACGCGAATGCGCGGCGTCCGGAGATGCTCGAGAGACGGGAACTGTGCAGGACAGCTCGCTCGCGTATGCTCATCGAGAGGACTACGCGATCGAAGTCCTCTCGCCACGTAAGGCGCCAGTTCGAAAGACCCATAAACGCTCCCTCCATGGGC
>Ga0184605_10000256_pt1 | contig 15545 bp, 14 predicted proteins | sample PLM0_30_coex_FD_132995 | JGI IMG/M metagenome (GOLD analysis project Ga0184605, IMG submission 132995) | Groundwater sediment microbial communities from an aquifer in East River, Colorado, USA - PLM0_30_coex | ecosystem: Environmental > Terrestrial > Soil > Riparian zone | place: USA: East... | reverse complement strand
AGATGCGGGAGCGGGAGCTCGAAGAGCACATGCTCTCCTTCCTCGCCGGCGATGCAGACGTGCTCGTCTCGACGACGATCATCGAGTCGGGGCTCGACATCCCGCAGGCGAACACGCTTGTCGTCGAGAGGGCGGATGCGCTCGGACTCGCTCAGCTGTACCAGATCCGCGGGCGGGTGGGCCGGAGCGACATCGCCGCGCACGCGTACCTGTTTTATCCGGATGGTCAGGAGCTGACCGCAGAAGCGCGGGCCCGGCTGGCGACGCTCGCCGATCACACCGAGCTCGGCGCCGGGTTCGCCATCGCCATGCGGGACCTGGAGATCCGCGGCGCGGGCGACTTGCTCGGCGCGGAGCAGTCCGGGCACGTCGCCGCCGTCGGATTCGAGCTCTATGTCGAGTTGCTCGGCGAAGCTGTTGCGGAGCTCGAAGGCGCCAGGCGGGCAGTCGCCCGCCCCGTCCGGGTCGAAGCCCAGATCGACGCCTACATCCCCTCCGGCTACGTGGCTGGCGAGGCACAGAAGATCGACCTCCACCGACGGCTGGCCCTCGCCGAGTCCGAGGACGAGCTGCGGGAGCTGCATGCCGCCGCGGAGGATCGCTTCGGCCCGCCGCCCGAGCCGGTCGAGAACCTCTTCGCCATCCAGGAGGCGAAGCTGAAACTCGCGCGCCTGGGGGCCGACTACCTTGTCTTCCGCGGCGGGCGCACCGTCGTCGGGCCGCTCGTCCTCGGATCGGTCGAGCTCCGCGAGCTGCGGCGCCTGCTCGAGACGGCCGTCTACTCCTCGGCACAGAGCGAGGTAACGCTTCGCGGCGACCGGTTCGCCCGAGCGCTCGAGCTCGTCGATGCTATCCTCGATCTGCGGCTCGCCGCCTAGCCTCGCACTATGGCTTCCTCGCTACGCAAGCTTCTGCCCGTGCTTTTGCTCGCCCTCGCAGCGACGCTCGTCGCGGCGTGCGGCAGCTCCGACAGCTCGAAGACGGTTCCGCCGGGAGCCGTCGCGCTGGTCGGGGACAAGCCGATCGAGAAGGCCGACCTCGACCGGCTCCTCGCCCAGACGAAGACGAACTACGAGGCGCAGAAGCAGGAGTTTCCGGAAGTTGGGACGCCGCAGTACGAGACTCTCAAGAGCACGCTGCTGAAAGGGCTCGTTCAGAAGGCCCAGTGGGAGCAAGCCGGTGCCGCGATGGGAGTCCGCGTTTCGGAGAAGGAGATCGACACCCGCCTGGATGCCCTCAAGCAGCAGTACTTCAAGGGTGACGACGACAAGTTCAAGGCTGAGCTCGACAAACAGGGGCTGACCGTCGAACAGCTGCGCGAACAGCTCGGCGCGCGCCTACTCTCGGTCAAGATCTACAGCGCCGTGATCAAGAAGGTCAAGGTCACCGACGCGAAGATCAAGGCTTACTACGACAACCACAAGGCCCAGTACTTGCAGCCGGAATCGCGTGAGGTGCGGCACATTCTCGTCAAGAAAAGGTCGCTCGCCGACGAGCTCTACGCGAAGCTCAAGAACGGCGCCGACTTCGCGCAGCTCGTCCGCAAGTACACGCAGGACGAGGCGTCGAAGGCTGACGGTGGCAACTTCACGGCCTACAAGGGGAAGACGGTTGAGCCCTTTGACAAATTCGTGTTCGCCGCGAAGAAAGGCGACCTCTCTAAGCCGATCAAGACCGAATTCGGCTGGCACCTGATCGAGGTGCTCTCCGAGGTCAAGCCGGCCGCTCCCCAACCCTTCGCGGAAGCGAAGGGCACGATCAGCTCCACGCTCCTGCAGCAGCAGCAGAACCAGGCTCTGAAAGCCTGGGTGAAGGACGCCCAGTCCACGTACGAGGTCACCTACGCGCCCGGTTTCGTCCCGGCGTCGACCGCCACGACCGAATCCGGCACGTCCACCGGCTAGCGTGACCACGCGGGACGGGCTGGCGTCGGCCCTCGTCGACCTTCAGGAGCTCGCCGAGCGGTTGCGTCGCGACTGCCCCTGGGACCGCGAGCAGACTACGCGCACGATCGTCCCCCACACGGTGGAGGAGGCCTACGAGGTTGCCGACGCAGCCGTCGCCGGCGACGACGCCAAGCTTCTCGACGAGTTGGGCGATCTTCTTTTCCAGGTGCTCTTTCTCTCCTTGCTGCTCGAGGAGCGTGGCGTCGGCGACTTTGCCGCCGTTGCCCGAGGGATCCACGAGAAGCTCGTCCGGCGCCATCCGCATGTGTTCGGCGAGGCGCAAGTCGACTCGGCCGGGGGGGTCAAGAAACGCTGGGAGGAGCTGAAGACCGAGCAGGAGGGCCGCCAAGGCATCTTCCACCACGTGCCCGAGACGCTGCCTGCGCTTCTTGTTGCCCAGAAAGTCCAGCGGCGGGCGGCGACGACCGGTTTCGACTACCTGGGCCTCGCCGGCGCCTTCGCCGATCTCGACGACGAGGTCGAGGAGCTCCGCGCGGAGCCGAGCGGGGACGAGTTGGGCGACGTGCTCTTCGCCTGTGTGAACGTGGCGCGCCACCTCGGCGTCGATCCGGAGCTCGAGCTGCGCGAGGCCAGTCGCCGCTTCGTCGGTCGCGTCGAGCGGGCGGCCGAGCTCGCGGCCGAGGAGGGCCAGGAGTTCGCAAGGCTTTCGCTCGAGGAACAGGACCGCTGGTTCGACGCCGCCAAGGAGGGGGAGCGATCGGCCGGATAGCCCACGTCCACGGGCGCGAGATCCGCGACTCGCGCGGCAACCCCACTGTCGAGGTCGACGTTCGGCTGGAGTCCGGCGCCTTCGGCCGCGCGGCCGTTCCGTCGGGCGCCTCGACGGGACGCTTCGAAGCGGTCGAGTTGCGAGATCCCGACGGCAAAGGCGTGTCGCAGGCCGTCGCCAACGTCAACGGTGAGATCGCGACGAGGCTTGGCGAACTCGATGCGGCCGACCAGGCCGGCCTCGACCACGCCCTGGTCGAGCTCGACGGGACGCCCAACAAGGGCCGCCTCGGAGCGAACGCGATCCTTGGGTGCTCCCTTGCCGCCGCCAAGGCGGCGGCAGCGGATGCCGGCAAGCCGCTCTACGAATGGATCGGTGGGAAGCAGGCGAACGTCCTGCCGGTGCCGCTCATGAACGTGGTCAACGGAGGAGCGCACGCGCAAAACTCCCTCGACCTCCAGGAGTTCATGATCGTCCCGGGGGGAGCGGAGACGTTCTCGGCTGCGCTTCGCATCGGTGCCGAGGTCTTCCATGCGCTGAAGGCGCTTCTGCACGAGCGCGGCCTGGCGACTGCCGTAGGTGACGAGGGCGGCTTCGCGCCCGACCTCGGGTCGAGCGAGGAGGCAATCGAGGCGATCCTCGAGGCGGCCGAGCGGGCGGGTCATCGGGACCGGGTGGCGATCGCGCTTGATCCCGCGGCGACCGAGATCTTCGCGGACGGCGCCTACACGTTCGAAGGCCGCTCGCTGTCCCCGGCGGGCCTCATCGAGTACTGGGGAGCGCTCTCGGAGCGGTTCCCGATCGTGTCGATCGAAGACCCGCTGGCCGAAGACGAGTGGAACGACTGGCGCGCTCTGACCGAGCGCCTGGGCGAGCAAGTCCAGCTGATCGGCGACGACCTGTTCGTAACGAACAGCGAGCGCTTACAGCGGGGGATCGAGCAGGGCGTGGCGAACGCGATCCTCGTCAAGGTGAACCAGATCGGCACGCTCACGGAGACACTCGAGGCGATCGAGCTTGCCCGCTCCGCCGGGTATGCCGCCGTCATCTCGCACCGGTCGGGCGAGACCGAGGACACGACGATCGCCGACCTCGCCGTCGCCACCGGAGCCGGACAAATCAAGGCCGGCGCCCCTTCCCGCACCGACCGAGTGGCGAAGTACAACCAGCTTCTTCGGATCGCGGAGGAGCTCGGTGAGCGGGCGTCCTATCCGGGCTGGGCAGCCTTTCCTCGTTTTTCCCGCGAGGGGTGATTCTCTCGGCTTGCTCTGCGCCGCCCACGCGCATCTTTCGGCGTTACGCTCGATAGCGGGTGGAGGCGCGGGGTGGCCCCGCGGGCCGCTCGTGAGAGGGTGTGCTCCTTCGGGCGCGCTAACGTGGAGCATGTGAGTCCGCGTCGCACGAAGATCGTCTGCACGATCGGGCCGGCGTCCTCCACGCCCGAGCGGATCGACAGCCTCGTCGCCGCAGGCATGGACGCCGCGCGGCTCAACTTCTCCCACGGCTCGCACGAAGAGCACGCCGAGCGGGCGATGCTCATCCGGGAAGCGCAGGAGCGCGCCGGCCGCCCGCTCGCGGTCATCGCCGATTTGCAGGGCCCCAAGCTCCGAATCGGCGACTTGGAGCACCCGCTCACGCTTGTCGAGGGCGACCAGATCGACGTCACAGGCCAGGAGAACGGCGCCGCAGGCACGTTGCCCATCAGCCCTCCGGTCTTGCAGGAGGTCCTCCAGGTCGGACACGACGTCCTAATCGACGACGGTCGCGTGCGCCTGCGCGTGGACGCGGTCGATGCTGTTCGCGCCCGCGCCACCGTGCTCGTCGGCGGCTCGGTCGAGTCGCATAAGGGCGTCAATCTGCCCGGGATCCCGATCCCCGTTCCGTCCCTCACCGAGAAGGACTTGCGGGATCTGGAGTTCGCTCTCGGGCTCGGCGTCGATTACGTCGCGCTCTCGTTCGTACGCTCGGCGGAGGATTGCCGAGCACTGCGGGAGCTGCTCCAGGCCGCCGACTCGACCGCGCTGATCATCGCCAAGATCGAGAAGGCGGAAGCCCTCGACGAGCTCGACCAGATCGTGAGCGCCTCGGATGCCGTCATGGTTGCCCGCGGCGATCTCGGCGTCGAGATCGGCCCCGCAGCGGTCCCGCTGGTCCAGAAGCGAATCATCATCTGCGCGCTCGAGCACGGGAAGCCCGCCATCACGGCGACGCAGATGCTCGAGTCGATGTTGCGCCACCCGGAACCCACCAGAGCTGAGGCAAGCGACGTGGCCAACGCCGTCCTCGACGGCAGTTCCGCGCTCATGCTCTCTGGGGAGACCGCGGTCGGGAACTACCCCGTCGAGAGCGTCGCGTACATGGACCGGATCGCGCGCGCGGTCGAGCCCAGCCTCGGCCCCCGCCACGAGCTCGCCCGGGCGGCCGACTCCGCCTTCCCGACGGTCGGGGAGGCGATGTCGAACGCGGCCTGCGACATCGCGGAAGTCCTCGGCGCGGTGGCGATCCTCGTGCCCACCTACAGCGGGAGGACAGCATCCGCTGTTGCGTGCCATCGCCCGCAACGTCCGATCATCGCCGTCACACACAAGCGCTATGCCGTACAGCAGTTGGCGCTCGAATGGGGCGTGATCTCCGCGGAAATCGAGGAGTGCAGGGACGTGGAGGACCTCTGGGCGCGGACGCTCGAGGCATCGCGCGCGACGGGTCTAGTCCAGCCAGGCGATCGCGTCGTGATCACGGCCGGAACTGCAGTCAACGTTCCCGGCACCACCAACGTCATCAAGGTCGAGACCGCCTGACATAGGCTGGCTCGGGTGCAGGGCTGGCCCAGGCTCTGGCTCGCTCTCTGCGGAGCCCCGCCGCTTATTCTCCTCCTCGGTCGGCTGCTGCCCCCGGAAGGGCCCGGGCTTGCCCTTCGGTTGGCGGGCGCCGCCACGTGCGTTCTCGTTCTTCCGGGCGCCTTCGTCGTGCGCGCCCTCGGAGCTCCGCGCTCAGTCAGTGTCGCTCTCGCAGGCGCCCTGGCCTGGAGCCTCGCCCTTCTTTTCGCCGTCTTCGCGCTCGTCTTTGCCGTCTCCGGGACGCTCGGCCTAGCGGTGGGGCTCCTGGGAGGAACGATGCTCGCCTCCTTCGGGCTGTCGCTTCGTGCGGCAGCGCCTGCGCTCGACCGCGGCGAGACCCGGGCCGTTTTCGCGCTCCTCGTCGCCGGCGCGGCGCTGGCAGGCGCTCTCTGGTGGGCGACTGGGACGATCGGCGGGAGCCTGGGGCCGAGCGTCAGCGATGCCCTTTTCCACCTCGCTCGCGTTCGCAAGCTCGACGAAGGCGGCTCGCTCGACTCGATCGCGGTCGTGAACGAGATCTCCGGGTCGGAAATCCACCCGGGCTACGCCTTCCCTCTCTGGCACGGTGGGCTCGCTCTTGTCGCCCGCCTTGCCGGCGTCGACCCCACTCTCGTCGTCCTCTACCTGCCGGCCATCCTCGCTCCTCTCGCGGCCTTACTCGCCTACGCGGCCGGCACGGCGCTGTTTCGCTCCTGGGCGGGCGGGATCGCAGCCGCTGCTTGCCAGTTGGCGTTGTTCGCATTCGCGAGGGAAGGAACCGGGTGGCTTCAGTTCCTCGCCCAGCCCGGTGGTGCGGCGCGGCTGCTTCTGATCCCCGGATTGCTGGCGCTCGTCTTCGCGTACGTCGCCGAGGGGGGGCTGCCCGTTCTGGGAGCGGCGGCGGCGGCGGCGTTTGCGCTCGCGGTCGTGCATCCGACCTATGTCGTCTTTGTTGCGTTGCCTCTCTGCGGCTTCCTCCTCGCGCGGGCGATCCTGAGCGACGGTGCCGACACTCGTCTTCTCCTAGCCGGCCTCGGGGCGGTGGTCGTTCCGGCGGGGCTCTTCTTCGCGTGGCTCGTTCAGTTTCTCGGGGACACCGGGCACCGTCCTCCGGTCCGCTTCACGCAACAAGTCGAGGAGATCGGCACTGGGCTGCAGTTGCGTCCCGAGCAGATGGCTTGGGGCGGAGGCGTCAAGGTCGCGGCGTTCGTGGCGGTGCCGCTGGCGCTCCTCGCGAGCGGGCGGCGCTGGGCCGCCTACGTGCTCGGAGGAACCGCGGCTCTGGCGGTCACGGCCCTCGTCCCGCCGGTCTTCGAGCGCTTCGCCGACGCCGTGTCGCTGTCCCAGGCCGTGCGGCTCGCGAGCTTCCTGCCGCTCCCATTCGCGCTCGCCGGCGCGGCCGCGCTCGCCGGCCGAGCTCGAGCCCTCGGGGCCGCTTCCGCCCTCGCCGCCGGTATCGGGTTCGAGCTCGCGTACCGGCACCCGATGACAGGAGCCGCGTGGGCCGTCTGGCTGGCGGCTCTTGCCGCCACCGGCGGGCTTGCCCTCTTCGTCGCTCTGCGCCCGTTCTCTCTGGACGAGTCCGGTAGGTGGACCGCCTTCGCGGCGGCCGCGTTCACCCTCCCGGTGGCGGTCACTGGCTTCGCCGGCTACGAGCGGTGGAACAAGCCCGATCCGTACGGGCTCACGCCCGGACTCATCCGCGCCCTCGACGAGGACATCCGGCCGCTGGCGACGGTGCTCGCACCGAGCGTGACCTCCTACAGGATCGCCGGCTACGCCCCCGTCAGGATCGTCGTGGCGCCGGCCGGCCACGTCGCCTTCAACACGGAGGGCGACTACCGCGAACGTCTTCGCGCCGCGCGGCTCTTCTTCCTCGAGCCGTCGACAACGCCTGCCCAGCGGGCCGCCATCCTGAGGCGCTACGACGTCGGCTGGGTGGTGGTGGACAAGACTCGTGGGCGTCCAAGCCTGCCGCCGGGGCTGAAACTCGAGTACGGGGACGAGCGCTACTCGCTCTACCGCGTCGGGAGGGAGGAGCAGGCCTGAGGCGGTCGAATGCCGCGGGTCCATGCCGCGCCGCAGACGACCTTCGCGCTCCTCGATCGCTCTTCGCTGGTTGGGCGTCGCGGCGCTCGTCGCCATCGCGCTCTCGTACGTCCATCCGCTCCGGAGCTACGAGGCGGCCCAGGCGCGTGTGCAGGAGCGGCAGGTCGAGCTGGCCGGGCTCGCGCGCGAGAACGCCCGTCTGACGCATCGGCTCGCCCTTGCGGGCGAGGATTCCTTCGTCGAACGAGAGGCCCGGCGCCTCGGCTTGGTACGGCCAGGGGAGCGCCTCTTCATCGTGAAGGGCGTCGAACACTGGAGAAGGGCCTCGGTACGATGATCTGGTGGACGACGAACGAGTCGTCTCCTGGCAGCTCGGTCGCCCCGCCCGGGCGTTTCGGCGGGTGGCGGTGCGCTGCCCGCACGGCTTTCCAGCGGTTACCGAGCAGGCTCCGTTCGGGGACGACGGGACGCCGTTCCCGACGACCTACTACCTGACCTGCCCCTGGCTCGTGGCAGAAATCGCCCGCGTCGAGGCCTCGGGCGGGGTGGAACGGTTCTCGGGGGCGGCCGCAGCGGATCCCGGACTGCGGGAAAGCCTCGAGCAAGCGGACGCGGTGCAGCGGCGCATCCGACCCGAGCTCGACGTCGGAATCGCCGGAACGCGAAAGCCAGGCAACCTCAAATGCCTGCACGCGCACGCTGCTTTCGCCCTCGCGCGGCCCGGCTACGAGCTGGGCAACCGGATCGTGGCCGAGGTCGCCGAGCCCTGGTGCCCGGACGCACGTTGCGGGGACGCTTTGGCGGGTAGGAACCCCGAATGACTCGCCTGCAGGCCGTTCGTCACCAGTGGGACGAGGGCAAGCGGCGCCTCGCCAACGAGGGTGAGAACACCGCTCGCTCGCGTCACCTCGATCTCCTCGTCGGGGCGGTCATCGAGGAGTTGCGCAGGCGCATCGGGCAGACATTCACGCTGGGCGAGCTCGCCGGAGCGTACGAGGGCGCGGACGACTGGGTGCGCGAGGTGATCGTAAGCTCCGCGCCGCCCCGATCGCGCGCCGGAATCCGTGATGCGGCCATCGTCCAGGACGCTGCGTTCGCGCGCTACGCGCAAGGCGCAATCGACTACAGCCCCTGAGTGGCGAGCTCCGGCCGCCCCACGTCCTCCCTCGCCAGCGAGCGCGCCCGCGCCCGCCGCGCCCGCAGCAGCCGGCGAGTGCTGCACTGGAGCGGAGGCTTACTGGTCCTCGCGTTCGTCTTCTTCGTCGGCCTGGCAGTCGGAATGGCCCTCGAGGGCAACGGAAAAACGGGAGACCAGACGCTCGTCCGCACGTTGCTTCCAACCACGCTGAGCCCCCGCGAAACTGTCACCGTTACGGTTTCAAAACCGTGAGTTGGGAAGAAAGTAAAGGTTTGGTAGATTTTGGTCCTGCCACGATGGCCGAGGGACAACCGCGCATTGCGACACGGGAGCGACAGGCGGGGGGCGGCCCCGAATGGCTGACGCTCGGCCAGGCGGCCACGTATCTGGGGGTCGCGCAGAGCACCGTGCGCAAGTGGTCGGACAGCGGTCAGCTGGCCGCGTTCTACACGCCGGGCCACCATAGGCGCTTCCGCCGCGGCGACCTCGACGACTTCCTCTCCGGAGCGAGCAGCACCCCCCTGCGCGGCACGCCGGTCGTGCTCGTCGTCGACGACGACGCCCGCCTGCGCGAGTTCGTGCGCGTGAACCTCGAGATGGACGGCTACTCGGTGCGCGAAGCCGCGAACGCAGAGGAGGGCCTCGCCGCACTCGAAGAGGAGTCACCCGACCTCATCCTCCTCGACGTGACGATGCCGGGCATGAGCGGCTACGAGATGCTCCAGGCTGTCCAGGACCGGCACGGGGTCGGGACGATCCCCGTGATCATGTTCAGCGGCCAGGTCGGCGAGTCTCCCGAGCGGGCGGCCGAGCGCGGGGCGCAGGCTTTTCTCGGGAAGCCGGTCGATCCGCAAACGCTGATCGACTCGACCAAACAGCTCATCCGGGCCTCGCGGGCGTAGACAGCGGTAGCCAGCGTAGACCGCAGCATCTTTCTCTGGGTCGTCGAGCACCGGACGGGCTGGCTCGATCCCGTTTTCGTCGCCCTGTCGGTGGTGGGCTTCGCGGGGCTCGTCTGGGTCGCGTTGACTCCGCTCGTTGCCCATCTCGCCAAGCGGAACGCCCTCTTCGCAACGGCCTTCACGGCCACGTGCGTCTGGTCGGCGGACCTGATCGCTCTCGGGCTCAAGGCGGCGACGGACCGGGCACGGCCGTTCGAGACCATTCCGCAGGCCGACCCGCTCCTGAGGGGGACTGTCGGCCAGTCCCTGCCCTCCGGCCACGCCGCCACCAGCTTCGCGGGGGCCGTCGTCCTCAGCTATCTCCTGCCTCGCTCGGCGCCATATGTGTTTCTGCTTGCCGCCGCGATCGCGTTCTCGCGCATCTACGTGGGGGTGCACTACCCGACTGACGTGTTGGCCGGCGCGGCCCTCGGCGCAGCGGTCAGCCTCGTCGGCCTCGGGCTCCTCAGACTTCTTCGGCGGACTTCAGGAGGCCGGCGGCGATCAGAAGGAGCGCCGCGAGCAGGCTGATCCAGATGCCGATGCTCCTCCCCGCGGGAGCAAAGTCGTCCGGGATGGAGATGAGCCTGACGAGTGCGAACACCGTTCCGAGGGAGCCGAGCCCGGCGATGACCATTCCGAGGGGCACGTTCGGAGGCAGCTCGAAGCCGGTGGCGCGGAGGACAAGGAAGGCCAGGACGGCCAGACCGATGAAGAAGACGAGCTTGCCGAGCGTGCCGGTGTGCCAGCCCGTGACCGAGACCGTGAACCCCTCGTTCGAGACCGTGTACCAGCTCATAAAGGAGCTGAGCGCCAACACGAGGCCGCCGATCCAGGCGAGCAGTTCCCCGGGCGCGCGCAGCGCTGCGGGTGGGAGGCCAGGTCTCGGGCGTTCCAACCTAGATCCCGAAGGCCGTCTGGATCTTTTCCCAGATCGACAGGGCGAGGAAGATCGTGACGAAGAGGAGGACGCCGAGAAGGGCGAGGAAACGGACGCGCGCGCGGCGAAGCTCGCGCTTGTGCTCGATACGCGCGCGCCGGCGAGCCCGAGCGTGCGCGAACGCGCGCGGAATCGCCGATGGGTCGATCGGCGGGTCTTCGACTGGGGGACGCGTGGGGGCCGGGGAGCCGATGAAAGCCGATTGTTGCCGCTCTGCCGGATGACCGCAAGCGAGGCCGGGACCGCCTGGGGCTGACGGCGGAGCCATAATTCAGTCATGACGGGGGTCGCGCACGAGCTCGAGCCGGAGGCAGTCGAAGGTCTGGCCGCCGCGGCGGAGAGGCTCCTCGAGGAGGGAGCGACCGACCAGGCGCTCGTCGCCTTGGTCGAAGCCGTCGCGGGGGCGACCGGAGCCGATGTCGCCATTGTCCGAACAGCCTCATCCTCCGGGGGCGAACTCGTGGCGAGAGCCGTCGAGGCCGCGTCGCCCGCGCTGGCGGCCGAGGCCGAAGGCACCCGCCTTCCCGCGACCGACGTCCCCGACTTGGAGCGCGACATTGCCGCGGACAGGCTCCCGGACGCTTTGCGTCGCGTGGCGGAGCGCGTCGGCGCCGCCGTGGCGCGGATCTACCCGGTTCTCCTCCACGGCCGTCCGGCGGCAACCCTCGAGCTCTATCGCGCTGGCGGGGAGCTGACAGCCCGGGACGAGCTGCTTGGACGCCTCGCGGCCGCTCATGTGGGAGTCGCGGTTCGGCTCGAGCGGGAGGCTGTCGTCGGCAACGGCGCTCGCGAAGTCGGCCTTTCCTCGCTCGAGCTCTTCGGCGAGGCTCTCGCGGCCGGGGCCGACGAGACCGCGACGGCCGAGCATGTCGTTCGACTGGCGGCCGAGGCGACCGGTGCCGGGGCGGCCGCCCTGTGGCGAATCGAGAGCGATGCGCCGCCGACCTTCCTGGCCTCCTATGGCTCGGGCGAGCGCCCCGCGTCCGGCGAGGCGGTGGAGCAGGCCCTGGCTGCTCTCCTCGACCGCCCGCGCGACGGCGTTGCGACCACCGCAGACGGCGCCAATGGCCTCCGGACCGCAACCCTTACCCTCGGCGAGCCTCCCGTCGGCGCGCTCCAGCTCTATTTCGAGGAGGGCGGTCCCGCTGCGGAGGAGCTCGAACTGCTCTCGCCCTTCGCGGCCCGCGCGGCGCTCGCCCTGCGACGCAGCCGGCGGGTGGGGCTGATCGCCCGGGCGCTCCAGCGGTCGCAGACGGTCATCGGAGTCGTCAGCCAGGCGATCGCCCAGCTCTCATTGACCCATACGCTCGAAACCGCCGTCGAGCGCATTGCCGAGCTGACCGGCAGCGGGCACGTCGCCATCTACCTCCGGGAGGGAGAGGGGCTGAACACCGCGGCCTCGCGCGGGCTGCAGGGCGCCGAGGCAGATCTCGCGGAGCGGCTGCTCGAGCTCGCGCTCGGGCCGTTTCGCGGGCGTGGCTACGTCTTCATCGAGGACATGCGCCGCGACTCACGCCTACGCGGACTCGAGAGTACGTGGGAGCAGACGGGCATCCGCCGTGTCCTCTTCATCCCATTGATCGTCCACGACGAGGTGATCGGCGCGCTCGGCGTGTTCAAGACGCGTGCCCGGCCCTACCGCGAGGGCGAGGAGGGTCTCCTCGTCGCCCTCTCGAGCCAACTCGCGGTCGCAGTCCAGAACGCCCGCCTGCACGAGCGGGCGAAGGAGCTCGGTGAGCGGCTCGAGCGCACGCTCGAGTCCGAGCGCCGTGCCGCGCGCCAGCTGCGCGGCCTCTACGAGATCTCGCACTCGTTCGCGGAAAGCCTCTCGCTCCAGGCGACGTTGGACGCTGTCGCTCGGAGCATGGTCGAGCTGTTCGGCGTGGATGCGGCCGCCATCCGCATCCCGGACGAGCGGGGTGAGTCGCTCGAGCTCCGAGCAGTGCACGTTGCAGACGCCAAGCTCGCAGACACGGCTCCCAAGCTCCTCGGCCAGCCGCAGCCCATGAGCGCGCCCACTGCCCGCCGCCTGTTGCGCTCCGGGCAGCCGATCCTGCTCGAGCCGGGCATCGCCACCGGCGAGGATGCGCACCGGTTCCTCGAGCCTTTCCTCGCCCAGGGCTCGACGGCTGCTGTACTCCCGCTGACCACGCCCGGGGAGATCCTCGGGACGCTGACCCTTCTCTCCCTCGATCCCGCCAAGCCAATCGATCGCGACACGCTGGACACGGCGATGACCGTGAGCGGGCAGGCGGCCCTCGCGATCGACAACGCCCGTCTGTATCAGCAGCAGAAGGACTTCTCGGAGATGATGCAGCACTCGCTGCTGCCGCGTGAGCTCCCGGCCGTGCCGGGTCTCGACGTGGGCCACGTGTACGAATCTTCGGCTCGCGTGGACGTGGGCGGGGACGTCTACGACTTTCTCACGCTCGACGACGGCCGCCTCGCGATCATTCTCGGCGACGTCACCGGTAAGGGCATCCAGGCCGCCGCCGACATGGCCATGGCCAAGTTCAGCTTCCGCGCGCTCGCGCGCATGCACCCGGAGCCTGCTGACTTCCTCGCCCGGGCGAACGAGGTCATCGTCGACGAGATCGCCCCGGGGAAGTTCATCACGATGCTCTACGCACTGGTCGACCCGAAGGCCCGAACGATCTCCTGCGCGAGCGCCGGCCATCCCGCCGCGAGGCTCGTCGATCCCGAAGGGAACGTCACTCCCCTCGCGGGCCACGGCCTCGCGCTGGGGATCGAGCCCGACCAGGAGTACGAGACCGAGCAGGCCGAGCTTCAGCCCGGCGTCTCGGTCGTGCTCTACACGGATGGCGTTCCCGAGGCCCGCCGGGACGGCGAGATGTACGGCGAGGAGCGGCTGGACAAGCTGCTGGCACGTCGCGCGAGCCTCGGCCCGCAGGAGCTGGCGGAGGCAATCCTGGCGGACTGCCAGAGCTTCGCCGGAGGCGAGCTGGGAGACGACTGCGCGCTCGTTTGTCTACGTCTCTCCAACTCTGGCTGAGGCGGCGACATCCGCCCCCGCGCCCGCTGCGCGCGCGGTGAGCCGCGCTCGTCTCGGGGTGCTCGTCTTCACAGCGGGCGGCGGGACGCTGGCGACCGAGATCGCGGCCTCGCGCCTCCTCGCGCCCTACTTCGGAAGCTCGACGATCGTCTGGGCGAACATCATCGGCCTCATCCTCGTCTATCTTTCGATCGGCTACTGGTTCGGGGGCAAGCTGGCTGATCGCCGTCCCGAGCCGCGCCTGCTCGGCTCGATCGTCCTCGTCGCGGCTCTCTTCATCGCCATCCTCCCCTTCGTCTCGAGGCCGATCCTCGACGTGGCCGTGCGCGGCCTGGACGCGGTCTCCGTCGGCGCGGTCGTCGGCTCTTTCTTCGCCGCCCTCGCCCTCTTCGCCATCCCGGTCACGCTGCTGGGCGCCGTGTCGCCGTTCGCCATCCGCCTGGCACTCGACGACGTCGGCGAGGCCGGGACCGTTGCTGGGCGCCTCTATGCCCTCTCGACGGTCGGCAGCATCGTCGGGACGTTCGCCTCCGCGCTGCTGACGATCCCGTTCATAGGGACGCAGCGGACGATGCTGGGCTCGGCGGCGCTCCTCGTGCTCGCGGGTGCGCTCGTACTCGGAACGCGCTGGCAGCTCGCGACCGCCGCGGTCGCAGCCCTGCTCTTCATCCCGGCCGGGACGATCAAGGCTTCGTCCGGGCTCCTGTACGAGACGGAGTCGCGCTACCAGTACGTCCAGGTGCTGCAAAGGGCCGACGGTTCCCGCGCGCTCAAGCTGAACGAGGGAGTTGCGGTGCACTCGGTCTGGCATCCGCGCTCCGTGCTCACCGGTGGGGAGTGGGACATGTTCCTCGTCGTGCCCCCGCTACTCGACAGGCCGGTGGAGCGGATGCTCGTGATCGGCAACGCAGGCGGAACGATTGCGCGCGCGTACGGGAAGCTTTATCCGGATGTCCGGATCGAGGGCGTCGAGATCGACCCGACGGTCACGGAGGCAGGTCGTCGGTTTCTCGGGCTCGGCGACAACCCGAACCTCCACGTGATCACGGAAGACGGGCGTCCGTTTCTCCAGCACACGGACGAGCGCTACGACGTCATCGTCGTGGACGCCTACCGCCAGCCCTACATCCCCTTCTACCTCGCGACGGAGGAGTTCTTCCGCCTCGCTCGCCGCCACCTGACTCCCGGCGGCGTGCTCGCGCTCAACGTCGCCGCGGTTCCGGGCGATCTCCGGCTCGGGGAGGCGATCGGCACGACCGTCCTCTCGGCCTTTACCGAAGCGTGGCGCTGGAAGCCGCTGCGGTTCAACGAGCTCGTTCTGGCCTTCGACCGCCCGCTTCCGCGTTCCCGGCTCGCGCAGCGCGTCGGGAGGGTCCCTCCGGCGGTCGCCTCCCTCGTCCCGCTCTTCCGCGCCGGGCTCGAGCCCGTACGCGCGGAGGGTGAGCCGCTCACCGACGACCGCGCGCCGGTCGAGTGGCTGACCGACCGGATGATCGTCGACTTCATCGCCGGCGGCGGCGATCTCGACGAGAGACCCCTGCCGACCGCGCCGTGAACCTTCGGCAAGAAGGGCGTCTGCTCCGCATCGGCCACCGGGGCGCAGCGGCGCTTGCACCCGAGAACACCCTCGCCTCGATCGAAGTCGCGATCGAATACGAGCTCGATCTGGTCGAAATTGACGTGGTTGCGCACGCGGACGCTCTCCGGCTGGCCCATTCGTCTGCGGAGGTGAGAGACGAGAGCCCGACACTGGACGAGGCTCTGGCGCTCGTCGCGCGAACGGATGCCGGCGTGATCCTGGACTTGAAGTCCCGCGGGGTCGAGCGTCCCGCCGTCGAGACTCTGCGAGACCACAACCTGCTGGATCGTGCTGTCGTTGCCTCGTTTCATCCCGCGAGCCTCCGCGCCGTCAAGGAGGTCGAGCCCGCGTTGACGACCGGGTTCTCCTATCCGTTCGATCGCGCCGGGATCT
>Ga0184605_10000253_pt1 | contig 15604 bp, 10 predicted proteins | sample PLM0_30_coex_FD_132995 | JGI IMG/M metagenome (GOLD analysis project Ga0184605, IMG submission 132995) | Groundwater sediment microbial communities from an aquifer in East River, Colorado, USA - PLM0_30_coex | ecosystem: Environmental > Terrestrial > Soil > Riparian zone | place: USA: East... | reverse complement strand
CGCGGCATTCCACCGGAGGATTGAATTTTCCCTGTCACAGCGATCGTCGCCCCGCGTAGCTGCCCGGGATCCAGCTTGAGGTCCGCTAGGTCGTCAGGCACGACGACCATTAGCAAAGTATTTGGAAGACAAGCTCCCATCTCCAAATCAGTGTGCGTTCTACCGTGCTCGATGCAGTCAACTTTGCCGACGACAGTAGCAGTTTCACCAATGTGCTTTTTCGCCTCGGCGGCGGTGTACTCGTGCACGTCAGCTTTCACGGGTTTAACGCTCGCTTGATCCGCGCCAGGCTGTTGTGATTCGAGCTGTTGCACGAGCCGCGCATACTTGCGCGTGTCGGAATGATCTTGCCCGAAAACTTGCTCAGCAGCGCTGGCCGCCTTGCGGGCAAATTGCATCGCTTCCTCCGTTTTGTTCTGCCGAGCCAATTGATAAGCGAATGCGTGCCATGATGAAATTGTGCTGGGATGATCCGCGCCAAGAACTTTCTCCTCGAGCGCAATGACCTCCCGGAATTGAGCATCGGCTTCACCAAATTTTTGCTGGTGGCTTAGCACACCGGCGAGTGCCATGCGGCTGGTTAGTGTAGCGGGATGCTCAGGGCCGAGCACCTTCGCTTCAATTCTAATTACGTCACGAAGTTGCGCTTCCGCCTCGGCGAAGCGCATTTGTTGGGCAAGGGCAAAGCCGATGTTGTTGCGCACACCTAATGTGTCGGGGTGCTCCGGACCGAGCACCCGTTGTTCGATCGCCAACAGATCTCGAAAACCTGTCTCCGCCTCCGCATGCCTGCCCTGATTGCCTACCGTAACGAGCAGATTCCTCCGGGTGCGAAGGGTCTCAGGATGTTTCGGGCCGAGCACCCGCTCTTCAACTGTGATCAATTCGCGGAATTGCTTTTCGGCCTCGACATATTTCTTTTGTCGATTCAGCGCGAGCGCCAGATTATTGCGGCTCTTCAACGTTTCCGGATTTTCCGGACCTAAAACTTTGCTTCGAAGCTCCAAGACACGCCGGTGCTCAGATTCTGCATCGGAATGTTTTCCTTCGTCATCGAGTGCGTTAGCGAGGCCATTCTCACTTGCCAGCGTCTCCGGGTCCTGCGCTCCGAGTAATCGTTCTTCCACAGCGATGAGCTTGCGGAACTCTGCTTCGGCGTCTCGGTACCGCCCTTGTCTCCAGAGCGCATAGGCCAGCCGATTGCGGCTGCGCAAAGTATCAGGATTCTCTGGACCAAAAGCACTCGCGCGCGCCGCGAGGGCCCCCTGCAAAACAGTCGCGGCCTCACGATATTGCCCCTGATCAATCAATACATCGGCGATGGCGTGCTGAATTTCCGCCCATTGGCCGGGGTCGCGTTCTCGGTTAGTCAGCTCGGCAGCCTCGCGAAGATGCGCCATGGCCGCGGGATACTCGATTCGCTTCTGCGCCGCGAACCCCGCGAGCTTGAGCGCGCGAATCACGTCGGCATTGTTGGTCGGCGGCGCGGTCCTCGCTTGGGCTGCAGCTTGTAGCGCCAGACGCTCCGCCTCACGATAATCGTTTGCGACGTAAGCAGCACTCGCTCGCTCGAAAAGCGTCGCAGTGGGCGCGTGTTTTAACTGCTCTGCTGCCTGCGGCAGTTTCTCGCGTAGCAAGGCAACATTCATATTCATCTCCTTGCCCAATTGCTCATACACCTGGTCCCGGACCAGCCCAGTCTCGGTCTGACCTTCACGAATTTTTCCTTCCACTTGAATGTATTGAACGATGCCCTCACGTAATTTCGTCATTTGTTCATTGACGCTTGTTATTTGCTGCGAGGTTTGGCGCTGCCAGTGCAGGAGCCAGAAGTTCACCGCGAGTCCGGCCAGAAGTACAATGGCGACGCCGGCCGCCCAGCGCTTAGCGCCTTTGCGGAGGTGCACTAGATCGCCGCGTAATTTTAGGACGCTCGCTTCCAGGCCCTCGAGGCTAGTGAGTGGATGATACAAATGCGCGTCTGCTTTCAACCGATTGCGATATGCAGTTTGCAGGGCGCGTAGTTCGTCAGATTCATCCACGCAGGCGTCGCCTGGAAAATGCTCATCCAGGAATAGGTACCAGACCTTCTTCCCGATCTTGCGGGCGTGGAGTGCCTCATACTGGGTGTAGCTCACTCGACCAAATTCCTCGGTGGCCTGCTGCGGCTCCGCTCCGTAGCAGCAGCCAACCAATTGCACCACGCCGTTGCAGCGGCTGATCTGCTTGCGCAAAACGCCGCGGAGATCGCCTTCGCTCGTCTCGAAAATGTCCTGCCAGATCGGATCGTACCCGAGAAAGGTTAGCGTATTCGCAACCAACTGGCGCGCGCTCCTTAGCTCCTGACTGACAGCCGAAATGAAGATTAGAGGCCTCGGACTCACCCCGTAGTCTTGTTACCAATATTCGAAGACTCGCGCAAGGTGCAAAACGTCGTTCGTCTCAATGTTATTCGAGCTGCAAACATTCACCGGACAGGCGAGAAAATAATTCTTGCGAGCCGAACCACGGTCTTGGTAGAGTGCGACTACCCCCAATGAAATCACGATCACCCACCACGGTTTCGGTCATTCTTGCTGCAGCAGTCTGGTCAAACAGCTGTTTTGCTCAATTTCCAAGCTTGCCGTCGCTTCCGTTTCCTGGTTGGGGCTCCGGAGCCGCTAATGCCGCGGCAGCAGCGGCAGTGGCGGGGCTGGTTGTGTACATCATCGAGAAGCGCGAGGCCAGCGAACGTCAAAAACAAATCGCCCAAGAGCGTGCCCGCCGCGCTTACGCTAATATGTCAGCCAAACGCAAAGCGCAGCTGAAAGCGAAGAAGGTGCGCTACATTGCGGTGGATACTGAGAAGAACGCCAAGACCTCTCCGCGAGCCAAGAAAAGCGTGATGGTGTGGGATACCGACAAACAGGAGATCGCTAGTGATAAGGTTTACGACGTCCAAAAATCACCCCCGGTCGGTCAGACCGCAAGGTTCGACAGATATTCAGCGGAGTACGTCGGATCGGGATCCTAATACGTCGCAAATCCGGATTTTGCTCCAGCCAGTGGGCGAAGCTGCAAAAAATTAATCCACAGTTGTTTAATGCTCTTGGTCTAACGCGACTTCAGGACCAGGGCATTCCTATCGGCTTGCCGGTGATACACGTGTGATGGTAGCTGCCTAGCTCTTGTGTTATCAGCAGGCGATCTTGAAACTGTGTGCGTGGGTTTTGCGATCGGCTTCCGTTTTCAAAAAGGACCACGTACAAGCAGTCCCTGAAATTGCGCACCAAATCTCCGGCAAATAGCACGATTGACGCTGTTCAGACAAAACCGCAATAATCGTTTTGCTCACACTTATGGGTAAAGTTATGGCAGCACAGGAATCGCTCGATACGAGAAGAACACTCCAGGAACTTTGGCGGCGACGGTTTGACTGGATACGAGACGTCGAGAAAACCTGCGATTTCGTGAAACAGGCTATTCGAGAAGGCGATTTTCTTATGGCATATGATGCCGCTCGAGAAGCCGTAGAGGAACACCGCCTGGAAGATGTTTGGCTACGACAGCAGATGGCTCTGGCGCTGGCCCAGCTGGGTTCCACCGGGCGGGCGCAAACGATTCTGAAATCATTGCTTGAGCATGAGCCAGCGAATCGCGAGACACTGGGACTTCTCGGACGTACATGTAAAGATGAATGGTACGCCGATCGTGAAAATACGAAGGCGCGGGACTCCGCACTGGAATGGTATCAGCGAGCCTTTGCAATTGATCCTCCCGACTATTATCCCGGCATAAACGCGGCGGCGTTGGCATTGCTGAGTAACGATCGTCAGCTTGCGAGGCATTTGGCGACGAAGGTTATGAAGATTTGCCAGAATAACTTGCACGCGCGGCATCCCGAGGAGCTTTACTGGCTGCAAGCCAGCTTGGCCGAGGCACTGTTAATTCTACAGCAACCCGAAGAAGCGAAAAAAGCGTATCGTCAGACTGCTGCGATCAAGAACTTGAGCTTGCGGGAGCTTTGTTCCACTCGCAAACAGGCGCGGCTACTCGCCCATCATCTATATGGTCGAACTGAGTTTTTTGACGAATGCTTCTCTATTCCAAAACTCGTGATCTTTTCAGGTCACATGATGAATTCGGTGAATCGATCAGCGCGGCGTTTTGCAGCCGCCGATGAGCCGGCGACTCGTTTGGCCCTTGAGAAACAGCTCGAGCAAATGAACGCCGGTATCGCGTTTTCGAGTGCCGCCTGTGGGTCCGACATCATCTTTCTTGAAGCAATGCTAGGCCGTGGAGGAAGCGTGCATGTGGTACTGCCTTGGCCAAAGGAGCAATTCATCAAGACGAGCGTCGAGATTGCAGCAGAAGGGGATTGGGTGGCCCGATTCCACAAAGTGGTGAATCGTGCCGCGTCAGTTCGTGTACTAGGAGAGTTACAGATGCCTGGAACCGCGATTGGCCTCGACTATTGCAATCTTGCAATGATCGGTTTAGCTCGGCTCTACGCTCGCTCGCTCGATTTGGAGATTGCGCCGCTTGCAGTCTGGGATGGGACGCCAGGCGAGCCAGGTGGCACCGGGTCATTCGTTCGTTACTGGCGAATGCATGGTTTGCAGCCGACTGTCATCCCGCCGCCTTCCTCCGATGCCTACGCGCTCGCAGTTCGAAATTCGGACCAACAGTCTGAAAGCGGTGAAGACGATTTCCAGACTTGGATTCGTGCATCTGATCGGTATGAGCTAAAGGCGATCATCTTCGCCGATGTGGCCGGCTACAGTCAATTAAGTGAGGCCGCTGTTCGGAGTTTTGTGGCTCGGTTCAGCCAGCGGGTGTCATCCCTAATCGCCGAAACTCCCCACCCACCCATTAATGTGAATACATGGGGAGATGGCTTCTTCTTCGCGTTTAACGAGGTGGAGCACGCTGGATGTTTTGCGCTTGATTTGCGCGACCTTGTAGTCATGACCGATTGGACGCAGTTCGGATTGCCTGAAGATCTTAATATCAGAATTGCCCTTCATGCTGGACCCGTCTACGTCACTTTTGATCCGGTTAGTCGGCAATCAACCTTTGCTGGGGCTCACGTCGCTCGCGCCGCACGGATTGAACCCGTAACGCGACCAGGTGAAATTTTCGCAAGTGAGGAGTTTGCGGCGCTGTCTGCGGCAGACGATGTAACAGCGTTTAACTGTGATTTTATCGGGACGACAGACCTGCCCAAAAAGTACGGTTCTTTTCGGCTCTACAGTTTAACGCGGCGCCGCTCGCCTCCGGGTTAACTCGCTCGGGTGAAAAGCTATTCGCGGTCGAAATTGCCGATATTACGACAATACCGGTCGGCGCATCACGATTCGCGCTCGACGCCCTTCACTACTCCGGATCTTCGATCTGCAGTTGGTCCAGCGGATGAACTTCGCCCGTGTCGTCGCCGAGATAGAACCGAAGCTTGTGAGCCTCGTCCTCGTAACGCGTCGCAAAGAAAACCTTTCGCCCGTCCGGTGAATTACAAAGATAGCTCGCTCGCTGATTTGATCCGTAAAAACGAGCAGCGCCGAGCGCCGACTTGAACGTCTCGATATTCCGTTTGATCGGGCTCTCAGTGCGAGGTGCCTTTCCCTCGTCGGTTTTGGGTTCGCCCGGCCAGCGCACACTAATCATTTCGCCCCAGCCTGAGCCGCCCATGCGTGTCATCTGTGAGTAGACGGTCCGCCCGGCGACAGCCAATTTGCGGGCGCCAGTCGAGTTCGGGGTCGTGTTCGCGGTCTCCAGTATAGCCACAGGTGCGAAACGGTCCGCCTCGACTGCAGGCGGCTCTTCCGGCTCAGTCGGTTTGCTGATATCGCCTTCCCAAATATCGCCGCCGGACGCGAAGAAGAGATGCCCGTCGCGGTCGAAGACAGCGCCAACTAGTGCGTTGACGCGCCGCAGTACCAGGGACGTTGGTTTTCGCTCCTGCTCGCGCAAATAGTAGGCGCCCCACTCGCGGTAATTCTTGCCAGTGCCATGGGACAGCAGCAGGATTCCATGTTGCGCTCGATTGCACGCCACATCTTCAAAAGTGACTCCGGTTGGTGCATCGCAAATTTTGCTAACTTCACCGCTCGGCAGCGGCAACCGGTAAAGCGACTTGTCGGTGACGAACAACAGCGCTCGAGGCGCGTTGGCAATACCTTGCACCTCAGTTAAAACGCCCAAGTTAAGCTTTGTCGTGGTGAAGTTTATCAGATCAACATCAAGCACCGTGCCCTTGGGAAGTTTGCTGCCAAGAAGGTAAACATGGTTGCCATCATCCGAGAAAGCGGCAGCTGCGCCGTAGCTGCAGGCAGCGGCAACAACAGAAACGACTGCCGCACCGAAAGAGGCAATTGCCCGATTGCAAAGCATCAGTGCCGTCATGCAATCAACGCTCCGCCGAATTATCGAGCAAAAAAGAGCGCTCGATGCGCTGTAGACATAGACTTCGTCGACATTACTCGCACGTTTTTCGTGACGGGTCGCCGTGACCGTCCGCAAAACTGACTTTGCTATTTCCCGCTTTGTGGCCTCCAGCCCGGCTCCGTTTATGCCGTGCCGCTTCCCTCGCCCGAACCGAACTGGATGCCCTGTGCCAGCGGCAGCTCGCTCGAAAAGTTGATCGTGTTCGTTTGCCGGCGCATGTAGCTCTTCCAGCAATCGCTTCCGCTCTCGCGCCCCCCACCGGTTTGTTTTTCGCCACCGAACGCGCCGCCGATCTCCGCGCCGCTCGTCCCGGTGTTTACGTTTGCGATTCCGCAATCGCTTCCAACCGCGCTCACGAATTTTTCCGCTTCGCGCACGTCGTTGGTGAAAATTGAAGAGGTCAATCCTTGCGGCACATTGTTGTGAATCGCCATCGCTTCGTCGAAGTCGCGATACGTCATCAGGTAAAGCAGCGGTCCGAATGTCTCGTGCTTCACGATTTCAAAATCCGGCTTCGCAGCAGCCAGACACGGCTTCATGTAAGCATCGCCAGGAACAGTGAGTCGCTCGCCGCCGTGAAGCACTTCTCCGCCTTCATCTTTCAATCGCTGAATGGAATCCTGCACCGTGTCGACAGCGTGCTTGTCGATCAGCGGACCCATAACTGTCTTGCGATCCAGTGGATTGCCAATGGGCAGACTCTTGTAACCGGCGAGGAGTTTCTCACGAACTTGAGAGGCAACCGATTCATGCATGATCACGCGCCGTGTGGAAGTGCAACGCTGTCCAGCTGTACCGACGGCGCCGAAAAAAATGGATTGCACAGCCATGTCGAGATCGGCGCTCGGCGTGACGATCAGCGCATTGTTGCCGCCGAGTTCCAGAATCGTTCGACCCAGCCGTCCGTTAACAGCTTTGGCGACATTAAATCCCATGTTGGTCGAACCGGTAGCCGAGACCAAAGGAATTCGCGAATCATCGGCTAACTTTTGCCCAACCGTTTTACGGTCGCCCACCAGCAGAGTGAAAATCGCCGGATCAGCACCGGTTTCGCGACAGACTCGCTCGGCAATTTTTGTCACCGCGATTGCGGTGAGCGGCGTTTTTTCCGACGGTTTCCAAACTGTGGCGTCACCGCATACCGCGGCGAGCGCTGCGTTCCACGACCAAACCGCAACCGGAAAATTGAAGGCCGTGATCACTGCGATCACGCCAAGCGGGTGCCATTGCTCCATCAATCGGTGGCTCGGCCGCTCCGATTGAATCGTTAGTCCGTAAAGCATCCGCGATTGACCGACGGCGAGATCACAAATGTCGATCATCTCTTGCACCTCGCCTTCGCCTTCGGCGATGATTTTTCCGGTCTCCAGCGTCACCAGCTGGCCGAGCTCGTGTTTCAGCTCGCGCAGTGCGTTGCCAAGCCGGCGAACGGTCTCGCCGCGCACCGGTCCGGGTGTGACGCGCCATTTCACAAAGGCTTCGTGCGCACGCGAAACCGCTTTGTTGTAATCGTCGTCGGAAGCGGTTCGGACGCTGGCAAGTCGCCGCCCGTCGACGGGCGAAATTTTGTCAATCGTCGCACCGCCTCCGCGCCACTCGCCATCGAAGACGCCAGCGTTTACATCGCCGAGGCCAAGTTTTTCAAAAAGTGATTTCATGCGAGTTGCGGAACATAGACTTGCAGTCTGTGCGCCCAGCGGAGTTGGACTCCGCTGCTCAGTTTGGGACAGCGGAGCGAATCTCCGCTGGGCACACAGGGCAAAGCCCTATGTTCCGAGCCCGTGCGCCAGCCATTCGAAGACGAATTCATTTTCGCTGCTTACAAAATTTACGCATTAATTCCACCGCTTCATCAATCACTTCCGCCGTGATATCGAGCGCGGGACGGAAACGGATCGAGTTTTCGCCGGAGCGAAGAGTCAAGACGCCGAGATCGAAGAAGCCGTGCCAAAATTTTTCCCGTGTTTTCGCATCGGGCAAATCGAACGCGAGGAATAATCCGCGTCCGCGCGCGGCGGAAATCAGCGGCTCTTCACTTTGCAACTCACGCAACTGATCCAGAAAATATGCGCCCACCTTCGCGGCGTTCTCCACAAGATGTTCTTCCTCGATAATGCGCAGGAAATGCGTCGAGCGCACCATGTCGGTGAAATTACCGCCCCACGTTGAGTTTAACCGGCTGGATACCCGAAATGCGTTGTCCTTCACTTCATCGAGACGCGGCCCGGCCATGACACCGCAAACCTGCGCTTTTTTTCCAAACGCGAGGAGATCCGGGAGAACATCGAAATGTTCGCAGCACCAATTCCGCCCAGTCGCTCCCATGCCGCACTGCACCTCATCGAAAATTAGAAGGACGTCATTTTCATCGCAAATGTCTCGCAGCTTTTGGAGCCATTCGCCCCGGAAATGGTTATCTCCGCCCTCACCCTGGATAGGCTCGATGATGATGGCGCAAATATCGATTCCGCGCTGCTCAATGAACTCGCGGATCTCGCGCTCGGCTTTCTGTTCCCGCTGTATTACATCCGCTTCGCGCTTCGATTCCGGCAACGAAAAATCGATGGACGGACAGGACACGCGCGGCCAATCAAATTTCGCAAACAAATCCGTCTTGCGCGGATCGGTATTGGTAAGGCTCATAGTGTAGCCGGTTCGCCCGTGAAATGCGCGACGAAAATGCAACACTTCGGTGCCGCGCTCGCCACGACCCGCGGCCAGGTTCTTGCGCACCTTCCAATCCATCGCCGCCTTCAAACAATTCTCGACTGCAAGCGCGCCGCCTTCGATAAAAAGATAGCGTTCCAGAGGCGGCAAACCGACCACGCGCTCGAACGTCGCTACAAATTCAGCATAGCCGTCGGAATAAACATCCGAGTTCGCGATCTTGACTTTCGCGGCGCGCAAAAGATCGCGTCGCACTTCCGGATCATCGAAGTGCGGATGATTAAACCCGACCGGCATTGAACCGAAAAAACCGTAGAGATCGATCAATCGGCGATCATCGACTGCATTGTGTAAATATGAGCCGCGGCTTTTGTCGAGATCGACGACGATCTTGAAACCATCGAGTAAAACGTGTTGCTCAATGGTTTCAAGAACCTCCTGCGTGGCGATTTGTATTTGTTTTTCGCTCTATGCGGTTCGGTTTCGCGGCGAAACCGCTTCCGCAAGCACGGACGGAATACTCATTGTTGATCGTAGTCTGTGGCGCGAAGCCGGTCAATGGAGCACAGCCATCTTGTCCGCCACAGGACGGATTCGCCGTGGCGAACCTATGGGCACACCAGGCATCTTGCCTGGTTTCCAAGATTCGAATCGGCAGGCGAGACGCTCGCCTGTCCCACAGCCAAGATGGCTGTGCTACACAGTGCCGTTGTGCAGAAGTGCGTGTCATCTTACAGCGCGGCCGTAAAAATTGTGTTGACATCATTATGGCGGCGGTCCCAACATCGCCCCGCGCTAAGTTGTTTAGGTGTCTCCCCAGAGAGCTCCACCTGATCCTCTTCCGCCGGGGTAACCCGCGAGCGGATGGCTCGCTCGCACAACCGAAAGTATCTAAAGCCGGACCACATCAGAATTTTTCCGATACCGGGAGATTTGTGAAAACTTCGGTCAGAAAATTCCGGAGAAGAACGACGAAAGGAAGAAATATATGAAAACGATAATGAAACTGACTTGCGCAGCGTTTGCGGTTCTCACTCTCGCGGTAAGCGTTCTAACTGCCAGTGGCGCGCCGGGGGCCCTAACAGTAAGACCAACTCCGACACCGAGGCCGCGACCGGCAGGACCACCCGCCTTGGCCGCGTCCATTGATGGAAACGGACACAACGGCGGCGGTTTTGTTTAAGAATATCCTCGGTATGGGGTGCAGAACACTTTTGCTTCTGGCCTTTCCCGACCTCGTGGCGTCGCCTTCGACAGCTCAGGGAATCTGTTTGTGGCAACCAGCACGTTCGACAATGTCAATCAGGTGTTTATAGCATCGATTGAGAAAATCACTCCGGACGGCGTGCAGAGTACGTTTGTTACTTTGGGTAATTACTTCCTTGAAGGCGTTGCAATTGATGTTGCGGACAACGTCTTTGTCATAGCTCTGAATCCCCCTAGTCAACCGGTCACCATCTTCAAAATTACTCCCGATGGGGTACCGAGCACGTTCGCGACCCCTCCCAGCATCCAGAGTTTTGGGCTGGCCTTTGACAGCGCGGGCAATCTCTACACAGGAGTGAATTTCGAGACCGAACCGTCGCAAATTTGGAAATATCTCCCGAACGGCACGCCGAGCGTCTTCGCAACGGCATCGCCCGAAGTGGACGTGTATAACGATTTGGCGTTCGATCGCTTTGGAAATCTTTTCGCGTCCGCCGGATCAATTTTTAAGTATACACCCGACGGCACAGAGAGCACGTTCGCGACGGGCCTCGACGGCCCTCGGGGCTTGGCGTTTGATAAAGCCGGCAATCTTTTTGTCGCGGAGATATTCGGGGGCGATATCTTGAAGTTTACGTCCACGGGCATGATGACTGTCTTCGCCTCTGGCATTGCGACTCCGCAGTTCCTCGCTTTTCCCAGATCGCCCGCTTCTCCAGGCTCAATAAGCAATAACTTCGACGCGATTGAGCAATCAGATAACCCGGTTCACGATACAGTGCTGAGCAATTATCTGCCGCGATAGAGACCTCATTGCCGCCGCGGGCGATTGAGGTCAATCGCCCCTACCCTACACAATCCCGTCGCGCAGAAGTTCGTGTTTCCCGCGAGCAGATCCTGCACGAGCGCGTACCCGCGTCTGTCCACGTTGCGCGCGGTGCCGGCGAAGGGATAATCGATCCGGCTGCGGGCAGACCTGTAGCCTCCTCAGCCTCCTCGTCATCCAAGGTTTTGCAATACCCAGCCAGTTTTGGTTTTTTCCAAGCCGTAACGATGCTGGACCTCGGCAAAGGTTTCCTTGAGCTGGCGAAGGTAGGCAGGCTGACCGGCAAGTGTCCAACCATCGTGGCAAATCTCGAGTGCCAGGCCGTTGGCCTTGTTGATCATTTGAACGAACTGTTCGGCAGTATAGACCAACGGTTGGATACGACCTGATGAGCAGCGGTAAACACTCATCCAATCAATGGGTATGGCGAAGATCACTGCGACATCTGCATCGCTATGCTGTGTGAATTCGCCTGTGGCGAGCGAGCCAAACAAGATCACGGCCAGAGGTTTAAGGTCGGAAACAGATTCTACAAACTGCTTCAACTCATCAACGTGCGGGTAGCGCTCGCGCAGTTCGGACAGGCGCGCTCCTGCTTCAGGCAATGGTGCGATTGGCAAATTCGATAATGTTCCGGGCATGGCTGACACACTCATTGGCGAGCTTCTCATCATAATACTGGGCCGGATAGCCTTCGGCAAAGCCGTTCGGGTACCGGGTTTGAATGTAATGGCGATCAAGTTCCCGTGCCGCTTCGGCCAATGGCTTGGGGACTTCAGCGAACTTCTGCACTTCGTTCAACAGCTGAACGATGGAGTGGTATCGTTCTTCTCGATTGAAAAACAGCAACACCGCTTTGAGAGCTTTCTCGGCAGCTTGTTGCGCCTGAAAAGCCGCCCATTCATAATTGCCGTGGCCCAGGCTGTTGCCAGCGGCGTCCAAATCGCGTTCGGCTTGACTAGACCAATCTTGGTGACGTCTGGGCATGAGCGGTTATTGGTTCAGCCGATTACTGCGGCGCAATAGCTGCCTCAACAAGGTATCGTTATCAATAGGATTATGTGCAGCCACAGCGGGCGATTGAGGTCAGTCGGCCTAGACAATCCCGTCGCGCAGCAGGGCGTGTTTTCCGGCAAGCAGATCCTGCACGAGTTTGTAGCCGCGCTTGTCTACATTGCGTGCTGTGCCGGCGAAATGATGATCGATTCTCGTTCGCGCAGAGCGGCAGAAATAATCCGCGAGCGCGAGAATTTCATCGGCCGGTTTACCCTGGCCGATCAACCATTGCGCGTAGGAACATGTCGCGCTGATGGCAAATAATTCCGTCGCGATCCCGACGAATCTGGAAAGGAGCAGTTGTTCGCGGTCCAGCTTCGGGCCGAACCGCGCCATGGCGTGAAATAAGCCGCGAGCAAGCCGCTTGCTCGTGCGCGCCGCGTAGTTCACGTGGCTGCGCAGTGTCTCGTGCAAATTGTCGATCTTGCCGGCGCCGTTCGGCAGCCACTGGCGCGGATACCAGCCGGCGTAAAATTTTCCCGAACTGAAAACGGCTTTGGCGCGATCAGACATCGGCAGTTGCGTGTTGAAAATCGCGCCGCCCACTTTCAAATGCGGATCAAGCGCTTCGCGTGCGATGAACAGCCGCATGATTTCGCTCGAACCTTCGAAGATCGTGTTCACGCGGCAATCGCGCAGGAATCTTTCCACTGCGATCGGTGGCTCGCCCCGGCCAGCCAAGGACTGCGCCGTCTCGTAGCCACGACCGCCGCGCACCTGCATCGCCTCATCCGCGATGCGCCACGTCATTTCCGTTGCCCACATTTTGCACATGGCAGTTTCGATACGCAGATCGCCCGACTTGCTATCGAGCAGCGATGACGTGAGAAAAGTCATCGCTTCCATCGCGAAGACGTTGCCGGCCATCTCAGCAACTTTTCCAGCGATGGCGGCGTGTTTGCCAATGGGTACGCCCCATTGAATCCGTTCGCTTGCCCATTTGCGCGAGATCTCAAGCAAACGTTTGGAAAGGCCAACGCACGCGGCCGGCAGTGTCAGGCGGCCGGTGTTCAACGTTGTGAGGGCAACTTTTAGTCCCGCGCCTTCTTTGGAGATGATGTTCTCTCGCGGCACACGCACATCGGTGAATTTGACGACGGCGTTGTAAAGAGCGCGTAATCCCATGAACCGGCAGCGATACGTGATCTCAAGCCCCGGCGTATCGACGTCCACGATAAACGCGCTGATTTGCTTACGCTCTTTTCCGCCCACCATTTTCGCGGGCGTGCGGGCCATCACCACAAGCACACCCGCCTTTACGCCGTTGGTGCACCAAAGTTTTTCGCCGTTGAGCACAAACTCGGAGCCGTCAGGCGTTGGCTCAGCCTTTAAGCTCATCGTCGCCGGATCTGAGCCGGCGTGCCTCTCAGTCAGCGCGAATGCAGAAATCTCGCCGCCCGCGACGCGCGGCAGATATTTTTGCTTCTGCTCTTCCGTGCCAAACAAAAGCAACGGTTGCGCGACACCGATTGACTGATGCGCGGAAACGAGCGCGGCCACGTTTCCATCCCAACTGCCAAGCAAAACTGCGGCGCGCCCGTAGTTGCATTGTGACAACCCGAGCCCGCCGTATTTCTTCGGAACCTTGATTCCAAACGCACCGATCTCCGCGAGCCCCTTGAAATTTTCCGGCGGAATTTCACCAGTGCGATCGATCTCGTCGGGATCGACATGTTCGCACAGATAAGTTTCGAGCTTGCGCAGAAAATCCTCGCCTGCAGCGCGATCTTCCGCGCTCTGCGCGGGATACGGATAAATCCGACCGAAATCGTAGCGTCCGACAAAAAGGTTGCTGGCGAAACTGCCGCGGTCCTCGAGCGGATCGCGCGCGGCTTCGGCAAGCTCGAGCGCTTCGCGCTGGCCCTTGGCCATCTTTGAGGTGTCGATGACAGCGGGCGCTGGCCTTTCCGGCTCGCCACGGGACGAGTCCGTCCGACTGGCGGACTTTGCGCTGGTTTCCTCAGCGATTTGTTTTTCCGGCGCTTCGAGCGGGCTTTTCATATCAAGCGTTTGTCATTCCGAGCGAAGTCGAGGAACCCCGCGATGCAATCTTAAGGTTTCGCAACGGGATGTCTCGACTTCGCTCGACATGACGCGAGTGGAGTTCGAGCGCGATTTCAATTCTCATAAAATTTTGTCCCCTCACGGACGTGCTTCTTCAAAATCTCGCACGGCGAAAATTTCTCTTCGGTTTGCGCCAGCCGGTCTAAGTCATCGACGACTTTGTTCAATCCCAAATGCTCCGCGTAGCGCAAAGGCCCACCGCGGAATGGCGCGAAACCGGTCCCTAAAATCATTCCGTAGTCCGCATCCTCCGGCGAATCGACCACTTTCTCTTCCACGCAGCGCGCGGCTTCATTGACCATTAGAAGCACAAGCCGCTGCGCAATGTTCGCGTCGTCATCCTGAGCGGAGCGTAGCGAAGTCGAAGGATCCCGTTGCGGTTCCTTTAGGACAGCATCGCGGGGTTCCTCGACTGCGCTTCGCTTCGCTCCGCTCCGCTCGGAATGACCGGTGATCCATTGCATAAGCGCATCGTTACTCGTTTGCGCTTTGCCCTCATATTTGTAAAAACCGGCTCCGGTCTTACGTCCAAGCATTTGACCGTCACGCAACCAAAGCAGGACGGATGAAACGCGGTCGCGCCGGCCGTACGCTTCTTCAAGCGTATTGCCGATATCAATGGTAATATCGACTCCGATTTCGTCGATCAACAGAAGCGGTCCCATCGGCATGCCCCATTCCACAAGCGCGTTATCAATTTTATCCGCTTCCAAGCCGCGCTCGAAAAGCTCAGCGGCATCAAGCAAATAAGGAAATAAAACGCGGTTGACCAGAAATCCCGGGCTGTCTCGGACAATTACCGGCAGTTTCCCGATTTGCCGCACAAACGCGAGGCTCCGATCGCGCGTTTCTCCCGAGGTTTCCCTCGCAACAACAACTTCCACCAGTTTCATCCGGCTCACTGGATTAAAAAAATGCAATCCGATCACGTGCTCCGGCGAGACCGTCACGTCGGCCAGCGCGCTGACCGGAAGCGCCGAAGTGTTTGTGGCGATGATCGTCTTCGGGCCGGCTTCCATAGCAAGCTCGCGGAAAACCTCTTTCTTGATCTCCATCTTCTCGGAGGCCGCTTCGATCACAAATTGCACATCGCGCAATTCCATTGGCGCGGTCGAGCCGCAAATCCGGGCTCGACCCTTTTTTGCCTTTTCCTCCGTCATTAATCCGCGCTTTACCGCGTCGGCATAAACTTTGTCGATATTGGCCAAACCACGGTCGATCTGTTCCCGCGCGATGTCGCGAAGGATCACGGTGACGCCGCGCGAGCTTAGCCATTGCGCGATGCCCGAGCCCATGACGCCAGCGCCGATCACAGCCGCGTGTACGACTTTTTCGCTCGGTGTCCTCGAAGGTCCTTTCTTG
>Ga0184605_10000252_pt1 | contig 15635 bp, 15 predicted proteins | sample PLM0_30_coex_FD_132995 | JGI IMG/M metagenome (GOLD analysis project Ga0184605, IMG submission 132995) | Groundwater sediment microbial communities from an aquifer in East River, Colorado, USA - PLM0_30_coex | ecosystem: Environmental > Terrestrial > Soil > Riparian zone | place: USA: East... | reverse complement strand
AGAACGCGGCCGGGTTGTCGATCATGAACGGAAGGTTCGGGACGAGCGCCGCGACCGCGACGATCGCGGCGCGGCGGGCCGCCTCCTGTCGGCCGTTCCTCTTCCAGATGCCGACGATATAGAAGGGTGCGGCGAACCAGGCAGGTTGCCGTGAGGCCATCGCGAGCCCGACCGCAATCGGCGACAGCCATCGGGAGTCGACGAAAATCCACGCGATCGTTAGCAGTGCCCACCAGGTGGGGTCGACCCCGGCGAGGATGTTCTGGCGGACGATGACCGTGTTGCCCACGACGCCGGCCGACACAAGCGGACGCCACGGAATCCGGACTTTCCGGAGCAGGACGAACACGAGGACGAGGATTTCCGCGAGATAGATCCAGCGGATGTCGGTGGCGCCGAGCGCGATGAACGGCGCGACCAGGAGGAAGTTCAGAGCTGGGTAATTGAGCGAACGGAGAACTGTGCCGTCCTCGTAGTGCGTGACCAGCTCGGGATTTATCCCGAACTGGGCGAGTGCAGCGGGAAGATCGAAGGTGGTGTACGGGTCATGGCCCGCGAGGAGCTGCTGTGCGGCGACGTGCGGCACCGTGACCGCGTCGACGTGGTAGCCCTTCCCGAGGAGAAGAGACATCGCCGCGAGCACGAAGGTGGCGAGGGCGAGACCGGTGGCGAGGGCATCGCGTGTCGCGGGCTTCAGCCGGACGACGGCCAGGAGCGGCAGCACCCCGACAACGATCAGCGCCATGACGTCGTCCGGCGCGATGAGGATCGATTCGACAACGAGGTGCCGCTCGACGACCGTGGCGACCGTCGCTACCGCGAGGAGGCCCAGGCCGATGCGGCGAAGCCGCTCGTCGGGATCACGCGCGCTCCGGTCGAGCAATGCGGCGACGAGGTTGATCAGGGAGAGCACCGAAGCGAACGCGAGGAGCGGCGGGAATTCTCCGGCGAGGGGATCCGGCCCGAAGAACCTGATCGCGGGAGTCCACAGCGCGAAGGCGGCGACCGTCAGCGGGCGAAACGCCGCCGGCGTCGCGAAGTACCCGAGCAGGGCCGCGACGAGATAGAGCCCGACCGCGAGGGCGTCCCCGTGGAGCGAGATGATCGCGACCGCGTAGGTGATCGCGGCGAAGGTGAACCCGAGCAGCGGTGACCAGCGCGGGGGGTGCCGCGGCGTCGCGATCAGGATGAGTGTGAGATAGAAGGCATAGCCGACCGCGAACGCGAGATCGGACCCGCCTTCCTCGAGAACGTGTCGAATGCTTGCGGCGGATACGATCCCGGTCGCCGTGAGCGCAAGGGCGGCGCGAAGAAGCGTGCTTGAGGGCATGCGACCGTGAGGGTAGCCGCGGGACGTGTCAGCGAGGCGTCAAGGCCACCTTGGTCTGACCGCTTCTCTCGACGAAGAAGGTGACGATGGCGACGGCTTGCGTCGCAACGGCGACGGCGAGGACGATGCGTGCGACCGAGACCGCGTCGGTCGCGGTCATCAGCAGGAGCGCGATCTCGACGATGACGGCAAGCGCGAGGATCAAGCCGACGCGCATCTCGCCCCGGCCCACGAAATAGCTGATCCAGAGATTGAGGAGGGCGTTCGAGAGCGCGGCGATACCGTAAATGGGCGCCACGCCCACGGTCGCGGGGTACTGGCTGCCCACGACGAGGTTCACGAAGAACGCCGGCGCGACGACGTAGGCGAGCGCCGCGAGACCGCTCGTGGCGAGGACAAGCCCGAGGGCAACAAAGAGCGGACGCTCGGTCGGCTCGCCCCGCGCGTGAGCCCGCGCGGTCCGCTCCAGGACAAGGAATCCGAGAGCGATCGGCGCGAAGAGCACGATCTTGCCGAGCGTCACCGCCCCCGCATACGTCCCTGCCTCGGCGGGACTCAGGACCGCCGGCGCGAGAACAGCGTCGACGTTCGTGAGGGCGGCATACGCGAGCAGCACGACGGCCGCGAACGCGAAGAACCTGGTCTCTTCAGCTCCGAGCTCGACGGTCGTGGTCGCCCGCCGCGCGGCGCGAAGAAGGGGAGCGAGCGGCAACGCCGCCACGAGCACGCTCACCGCGATCGCGGCCGCCGCGCCTGCGAATGCCCCGTTCACCCCGAAACCGAGGAGGACGAACCCGACGCCGAGCACGAGGCGGGAGCCCGCCTGGACGATGAGCACGCTCCCCATCCAGCCGAAGCGCGCGAGTCCCTGCAAAAGCCCGAGGGCGAAGGTGAACATGCCGGCGAAAAAGAGGCTCACGCCGAGGACGGCCACAGCTAGGGACGGAAGCGCGAGCGCGGCCGAAATCGGTCCGGCGAGCGCGACAACGAGGACGGCGAGGAGCGCCATCGCGACCGCGACGCGTATCGACCAGCGTCGCACGAACTGATGGAGCGCTCCCTCTTCGGCGCGCGCCCGGTACTGCGCCGCGAGCCTTGCCGTCGCCGACTGGATGACCTGGCTCGAGATCGACTCGAGGATCAACACGCCGAAGAGCGCGATGAGGATCGCGTACTGCTCCTTGGTGAGCAGGCGCGCCATCACGAGCTGGTAGCCGAAGCCGAGCACGTTCGCCACGGTCGTGGCGGCGAGGAGCCAGAGCGCGCCGGCATTCGCGCGGGCTCTGGCGATCACCGCCGGGAGTATGACGAAGCGATCCCCTTTGGCCAGGTCACCTCGGTCGCACCCGTGAACGCCGCGAGGTCCTCGACCGCGGCCTCGATGGCTCGCCGGGTCGATCGATCCCGCGGCGCGTCGCGTTCGAGCCGGAATGTGATCACTTCGAGTCGGCCGCGCTCGCGGTCGACCTTAGGGTCGACGGTGCCTATCAGGCGGTCCCGGTGAAGGATCGGCATGGCCCAGAACCCGCGCACTCGGAGGCGCGGCGGCACGTAGATCTCCATGCGGTAGCGCATGCCAAAGAGCTTCTCGGTCCGCTCGCGCTGGATGATGAGGTTGTCGAACGGAGAGAGAAGGGTCGTGCGTCCTGGATCGCTCGCGCGCTTCCGAAGCGCCGACGACAGTGCGAAGTGGGGCTCGCGGTATCCCTCGACGTCCACGCGCGACGCGACGCCATCGCGCTCGAGAGACGCGAGCGCGTCGGCGGTCACGAACCACCCGAAGGCATACGTGTAGCGGAGCTCCTTCAGCGTCCCGACACCGACGGCGCGCAGCGCGCGCTCGGTCGCGTGTCGCGCCGCCGCGCCGCGGGCGAGCGGCCGGACTGCGGGCAGCCAGTCCTTGCGTAGTGTCCAGACCCGCTTCCCTCCGGCGCGTCCGCCAGTGGAGAGATGGCCGAGCCGGAGCAGGAAAGAGAGCATCTGCGAGACGTTGCGGTCGGCGGTCCAGCCCGTCGATCGCCAACCGTGGGAGGCACGATCCTCGAACGCCGTGATCGGAAGCGGACCCTCTCGCCGGAGGCGCGCGAGGATATCCCGCCTCAGCCGATCGTTCTTCTTCACCCACACGTTGACGCGCCCTCCGTACGGCCCCTCCCCGCGGCGTTCCGCGCGGACGCGCACCTCGTGGAGCGGGCGATCCTCCGTCGGCAGGATCAGCGAGACCGTCTCGTAGAGCGCGCGGTCCGTCCACATGAGCCGATCGAGATCGGCACGGTCGTACCGGCCGAGGCGCGACCAGAGGATCAGGAGGTGATTGCGTGCAACAACGTTGGTGGGGTCGAGCTGCAGATAGCCGATGTGCTCGACGGTCTTGAGGATCGTCGCTGCGGTTGGGCGCCTCGTTCGGTCCAGGAGCTGCGCGCAGACCGCGAGGCGGCGAGCCTCTGCGAGCGAAATCCTGTCTGTGTTTATGCGACCGGGACCTGCGGGTGCTTCTCCGGGGCGCGCTCGAGGAAGTTCACGATGAGCTCCTCGGACTCAGGCGATTCATAGGACTCGATGAGACCGGCGTCGGAGAGCCTCGCGATCTCCGGATCGATTGGAAGCTTCGCGATGAGCGGCGCGTTCGACGCGATCACGAGCTTGAGCCCCTGCGACGGGCCGAACACCTCGATCGTCGAGCCATCGGGAACGCGCACGTAGGCCATGTTCTCAACGATCCCGAGAATGTCGCCGCCGAGCTGCTTGACCAGCTTCACCGCCTTGGTCACGACCATCGCGGCGAGCGCCTGTGGCGTGGTCACGAGAACGACGCCATCGACCGTCAGCGCCTGCATCACGGTGAGCGGGGCGTCGCTCGTTCCGGGCGGAAGGTCGACGATGAGATAGTCGAGCTCGCCCCAGTTCACGTCGCTGAAGAACTGGCGGATCGCGCCCGACACCATTGGACCGCGCCAGATGACTGCCTCGCCCTCCTCGGGCAGGAGCAGGTTCATGGACATGATCGGGATGCCGCCGCGCGACTTCGGCGGGTTGAGGGTCTTGCCATCGGACGAGACGGGCTTCTCGCGCACACCAAACATGCGTGGGATCGACGGTCCGGTGATGTCGCCGTCGAGCACCCCGACGCGAAAGCCGCGACGCGTCAGGCCCACAGCAAGGAGTCCGGCCACGAGGGACTTCCCCACTCCGCCCTTGCCCGACATGACCGCGATGACGTGCTTGATGCCTTTCTGCTCGGCCATGCCCCGCATCTTCATCCCGGGCGCGCTCGCGGTGGCGTTCGCCGCCGGGAGATTGTCCGGAAGCTTGCCGCTGTCGGCGTAACTGTTCAGGTCGCGCATCAGATCTTCGACGTTGACGCGACCGCCGCCGTGCCCTGTCGCGCCGGCCATGATCGTCTCGCTCTTGGAGATCGAGCAGGACGCGCACGAGAGCCCGTAGCGCGCGAAGATCCGCGCGGCGTCGGGCCACCGCTCGACGACGCTGGAGATGGTCATGTCATGGGTGATCTGCGCCAAGGGAAGCCTCCATGGGCCGCGAAGACTAGGCACATGAATTGTACCGTTCATTCCGTGCAGCACCGGGCAAGACAACGAACACGTCTTCTCGTCGCGCTCACCCTCGCCGTCGTCGTCTTCTTCATCGAAGCGACCGCGTCGGTGTTCGCGAACAGCCTGGCTCTGCTCGCGGAAGCGTTCCACGTCCTCATCGACGTCGTTGCGCTTGCCATCGCCTTCGTCGCGGTATGGCTTGGGACTCGCCCGGTCACCGATCGCCGAACGTTCGGCCTTCTGCGCCTCGAGATCCTCGCGACGGTGCTGAACACGGTGCTCCTGCTAGTCGTCGCGGCCGTGGTGCTCGTCGAGGGCGTGCGCCGGTTCGGCGAGCCGTCGCAGGTTCAGAGCGGCCTCGTCCTCGCCGTCGCGGTCGTCGGGCTCCTCAGCAACGGCGTCTCCATTTTCCTGCTCCGTGACCCCGGCGCGTCGCTCGCGGTCCGCGCCGCGTACCTCGACGTGCTCGCGGATGTTGCCGCGTCGGTCGCCGTGATCGTCTCCGCGCTCGCGAACATCGTGGCCGGCCGTCAGCTCGCCGACACGTTCGCGGCGTTCCTGATCGTCGCGCTGATCGTGCCGCGATCGTTCAGCCTGCTCCGCGAGGCGATCGATGTTCTCCTTGAGGCGACGCCGCGCGGCGTGAACGTCGACACACTGCGCGAACACGTGCTCGCGTGCAGCGGAGTGATCGACATCCACGATCTCCATGTGTGGACGATCACCAGCGGCATGAACGTCATCTCCGCGCACGTCGTGGTGCGTAGCGGCGCGGATCCGAGCGTGGTGCTCGACGACCTGGGGACCTGTCTTCGCGGGGATTTCGACATCGAGCACTCGACGTTCCAGCTCGAGACCGAGGATCGCAAGCGTCTCGAGAGCGCCACACACCCGTGAAGAGGGGAGTTGGACCGGAAGTGGTCCAACTCCCTGTCGTCTTACGGGATGATCGAGCTCGTCCCGAGCGGCGTGACCACGCGGACGTCGACGGTGCCGCTTGCCGGGGTCGGCGGCACGGCCATGATGATCGTGTCGGACTGGACGGTGAAGCTCGGCGCGGCGGTCGCCCCGAAGAGCACCGCGGTCGCACCGCTGAACCCGCAGCCGATGATGCGGATGGCCGGGTTGGTCAACAGCTGGCTGGGGTGGTTCGGCACGCCGATGGTGGGGCCCTGATTGGGGGTCATTCCGGTGATCCGTGGCGCCACCGACTGAAGCGGAGCGCTGTACGTGGGCGTGCCCGGAGTGTCCGAGCCGGCCGTGGCGCTGATGCCGAACGTCCCGTCGAAGGCGGTGAGGTTGGTGTTGGCGTACTCCGCCGGGAGCGCGGTCGAGGTGAGGTAGGCGGAGAGCTGCGTATCGGAGAGGTCGTTGACGATCGTTCCGGCAACCGAGGTGAGCGCGGTGATCTGGGTGTCCGAGTTGACGGTGAAGCTCGCGACCGGACTGGCCTTGATGTTCACGGCGAACACGTTGCTCAGGCCCGAGCCCGTCACCACCACGGTGGTGCCGCCACAGGCGCTGCCGCTGGAGGGGGTGATCCCGGTGATCGTGGGCGGACTGATGTACTTGAAGCGCCAGGCCGGATCGGTCGTCAGGATGTCGAGGACGAACGGCGACAGATGGTTCGTTAGCGCGGTCGCCGTCAGCGCGTCGGTCCCTTGAATAACGCTGGTCGCGAGGGTCTCCAGAGCGCCGGCGCTGGTCAGCGTTTCGATCCGAGCCGACGAGATGGTCACCGACTCAGCGGGCTCGAACCCGAGACTGATCCGCGCGGGGGCGCCGAGCTGCGTGACGGGCTGCCCGAACGAGTCGAACGCCCTTATCTCGACGGAAACAAGACGGCGCGTGCCTGGCGGCCGGGGAACGCTCGCGCCGGCTCCGGTCGCGAATCTCATCCAGGCCACGCTCGTTCCGCTCGGCAGAGCGACCACGACGGCGGATGAACCGAGCTGGGTCGCGACGACCGTCGCCGCCCCGACCGGCACCGAGACCATCGTCGGGGGAAGCGACCCGGACGCCGAAGCAATCAGGAGGTCGGCGACTGTTGCCGCGATCCCACGTCCGCTTTGGGCATCGACCTCCTTGACGAATGCATCGATCAGGCGATCGGCGCGTGCACCGTCGCCCTTCGCGATGGCCTTGCGCGCGGAGTCGATCTTTGCTTTGAGGCTCTTCGCGATGCCGGACGAGATGGCGCCCGCCGCGGCGGCGACGTCGACCTCGTTCGCGACCGTTTCAAGCTGGTGCTGCGTCGTCGTGGCTGCGAGTCCAGCGCCAGTCGCAGCCGCCGCCGCGGGTTCCGACGCCGGCGAGGTGGCCGCGAGACCAGGCATCGGGGCGCTCAATGCGAAGACCAAAATGGGCAGCGTGAACCGCACAAGACGCTTCAACACGGTGGATGCCTCCCCTACGCGCGTGCCCTCAACGTGGTCGAGTGGTGCTGTGCGCGGTCTACCCCCCAGTAGCCGCCAAGTCAATGACCTTTAACCGGTCATTGTTCGAGAAGACTCGTCGGTCTTTAGCGGCGTTTGCTCCGGCACCTCGCGCAGAGGCCGTAGAAATCGAGGGCCGCGTGATCGACGGCGAAGTCATGCCGGCGGCCGACCGCGGTGAGCATCGGCGCGACCACATCTTCCGCGACGTCGTCGACGCGCTGGCAGCTCGTGCAGACCAGATGGTGGTGATGCTCGGCGTCGCAGGCGATGTACGCCGATATGTGCCCGTCGCGTTCGAAGCGGCTGGCCATGCCGTCCTCGACCTGCTGCTCCAGCGCGCGGTACACGGTCGCTCTGCCGATCGTCGGATGTGTTTCTCGAATGCGCTCGTACAGCTCCTGGGCTGAGAGCGCGCGCTTCGCCGACGCGAGTGCCTCTGCCACGACAACCCGCTGCGCGGTGCGGCGCCGGCCGCCCGCTGCGAGGCGCGTGTCGATCGATGCGGTGCTCATGAAGGCGAGGATAGAGCCCGGACGAGTATTTGACACTGAGTCTCATCTGCCATAAGTTGAGACCCATTCTCAATTACGGGGAGCTCGGCCATGTTTTCGAGTCTCGCGGCACGCGTGCTGGGACCAGCGGTGGTCGCAGTCTTGGTGGTGGCTCTCGGCGGGTGCGGCCCGTCGGCCTCCCCGTCTCCGTCCGCATCCGGCGCGCCCATACCGGTTCTGGGCGCGGAGAACTTCTATGCCGATCTCCTCGCGCAGATCGGAGGGTCGCACGTGATCGCGTCGAGCATCCTGAGCGACCCAAGCGCCGACCCGCACGAGTACGAAGCGAGCCCGGCCGCGGCGAAGCTCGTCGCCGATTCGAAGTTGGTCCTCGTGAACGGCGTCGGTTACGACGACTTCATGGAGAAGCTCCTCGGTGCATCAACAAAGCCGGACCGCATCGTCATCAACGTGCAGGACATCCTGGGCATCAAAGACGACGTCAACGTGCACGTCTGGTACGACCCGGCGGCGATGCCGAAGGTCGCCGAGGCCGCGACCGCCGCGCTCGCGAAGATCGACCCGCAGAACGCGGCGTACTTCGCGGAAGGGAAGGCCAAGTACCTGGCCGCGCTGAAGCCGTTCAATGACAAGATCGCGGCTCTGAAGAGCAAGTATGCCGGCGCGCCGATCGCGTTCACTGAGAACGTCGCGGGCTACCTCACCGATGCGATCGGGCTCAAGGTGCTCACGCCGCCCGAGTTCATGGAGGCGATCGAATCGGGAACGGATCCGGCGCCGGCCGACGTCGCGGAAGAGCGGGATCTCCTGACGGGACACAAGGTGAAAGCGCTCCTCTACAACTCCCAGGTCACCTCACCGCTCACCGAGCAAATTCGCGCCCTGGCCGTCCAGAACAACGTGCCTGTCGTGGCCGTCGCGGAGACGATTCCGAAGGAGTTCATGACATTCCAGGAGTGGCAGTTGGCGCAGCTCGGCGAGTTGGAGAAGGCACTGGCGAAATAGCTAGCCTGAGCACCGCGATGCAGAACCCCGCCGCCGTCCGGTTCGAAGGCGTGACACTGAGCTACGGCGGCCGCAGCATCTGGAGCGACCTCTCGCTCGACATCGCGCCTGGCATGTTCGTCGCGATCCTCGGACCGAACGGCTCGGGAAAGACCTCTCTGCTGCGCGCCATCCTCGGCCTCGTGCAGCCGTCCGGCGGCCGGATCGACGTGTTGGGCCGGGCCCCGCAACGCGGAGACCCCGGCATCGGCTACGTGCCCCAGCATTCGAGCTTCGACGCCGAGCTTCCGTTCCGCGGTCGCGATCTCGTGCGCCTGGGGGTCGACGGGCACCGCTGGGGCGTCGCGCGGCCCGACCCGATTGCGAACGCGAGGGTGGCTCGCGCGCTCGCGGCCGTCGAGGCCGAGACCTATGCCGACGCTCCGATCGGGCGCCTGTCGGGGGGTGAGCAGCAGCGACTCCGGATCGCTCAGGCCCTCGTCGGCGATCCGCGCATCCTGCTGTGCGACGAGCCGCTCGCGAATCTGGACCTCCGCTACCAGCAGACGATCACGGATCTGATCGCGGGGTGGCGCGATCGTACCGGCGGCACGGTCCTGTTCGTGACCCATGACGTCAACCCGGTGCTGCGGGTGGTCGACCAGGTCCTCTTCGTCGTGAACGGGCGATGGGCCGCGGGCACGCCCGACGAGGTGCTTCGCTCTGACCGGATGTCGGAGCTCTACGGATCGCACGTCGACGTCGTCCGCGTGCACGGCCGCATCCTCGTCGTCGGAGAGTCGACAGAGTCGGGCTTCAACATCGAGGAGCCGCATCATCCGCCCACCGTCGTGGTCGATCACGGTGACGCGCCCTGATGGACCAGCTCATCACGCTTCTTGGATACGAGTTCGTGCAGAATGCGATCGCGGCGGGCTTCGTCATCGCGATCGTGTCGGGCGTCGTGAGCGGCTTCGTCGTTGCCCGGAACATGTCCTTCGCCGTACACGCGCTGGCCGAGCTCGGTTTCACCGGGTCCGCCGGCTTCCTTTTGCTGCACCTCTCGCCGGTGCTCGGCCTCCTCTTCGGAAGCGCCGTCACCGCGGTCTTCATCGGCACGCTCGGTGTGCGTGCCAGGGGGCGCGACGTGGTGGTCGGGGTCGTGATGGCGTTCGGCCTCGGCCTCGGCGTCCTGTTCATCACCCTCTACAAGGGTTACGCCAATCAGGCGTTCGCGATCCTGTTCGGCACGATCACCGGTGTGAGCCGGGATGACGTGCTCCTGCTCCTCGTGATCGGAGCGGCCACGCTCATCGCCCTCGCCACGATCTACCGGCCGCTCGTGTTCGCGACGGTGGACCCGGAGGTCGCGGAGGCGCGCGGCGTCCCGGTCCGCGCGCTCGCGATCGTGTTCCTCCTGATCATGGCCGCGGCCGTCGCCGAGGCGATCCAGGTGGTGGGCGTTCTCCTGATCCTGACACTCCTCATCACGCCCGGAGCGGCCGCGGAGCGCCTCACGCCCCGCCCGGGTCTGGCGATCGCGTACGGCGTTGCGATCGCGCTGTTCTGCACGCTCGGCGGCATCCTCCTGTCCCTCGTCACGAATGCGCCGGTGAGCGTCTTCGTCACATCGCTCAGCTTCGCGTGCTATCTCGTTGCGCGTTTCGCGATCGGGCCTCGCCGACGAGAGCTTCGAGCGGCGCCGGTTCGAGCGCGAGGGAGCTCCGCTCACGCCCACGAGGTTCCGAGGGCGGGCTAGCTCTGCTTTGCGCGAGCGGAGAGCGCCACCGCGATGACGGTGGTTAGCGGGACACAAAGTACGAGCCCGATGCTCGCGATCAACACGGCCATGACGGACTGCGTGATCTCTTCGCTGTTGATCGAGACGGACAGCGGCTGAAAGCCGAGCGAGACGAGGACGATGAGGGGCAAGGCCCCGCCGAAGTACGCGAGCGCGAGCGTGTTCACGAGCGAACCGATGTGATCGCGCCCGACGTTGAGCGCTGAGAGGTAGAGCCTCCGGCCGCGAAGCTCGCTTGTCGCCGAGAGCTCGAACACGGTGGACGCCTGGCCGACCGCCATGTCGACGAGCGCGCCGAGCGAGCCGACCACGACGCCTGCGAGCACGAGCCGCGGCATGTCCACCTTGCCGGCGGTCCCGACGAACACGAAGATCGCGTCCTCGGTCCCGAGGCCGGTGATCCGCGCGACCGATACGGCCACGGCGGCGAGGACGAGAACGAGCACGAGCGCGCCGAGGGTTCCGATCAGAGCGGCCACGCTCTTCAAATTGAATCCGTGCACGACGAACACGGCGACGACGAGTACGCCGATCGATCCGAGGAGCGTCGCGAGAAGCGGGTCGTCGCCGCTTCGGACCGCCGGAAGGACCGCGAGGAGGAACACGGCGATGCTCGCGCCGAGGCCCGCGAGCGAGGCCACACCCTTCCAGCGTCCAACGGCAACGAGCGCGACCGCGAGAAGAACGACGAACGGCCACAGCGACGGAAGCCGGACGATCTCCGAGATCGTGTAGGTGCGAGTGTTCCCATCACGGCTGAGCGTCAGCAGGACGCGGTCGCCCGGAGAGAGAAAGCCGTTCTCGTTCAGCGCGCGACGGCCGTCCCACTCCAGCTCGACGACCTCGCCGCGATAGAGCGAGCCATCGAGCTGCACCGCCAGGCGCTGGAACTTCGCTCCCTCGTGGTCACCCGATGCCAGCACCCTCACGACGTGTCCGTCGATGACCTCGAGCCCGACGCCGGTGTTGGGATCCCCGCACGCGACAATCGTCGCCAGAGCGACGACGATGACGACGCGGAGGAGCACGTTCACCTTACTTGGAGCGTCGCCCCGACCGTCGTCGTGCGGCCGGCGTCATCGATCACATTGAAGACGAGGCTGTAGTCATCGCTGCCGACAGGGGTACCGCCGTCGTCGCGCAGGTCCCACTGCACCGCAACCTCGGCGGACCCCGCCGTCACGCTGATCGGATCGATGTCGAGGTGTCTCACCGTCGCGGTCCCGTGGAACCCGCTCGCCTGTACGAACGGGTCGAGCGGGCCGCGGAGCGTTCCCGTCGCCGGGGTGAGGCGTATGGTCGCGCGGATCGTCTCGCCGACCGTGTAGGTGGGTTTGACGATGACGTCGACCTTTCCGTTCGGGACGGTCGTGGGGATCACCAGATCGCTGGCGGGGGCGGATGTCTTCACAGGTGGCGCCGAGCCGCACGATGTGACCACGAGCAGCGCGAGGAGCGCCGCTAGACGCCGCATCGCCTGAGGTTATTAGGTATGGGCGCCGAAGAGGACTTCCTGGAGGTCGGGGAGGGCGGTGCCGAGACCCGAGATGAAAAGGATGCCAATGAGGAGGCTCCCAAGACCGGCGACGAAGCCGACCACAACGTAGACGGTCCGCAGGCGCTGCGCGCCGATGAATCCCGACGCGCTGATGACCGCGACGAGCGTGTTCGACGCGAGCAACCCAACCACGAACGCGAGGAGGATCACGATCCCGGTGACTCCGGTGACGCCGGCGATCCCCGCGAGGAGCAGCGCCTGGGAGCCCGTCTCGGCCCCGACGCCGTGGATCATCCCCACGCCGAACGCCGTCTTGGGCCCGTACTGCGTCGCATGGACCGATGGTGTGTGCTGGTGGCCGTGGATGCGCGCCTGCAGCGCGTCCCAGCCGTAGCGCACGAAATCGAAGACGAGCATCCAGCGGCTGCGAAGCCGGAATTCCCCCTTCCCGCGCAGGTACTGGTAGACGGAGAAGAGCACCCACGCGCCGAGGAGCACGAGCGTGACCCCTACGACCTTCTCGAGGATCGGGTCGACCCAGTCAGGGAGGACCGCACCAAGCAGAAGCGCGGCGATTCCGAGGACCAGGACGACGAAGGCATGTCCGAGGGCATAAAGCGTCGCGAGTCCAATGGCATGACGCTCCTCGTGCGCGAAGCGCGACTCCCCAAGGGCGTGCATCGCACTGGGGCCGCGCGCGGAATGGTCGTGCTCGTGGCCGCGCAGCTCGGCGGGCTCGTGCCCGTGCGACGGCATCGGGGCGCCAGCCGACACGTTTGCCTCGGTGTGGCTCGCGCTCGTCGTGCTCGTGATGTCGGTTATCGCCGCGATGTGGTCCCAGTCGAACCCGTGGCGGAATCCGAGGGCGGCCATCCCGAGGAGCAGTACGACGAGACTGAGGTCCACTGAGGCGCAGGTTATCGCAAGTTGTCGCGATAGTGACTCTTGCAAGACGCTTGCGATTGCCGCAATGTCGCAGCGTGAGCGTGGCAGACGAGATCCGCTCGAAGGGAAAGCGGATGACGGTGCAACGCCGGCTGGTGCTCGACGCACTCCAACGCGCGCGGCACCACACGACGGCGGAAGAGATCGCGCGCCAGGTCCGCTCGCGGCATCCGCAGATCGACCCCTCGACCGTCTATCGCAACCTCGAAGCGCTCGAGGATCTTGGCTTCGTGACCCACACGCATCTCGACGATCGCGTGACGCGGTGGCATCGCGCCGACGTGAAGCGACACGGACACCTGGTCTGCCGCCGCTGCGGCTCGGAGCAGGAAATCCCGCTGCGGACGCTCGAGCCGCTCGGCCGACGCCTGCGCGCGGAGCAGGGGTTCCGCGCCGACCTCGCGCATTCGGCCATCGTCGGGATCTGCCGCGAGTGCGCGCCTTAGTCCCGACAGCATCCGGACGCAAAGGCGCGCCGTATCCTTTCTAAAGGTGCGCCGCGTTCTCGCCATAGCAGTCTTTTCGCTCGCCGCGACCGGTTCGACTCTCGCGGGTGCCGGCCTCGTGGTGGCGCCGCATGTGGATCCGCCGGGCACGCCGGCCTTCCACGACCACGTCCTTGCCGCCTACCGCTTCCCCATCTTCCTGATGCACCTTCAGCAGCTATACGACCGCGCGCAGAAGCTCACGATGGAGTCTCCCCTCGCGAGCCTCGCCGCGGTCGCCATGGCCCTGCTTGTCTTCGCGTGGCCGCGTCTTCCGCGGCCCACGCGCCGGCCGACGGCTGATATTCCGACACCCCTCATATCGCGCGCGCTCTGGGGCGCCCCACTTCTCCTCGGGCCGCCCCGCACCTAGACCCTCCTCTTTCTCTCGCGGTCAGACCGAATCAGACCTAGGAGGGTCGTATGTCGCGTGTCCTCGCGGCGATGGCGACGCTCGCCATCGTCGCCTCGAGCTTCGCTCTCACGTCGAACGTCGCGCTCGGTCACGAACGGCGGGCCGTCGGCCCGTACACGTTCGTGGTCGGCTGGATCAACGAGCCCTCGTACGTGAACCTCTTGAACTCGCTCGACCTCACCGTCACCGAAACGAGCGGCGGAAAAGCGGTCGAGGGTCTCGACAAGACCCTCAAAGCCGACCTCACGTTCGGCGGGAGCTCGACCACGCAGCCGCTGACACTCGCGGCACGGTTCGGGCTGCCCGGCAAGTATTCCGGCTACGTGATGCCGACGAAGGTCGGGGACTACACGTTCCACATCACCGGCACGGTCGGGACGACGAACATCGACGAGAAGTTCGAGTCCGGACCCGGGCGGTTTGGCTCGATCGAGTCGACCGATCCGCTCCAGTACCCGCAGAAGGTCGTCTCGAACTCCGATCTCGCAGCCCGGCTCGATCAGCTTCAAACCCTCGTGATCGCCGGAATCGTTCTCGGCGGCCTCGCGCTTCTCGCTTCGGCCGCGGGCCTCGTCGTGCGGCGGCGCTGATGCGTCGCTTCGCGTTCATCGTCGCGTGCGTCCTGAGCGGTGCCGCCCTCCTGGGCGGCGCCGCGGACGCGCACGCGAACTACGTGCGATCGAATCCGGCCTCCGACGCGCGTCTCGTCAAGCCACCGACAGAGATCCGGATCGAATTCAGCGAGCCGCCCGATCCCAAAGGCAGTGACATTGAGGTGCTCGACACGACCGGAAAGCGGCACGACAAACGCGACATCGCGCCATCGGGAGATCCGAATGGCCTTCGCGTTTCGCTCGAGCCGATCGCGGACGGCGGATACACGGTCGCCTGGACGACCACGAGCGCGGTCGACGGTCACACCACCAAGGGAAGCTTCGCATTCGTCGTGGGCAACGGCCCACTGCCCCCACCACCAGCCGTTCCCGAAGTCGCTCCGCCACCGAGCGCACTTGAGATCGCCGGCCGCGCGCTTTCCTACGCCGGCATCGCGCTCGCCCTCGGCACCGCGTTCTTCGTGCTCTTCGTAGCCCCCGACGCGACCGACGCGCGCCGCGAGTCGTCCCTTCTCGGGCTCGCGGGCGCGCTGATCGTCGCCGGGTCACTCACCCTGATGCTCGATCAGGGCGCGAAGCTGCCGCCGCGCCTTGGCGTGATGCTCGGGGTGCGCGCATTCGCCGGACTGGTCCTGGCCGCGGCCGGTTTGGCCCGTTTGAATATCGCGCTGCAACCGGATGGCCAGCTGCGGAGCGAGGAAGTGCCAGAGGGGTTGCGGGGCGCCTGTTTTTCGCTTCACGAGATGATTCCGGCGGTGGGGCAGGGGGCTCTGGGGCTCGAAATCCGGGCGGGAGATGAAGAGTTGGAAGAGATTTGCCAGGGTTTAAATGACGCCGGCGCCCGCGTCTGTGTCGAGGCGGAACGGGCCTTTTTAAGGGCGATGGGAGGCGGTTGCCTCAGCCCGGTCGCGGCCTATGCAGTCATCGGCGAAAACAAAATGGTGATCTTGCGCGCGGTTTCTTTCCATGACGGGAAGACGGTCCGGACCGAAAGGGCGATGCCCGCGACGGAAGCCATGCAGCTTGGGAACCTGGCCGCCGCCGATCTGCGCCGGGGGT
>Ga0184605_10000251_pt1 | contig 15652 bp, 15 predicted proteins | sample PLM0_30_coex_FD_132995 | JGI IMG/M metagenome (GOLD analysis project Ga0184605, IMG submission 132995) | Groundwater sediment microbial communities from an aquifer in East River, Colorado, USA - PLM0_30_coex | ecosystem: Environmental > Terrestrial > Soil > Riparian zone | place: USA: East... | reverse complement strand
TACGATTTGTCGAAGGGGCGAATTACGTTTCGCCAAAAGTGACAACGCGGAGGCGTCTCCGCGTTTTTCGTCTCGTGGATTATGAAAGTACGACCATCAGTGAAAAGACTTTGTGCAAACTGCAAGATCGTGAAGCGCAAAAACGTGGTGCGCGTGATCTGCAAAAACCCGCGCCATAAACAGCGGCAAGGCTGATTTCATTTAACGATTTAACAAATTACGATTTAACGAACCCACCATGCCAAGATTACTCGGAGTTGAAATTCCAGCCGAGAAACGCATCGAAGCGTCTCTCACTTACATTTACGGCGTCGGCTCGAGCACGGCCAGGCGCATCCTCGAGCAAACCAACACCGACCCAAATTTGCGCGCCAAGAATCTCACGCCCCAGCAGTTGAACGAAATTATTCACGCTATCACCAACAACAAAATCCCGATCGAGGGCGATCTTCGCCGCGAGGTCCAAGGCAACTTAAAGCGCTTGCAAGCGATCAATTGTTATCGCGGCCAGCGACATCGCCGCGGCTTGCCGGTGCGCGGCCAGCGGACATCGACTAATGCGCGCACGCGCAAAGGCCCGCGCAAGACCGTGGGTGTGATCCGAAACCCAGAGGCGAAAGCCGGCAAAGTTTAGACAGCAGCTCAAATGGCCGAATCAAAAAAAACGACCAAGTCCAACGCGGAGACGTCAAAAGCGAAGAAACCAAAAGCGACGCCGGCGTCGCCGGAAGCAGTTTCCGAATCAGCGCCTGGTAGCGCTGAGGCAGTGGCCAAGCCGGCGAAGAAGCCGGCCAGAAGCAAAAAGGTCGAAGCGGCGCCGGCCGCCCCTCCGGCGGAGAGCCTTTCGCTTTCGGCCGACGAGGTTGAGAAGCCGAAAATTGTTAAGGCCAAAGGCAGCAAAAATATTCATACCGGGATCGCGCACGTTCTTTCGACGTTTAACAACACGATCGTGACGATCACTGACATGAATGGAAACGTCATTGGTTGGTCAAGCGCCGGAAAAGTCGGCTTTAAAGGCTCACGCAAAAGCACTGCCTACGCGGCGCAGATGGTGGCGCAGGATGCTTCGCGACAAGCAATGGGTCATGTATTGAAGGAAGTGGAAGTATTGGTGAAAGGGCCCGGAGCGGGGCGCGAATCAGCCGTGCGCGCGTTGCAGGCGATCGGTCTCGATCTCACTGTGATTCGCGACGTCACGCCCGTGCCACATAACGGCTGTCGTCCGCCAAAACAGCGCCGCGTCTAACATCGAACATCGAACTTCGAACTTGTAAATGGGCAGATACACCGGACCAAAAACTAAAGTTAGCCGCCGTTATGGCGTTCCGATTTTTGGATCATCCAAGTCCCTGGAGCGAAAAAATTATCCGCCCGGCATGCATGGTCCGAAAGGTTCCCGGCGCAAACAGTCCGATTATGCGATTGCGCTCGGCGAAAAGCAGAAGCTCCGTTATCAATATGGACTACTCGAGCGGCAGTTCCGGCGCATTTTTCAGAATGCGCTACGCAAGCGCGGCGTCACGGGCGAGACGCTTCTCCAACTTCTTGAGACGAGGATCGACAATGTGGTTTTCCGGCTGGGCTTGGCAAATACGCGTAGCGCCGCCCGCCAGCTTGTTTCGCACGGGCACGTACTCGTGAACGGGCGCAGCGTTAATATTGCTTCCTATAACGTGAAGGCGGGCGACGAGATCGCCATCAAAGACAAACCGAAGTCGCGTCAGTTGGTCCTGCGCAATCTTGAGCTGACCCAGATCGCTCCCGTGCCCGATTGGCTGACCGCCAATCGCGATGCTCTCAGCGGCAAAGTCGCGCACATTCCCTCCCGCGACGAAATGCAGCCTATCGTCAACGAACAGTTGATCGTCGAGCTATATTCACGCTAAGAGGCGCTTCCGCCTTTAGTGCGGTTGTCGATTTTCGTAGTCGCGCCAAAAGAGTTGGACGCTTCACAGATGTTGAAGCTGATGCGCAAGGCGGTGCGCCCGGACGGATTTCTCTTTTTCTCGGCATTTTGCGATGAGTCGGTCGATACGTTCGAAGATCGCGTTCGTGAAGAACGGCTGCTCCATGTTTACTACTAGAAATCCTATCTTGAACGTTGATCGAAGCGGAAGGATGGAAAATCGTGTCGTACGAAGAACCGAGGCCGTTCATCATGAGTTCGTTCTTATGTAGGCCCGCTACGCCGTCGTCCCGTAAATAAACAGGAGGCGTCCCTAGCTGTTTTCCAGAAACTCGAGCGCCTTGTCGTAGCTCTGGCGCTTGAGGTAATGCGCGAGCTGCGCATCAACCGGGCGCGGCAGCGCCACTTGCAACTTGTCGATCTTTTCCGAAACGGCTTGCAGGCGCGCTAAGTGTTTTTCCGGGTCGCGCCGGCTTTGTTCGTCATGAATGATGGCGAGGCGTTCCCGTAAAGCCTCAACCAGATCGACAATCACATTTTCCATCGGGTCGGGCATAACTAAAGCTTGAAACACCTGGTGGTTTCAAGCAAGCGTGCACTAGTGAGCGAAGACGCCCCGAAGCGCATTTTGATTGTGGACGATGAGGTCGCGTTCCTGCGCGTTATGCGCGAAGCGTTGACCGCTTGTTTGCACTGTGAAGTGGACAGTTCCCCGCAGTCCGAATACGGCTTCGAGCTCGCCATCAAGAAAACATACGATCTGTTCATCTTCGATTTTTCCATGCCGATGATCGACGGCGCGTTGCTCTTTTTCCTGATCGGCAAAGTTTACAACAACATGGAACCGCCGCGGATCGTTCCACCGGTGCTTCTTGTTTCCGGAAAAGCGGAGGAGGAACGCGCGCAGCAATTGTTAAAGGAACCGGGCGTTGCTGGACTGATCGCGAAACCTTTTGCGATGAACCGGCTACTGGAAAAAATCAAAGAGTGCGTTCCAGAAATGGAATCACTTCAGTGAAGGAAAGTGGCATTGGCTTCCAGCTCAATGATCTCTAGTTCATCGGCACGATGCCGATGCCACGTCATCAGCGGAGCCCTGTTTCGGAGAGGAGCTGTCGCTTGGCTTCGAGCCAATCGGAACTGGCGTCGCCAGGCAGCGCAAGTCTATGCCGGCGTTCCGAAATGAAGTAAGCGCGGAGACGGATCTCTTCATCGGATGGCTTGGCCGTTCTTGCTGACACAGGAGGTTTTGATGGCTTTTCTTTCGGCGCAGTCGGACTTTTTTTGCGAGCAGGCTGGGCGTTCTTCGCTCCTGCCGATGCAGGGCGCGCCGATCTCTTGTCGATCGTCGCCTCGGCAGGCCCTTCATTTTCGTTTTGGACAATGTCGTTTTTTTTCGCCACAAGACTGATTGGTTTGACGGCTTTAATCGGATTACTGAAGGTGGGACGATTGGCAAGTGAATTCTCAGTCCCGGTTGGCAGGAATTCCAACCTCACATAACTTCTGCCCATGAGACACTTCGTTTTCCGCTGGATCGTGACGACATTCGCGGTGTTCGTAGCGGCGCCGATTGTTGGAATCAATTATGGCGAGCGCGTGGGCTGTCTGCTGGGCGCGTCGCTTCTGCTCGGTATCGCGAACGCCTTTATTCGACCCATCCTGCTGTTATTGAGCTTGCCGCTGATTCTCGTCACGCTGGGTGTGTTCATTCTCATCATCAACGCGCTGATGCTGAAGGTCGTGGGCGCAATCGTGCCTTGTTTTGAAGTTCCCGGCTTCTGGAGCGCATTTTTCGGCGCGATCATTATTTCGGTCGTGAGCTGGTTGCTCAGTGCATTTTTTCGCGGGAGCGACGGACGAGTGCATGTGCTGACGCATCATACGCAGGTTCGGCGTGTGCAGGGCCGCGTGATCGAGCCCGACGAAGGCGAACGGAAATAAGCCGGGAGCACAGCCGGCCCGCCTGTCGTTTTGACGCAGGCGGCAAAATCTGTTCGCCAACCGTTTGCTTTCGGTACGGCTGCAGATAAAACACCATGACGACGCCGAGAGCGAAAAAAAAGGAGAAATGCGAAGCTATGGCCGCATAGCGGTTGGCCTTCTCTAGGGGACGCTGCTAACGTCCCAGCCGGGGAAGCGAACCGCTTCCCCTACAGTTTTTTGCTTCCGCGGACGCGGAGCAAAGGTAGCGCAAGCCTCCGGCTTGCGTCTCTGCGCAATGCGCGCTGTCCAGGCTTTGGAGTGCGCGGACATGTTCGCGCTTTCGAACGAGGTGACATGTCGCCTCGTAAAAAAGCGGCGACGTGTCGCCGCACTCCAAAGCTAATCTCACTCGCATCGCATCGCGTCGCCCACACAGGGCGGCCGCTACAGCCGGAGCTCGGTGTTGGTGTGGCCGCGACCGTTGGCCTCCCCGGCCCGCCTCAGGCAGGTGTTGATGAGGGCCGTCGAAGCAATAGTTGTTGGGATATCCGGCGCCTTTGGGCCGGCCTAGCTGAAAAGTCTCAGCGAGGCTGGTCTGCTTCCTGCTTTAGACAACCGGACTTACGCAATCTTCCTATCATAATTATGGCTAATTCCTTCAAAAAATTGGGCTGCGCGACGGTGACATTGCTCGGTGCATTGTCCTTTTCGCAAGCACAGACGAGCTCCCCCCAACCGGCCGCAGGAGGAAGCTCAGCGGCCGCGGTTCAGCCCGCAAATCCAACGGCAAAAGCCAACGACAACTCTCCCCTGCTACTCGTACAAGCTGCTGCGTCGCCAGCGGCGACTATTACTAAAACGACAACGACCACCACGACCGAGCCTGACAGCGCAACCGAGAGCGGCGGCGTGGGCGTTCGCGAGTTTCAAGGCGATGAGATCGGCCAAGTGCTGCGGCTACTTGCGCGGCAGGCCAAGATCAATCTGGTGGTGAGTGAAGCCGTTACCGGCACCGTGACCATGCGGCTGGAAGATGTGAGTGCTCTCCAGGCGATATCGATCATCGTGAAGGCCAAAGGCCTCTTCCTGGATAAGATCGACAGCGTTTACTATATTAAGACCGGCGCGGAACGGACGGCCGAACCAACAGAAAGCGACAGCTACCAATTCAGTTACTCGCGCGCGAAAGATACCGCCCCGCTCGTCGCGTCGCAGCTCGCCAGCAAGGACCCGCCCCAAGTGGACGAGCGCACCAACACCATTTTCTTCCGTGAGACCCGCGGCAACATCGATAATATCCGCAAACTTCTCGTCCAGATCGACAAGCCAACCAAGCAGGTCATGATCGAAGCAAGATTGGTAGAGGTGACGGCAAACCCGAAGCAAAGCTACGGAATCAATTGGGGCGGGGTAGTCGGCAGTTCGACGAGTGCGCAGACATTTAAATTCGCCGGCAGTAATCCCGCTACGCCCGACACCGTCACGATAGACGCCGCGGGCGTACCTCATGTAGTGCCTGGGGTACCAGCACAAGGCAAATTCGATCCCACCACGGGCAAACTCCTCGGGACTGACTTCTTTAGATCCACTAATGATATCTTCAACTCGATTGCTGGTCAGTTCGCGATTCTAAGTGTCCCGCAAATGTCGGCTACGTTGCGCTTTTTGAACGAAGACGCAGACGCGGAATTTTTGGCGAATCCGCGGGTTGTCACTGCCGACAACCAACAAGCCAAGATCGAGATCACCCGGAACCAGCCCGTGCCGCAACTGAACTTTAACGAACAGACTGCAACTGCGGTGTTCGGCGGATTTCAGGACAAAATATTCGGCAACAAGCTCCTGGTTCGTCCCTCCGTTAATAAAGATAACTTCATCACTTTGAGCGTTAAGCCGGAAATCAGCAACAAAGTAGGGGACCAAGCCTTCGTCTTTGCCGGCGCGACGGTGACCAGCCCAATCATCGACACGCGCTCGCTCGACTCCAATGTGTTGATCAAGAGCGGGGACACGCTCGCGATCGGCGGACTGCTTCAGGATGAGCAGACCAAAGCGCGAAGCAAAGTTCCTATCTTCGGCGACATCCCAGTGCTCGGTTATTTTTTCCAGGAGAAACTGAACGCGCGGACGAAACGTAACCTGCTCGTCTTTGTTACACCGACGATTATCGACCAGCGCTACGGAACGGGATTGGAAGATCAGGTTTCCGGGCTGCATCACAGCGGGGAGGAATATGCCGATCCGAACGGCTGGCGGAACAACGCCAAAGGCGCAGTGCGTTTGGTGCCGACTTCGAACCGCCAGGTGGCAGCTGATTATCCGAAGCCAGGGATCCCGCCTCCGCCGGAAACGGCGAATGAAGTGCGATTCAAATCCACGGCGAAAGATCGCGACTTCTAAGAATTTGCAGATGTGGGGTTGAGAGGGGGCGGATGCTCGCAAGACGTCCGCCCTCTTTGCGTTCCAGCACTGCAAGGTGGATCGAACAGCTCCGCCGGGCGATGCTAAGTCGAGGCGCCGAAGGCGCACTAATTTTTGGCATCGAGCTCGCCACCGGACAAGTCTGTCCGACTGGCGGACAAGGGACTGCTCGATCCACCGGCGCGTTCAATAATCCAGGGCCAATCTTGCGCACGCGCGCATAAGCCGGCAGCGACGGGATTTTGTCGGATGTAATTCATCTTCGCCGAGAGTTGTTCGCCGCGCTCATCATCGCGGAGTCGATGATCAAAATATCCTTCTTGCCAAATGATTCCATGTTGGCGTGCTTGAAAGTGTTTCCAATCCCCGACGACTTTGCTGATCGATTGATCGCGCGCGAACGAAAGAAGTGCGTGCAAGTGATCAGGCATCAGCACGTCCCGATCGATGGCGATTCGAATGTGAAACAGCGCTCCGGGCTCGACCCAATGGGGGACTTCGTGATGCAGTTTGGAAGGGAAGCCACGATAAAGCATCGCGTGAGTGTGAATCGAGCGTCAGTATTACTTCAAGGTAGATCGAGCGGTGGATCGACCGCTCCGCCGGGCGATGCTAAGTCGAGGCGCCGAAGGCGCACTAATTTTTAGCATCGCGCAAGGGACTGGTCGATCTACCGGCGCACTCAGGAAAGCGAGGATTGTGGAGTCTAAGCGCTCAGATATTTGCTGAGCCGCGCCCGTAGCTCTGTGCGTGCGCGGAAAAGGACGCTTTTTACCGCAGGCACTGAAAGGTCAAGAATCTCTCCGATTTGCTCATAGCTGAGCTCTTCGTATCGCCGCAGAATCAAAGCCATGCGTTGGCTATCGGGAAGTTCCGCAATCGCCTGCTCGATCGCCTCCCGCAGCTCAGTTTCCAAAAGCGATGCATCCGGAGATGGATTAGTTTCATCCTTCAGCGGGATGTCCTCCGCGCTCGGCTCAGTTTGAATCGGGATGTGTGCGTGCCGCTTGGAACGGCGTAACTCATTAAAGACGAGGTTGCGCGTAATTTTTAACAGCCAGGTGGTGAATTTTGCGCGCGGAACATATCGACCAGCGCTTTTCCAGACGCGGATAAAGACTTGCTGCGCGATATCTTCGACGTCCGAATTGCTGCCCAGCATTCGTGCCACCGTTCCGGCGACCAGACTTTGATGTCGTTCGATGATTTCCTCAAAGGCGCGCATGTCGCCCCCGCTCACCAGACGCATCAGTCGCACGTCTTCGGCGTCGCCGGATTCGCCCGCCGGTTTTTGGTCATCAGCCATTACCAACGATAGATGCGGTAAGGTCGCGACCCATTCAAATGAGGAACGATGAAAAATGACGAAATCCGAATGACGAATGACGAAGGAATGACGAAACCCGAAGCCAGAAACGGCACGCGCGCTCGATCGTTTCGTCATTCGTGCTTCGGGCTTCTTTCGTCATTCTCCTTATTCGTCATTGTTATTGTTGCAACGCCGGAGCCGCGCGTGCATGATTGCGCGGCGCAGATGAACTTCCTGCTTATTCCAAAAGAACTTAGGCCAATCGCCGAAAAAGTTGAGGCGCGGCAACGCATTTCGGAGGCCGATGCTCTCGATCTCTACCGCTCGAACGATCTCAACGCGCTCGGAATTATCGCAAATGCGCTCCGCGAACAGAAGAATGGCAACTACGCCACCTATATTCTGAATCGGTACATCAATTACTCCAATATCTGCGTTCTCTCCTGCCAGTTCTGCGCGTTCGCCGCCAAAAAACGCGATGCCCATGCATTCGAGCGATCCATCGATGACATCATCAGCGCTGTCGGAGAAGCACGCCGCCTCGGGATTACTGAAGTGCACATGGTTGGTGGTCTGCATCCGACACTAAAAAAGGATTGGTACCTCAAGCTCTTGCGCCGCCTGCGCGCGCTTGATCCAAATCTGCACATCAAGGCGTTCACGGCCATCGAGGTGCGCCATCTGGCACAACGAATTTTTCGCATGTCGATCCGCGACACACTTGAGCTTTTGCGCGACGCCGGCCTCGGATCCATGACCGGCGGCGGCGCGGAAATTTTCGATGCCGCCGTGCGAGATGAAATTTGCCGCGGTAAGGAGAGTGCCGCGGAATGGCTCGATGTCCATCGCACCTGGCACGCTATGGGCGGCCGCAGCACTTGCACCATGCTCTACGGACATATCGAAACTCTCGTTCAACGCGTCGATCACCTGCGCCAACTGCGCCAATTGCAGGATGAGACCCACGGGTTCACCGGATTTGTTCCTTTCGCCTTCGAACCGCAAACCACCGTGCTCGCGCACATCAAACCGGCCTCGGCATTTGAGCAACTTCGCAATCTCGCCGTCAGCCGCATTTATCTCGATAACATCGATCATCTCACCTCTTATTGGGTGAGCATGGGATTGCCGCTTGCACAGGTCTCGCTTAGTTATGGGGTAGACGATTTGCACGGTACGATCATGGAAGAAAAAATTTTCCACATGGCGGGCGCAACCACGCCGCAGGAACAAACTGTCGAAACTCTCGAGCGCGTGATTCGTGAAGCGGGTCGGGAGCCTGTCCAACGAGACAGCTACTACCGTCACGTTGTTTCCGCGAATGGCGCAAAACCGGCCGAAGCGGAACTGGCCTGCGCCTAAGTTGGCAGGGCGAGACTCGGTCGAGCCGAAGAACAAACGTGATGGTTTGAAACGTGTGAATGGTGATCGGTGACAGTGATTAGTCTCGCTGTGACGGCATCGCTTCCATTCACCATTCACTGATCACGATTCACTTTGAAATCGCTGCGCATCGGTTGCGTCAAATATCTTAACGCCCGTCCGCTCATTCGCGACTGGCCTAGTGAAGTCGTGCTCGATCACCCTTCTGCGCTTTGCGCGCAGCTTGCGCGCGGCGATCTCGATGTCGCGCTAGTCTCCAGTTTCGAATTCCTGCGCAATCCAATTTACCGGATCGTCGATGACATTTCCATTTCCTCCGCCGGGCCGGTTTACAGCGTGGTAGTTGCGCACCGGGGGGAGATCTCTGAAGTCGATAAAATAGAACTCGATCCTGCGTCGGAAACATCCGTGAATTTGCTGCGCTGCTTGCTGGCTGAATTGAAATTGAATCCCCGCCTGGTGCCTATGTTCCGAACTTCGTGGCAGGCCGCGCGTTTGTTGATTGGCGATCAAGCGATTCGTTTTCGACAAGAACGCTCGCATGAATTTCGTTTTTTGGACCTCGGCGAACAATTGGCGCGCGTTGTCGGTCTTCCGTTCGTTTACGCGCTCTGGCTCATTCGGCCTGAAGTTATCGATGCAAAAACAATCGCGAATCAATTGCGCGCTCTCCGCGACAAAAATCTGGCCAACATCGACAAGTTGATTGCCGACGAAAAAGAACTCGATCGCGATTTTTGCAACCGCTACTACGGCGAAAACCTCCGATTCGACTTCGGGAAAGAAGAAAAGCAAGGGTTGACCGAGTTCCATAAACGCTGCGTGAAACTGCGGCTTCTCCCGCGCGATGGTTTGGGATTTGGAACCTGGGAATTGGAGCTTGCTCGCCGCTGCGTATGACAAGCAGCGACGAGCTTCGCATCAGTATCTCAGGCTGGCGATACGCCGGCTGGCGAGGAAAGTTTTATCCAAAAGATTTGCCGCAGCGCCGCGCCTTGATCTGAATGTCTTGTCAGCCGATGCGACGGAAATAGATTGACCGGTGGAAAGCCGATGGATCATCGCGCCGGCGGAAGAGCTGAATAGCGGTCCGAATTGGAGGAAAACGGACGGCACCCCCCGCGGCGGGCAGACACCGGCCATCCCTCCATGCGTTGCGCGCCTGCTGATGCGCAAAGGGTTTACAAGTGCCGAGGACATTGAGAATTTTCTACGGCCGCGTCTGAAATCGTTAAGCGATCCGTTCTTGCTTCCAAATATGGAAGCCGCAGTCGCGCGAATTCTGAAAGCGTTGGATCAACCCGAACGGATCGTGCTTTTCGGAGATTACGATGTCGATGGAGTGACTTCGCTCGCCCTGCTCGCGGAAATGTTGCGCGCTTATGGTCCGACAGCTACTGGACCGGAATTGTTTTTGCCGTTGCGAATGGAGGAAGGGTACGGCTTGAGCCATGAAAGCGTTGAGCGCTGTCTCGAAAAATTCCGGCCAAGTCTCCTAATCGCGATCGACTGCGGCACTTCATCGGTCGAAGACATTGCCGATCTACAAAAACGGGGGGTGGATGTGATAGTGCTCGATCATCACGAGCCGAAATCGGCCTTACCCGATTGCGTTGCGGTCGTGAATCCGAAAATCGATCCAAGTTCGACGTTTCATTATCTGTGCAGCGTCGGCATCGTCTTCAAACTGTGTCATGCGCTGCTCAAAACGCGGCCACTTGATGAATTTGATCTCAAATCGAAGCTGGATCTTGTCGCGCTGGGAACGGTGGCCGACATCGTTCCGTTGAAAGGCGAGAACCGTATTTTGGTTCAACGTGGCGCGCTTGAAATTGCAAGATCGAAAAGGCCTGGACTGAAGAAGTTGATCGAGGTCAGTGGAGTGCGGGTGCCGATTTTGACCGACGACATCGGTTTTCGGCTTGGCCCGCGACTAAATGCGGCCGGGCGATTGAGCACGGCAGAAAAGTCCCTACAACTTCTTCTCACGCACAACGAAAGCGAAGCCGCGGAGCTTGCCGAGTTTCTTGACAAACAGAATCGTGAGCGGCAGGAAGTCGAGAAGCAAATCTTCCTGGCGGCGGAGGAGAAGATCGCCAATGAGTTCGATCCGACCCGAGATGCGGCAATCGTCGTGGGCGCGCGAGGCTGGCATCCGGGCGTCCTGGGAATTGTCGCATCGCGAATCGCGCGCAAGTATCATCGCCCGGCGATTGCGATCGGGTTTGATGATAATAGAGTGGGAAAAGGAAGCGGACGCAGCATTGAAGGCTTGAATTTAGTCGAGGCTTTGACCCGGTGCGCGGACAAGATCGACAAGTACGGCGGGCACGAGATGGCGGCAGGATTGACGATTCAAGAGGAGAACGTCGACTTTTTCGCCGAAGCGTTTCGGTGCGCGGCGCGGGAACTTTTGTCCGATGAAGGTTTGCAGCCACGGCTTCGACTTGACCATGAACTCACGTTTTCCGAATTGAACTTCGATTTTCTCTATTGGCACGAGATGCTGCAGCCCTTCGGCAATGGAAACCCGCAGCCTCTTTTTTTCGCGCGCGAAGTGGAGCCGGTCGCGTCTCCGCGCGTGGTGAATGAGAAGCACTTGATCTTCCGCCTTCGCCAGCGCAATTACCATCGTCGCGCCGTTTATTTTAATGGAGCAACCGTAACTTTGCCGTCGCCGCCATGGGACATTGCGTTTCGTATTCGAGCCGGCGAATACGAAGGCGAGACCTTGCTCGAAATGCACGTGGAAGCGTTGCGACAAGCCGCGCCGATTAACTGATGGAAATCTCACAACCGCTCGCTGACCTCGATTGGATCCCGCGCCCGCGCCTGCTCGCGCTGCGCCGGCTCGGCCTCGAGACGGTGGAAGATTTGCTGACGCATTTTCCGCGACGCCATGAAGATCGGCATCAATTTCCGCAATTTCCGCACGAGGAAAGCGACATACCGATTTGTTTGTGCGGCGAGGTCGTCAAGACTTCACTGCGCAGGTTTGGCGGCTGGAAAAAGATCTTCGAAGCGACATTGCAGGAGCCGAATGCGAACGCGCTAAGCCAGCCGCTCGTCTGCCGCTGGTTCAATTTGCATTACGTGCAAAAAATGATCGCGACCGGACAGCGGCTGGTCGTTTTCGGCAAACCGCGCCTGCGTGGCAACCGCATTTGCATGGATCATCCGGAATTCGAGGTGATTGAGAACGATGAGGAAATGTCCATTCACTTTCGCCGGATCACACCGATTTATCCGGCGACCGAAGGGCTTTCGCAGCGCGCTCTGCGGGGAATTACTTATCGAATTCTGCAAGACCGGGATGATGAGCGGCTCGAAACATTGTTACCGGCTGCTTTAGACGGCGGCGACAGAACCATCGCGATTCGCACGATTCATTTTCCGGAAGATTGGGAATCGTTGAGCGCAGCGCGCGAGCATCTTGTCCTCTCCGAATTCTTCGCGATGCAAATGTTGATCGCGTCGCGGCGCGCTGAGTCTTCGGTTCGAGCCGGCGCCGCGCATTGCGGACGCGGCGAATTACTTGAGAAATTTCTTCGCTCGCTTCCATTCGAGCTGACCGATGCGCAAAATAGAGTGATCGCAGAAATCCGGCGCGATCTTGCCGCGAAGCATCCGATGAACCGCCTGTTGCAAGGCGACGTCGGCTCAGGAAAAACCGTCGTGGCAATCTCGGCGATCTTGCTCGCAGTCGAGGCCGGCTATCAGGCCGCGTTCATGGCGCCAACGCAAATTCTGGCGGAGCAACATTATGCCGTTCTGCGACGATGGCTCGAGCCGCTCCACGTGCGATTGTCGATCCGAACGGCGGCGCGACAGGAAGAAAGCGGTCCGTTGCCGTTGTTTGCCAGGACGAACGCCGAGGTTCCGGGGAGCACAGTCTGCCCGGGAAATTACGCGCACGGCGAGTTCGTGGCAGGCTGCCGCGAACAACAGGCTGGCAACTTGTACTCCACGGAACCGCGGATTCCGCAAAGCGGCGATGCGCCAGGCGTTATCATCGGCACGCACGCGTTGCTGTATGAGACGGTTTCGTTTTCCAATCTTGGGCTCGTAGTGATCGATGAGCAGCATAAGTTTGGCGTGGCGCAGCGCGCGCGCCTAACGAATCGTGAGCCTGCGCCGGACGTGCTGGTGATGACGGCGACGCCGATTCCACGCACGCTCACGATGACAGTTTACGGCGATCTCGATGTTTCGACGATCGATGAGATGCCGCGCAATCGTGGGAAAATAATCGCTGCCGTGCGCGACGAATCCAAGCTCGGCGAAGTTTTGGTATTCTTGCGGACGCAGGTGGAATCGGGGCGGCAAGTTTACGTGATTTATCCGTTGATCGACGAAAGCGAGAAGCTGGATGCAAAAGCGGCGGCAGCGGAGTATGAGACATGGCGCGAACGCTTGCATCCATTTCGCTGCGAGTTGCTGCATGGCCGCATCCCGGCGGCGGAGAAGCAGGAGATCATGGAACGTTTTCGCCGCGGAGAAACCAAAGCATTGATCAGCACGACGGTGATCGAGGTGGGTGTCGATGTTGCAAACGCGACGGTGATGCTCATCGAGAATGCGGAGCGTTTTGGGCTGGCCCAGCTACATCAACTTCGCGGACGGATCGGCCGCGGCGAGCACAAGTCATATTGCATTTTTCTGAGTTCGGATCAATCGAGGGAGACAGCGGCGAAGCTGGCGGTTTTGGAAAAAACGAGCAACGGTTTCGAAGTAGCCGAGGCCGATTGGGATTTGCGTGGGCCGGGCGATTTGCTTGGCAGGGCGCAAAGCGGTTTGCCCGCGCTCAAGATCGGCAACCTGAAGAGTGATGCGCACTTGATGCGGCGTGCGCGCGCCGCGGCGATGTCGATCTTTGCGGCCGATCCGCGCCTGGAATCAGCCGAGAATCAACGTTTCCGGCGTTTGATTGTCGAACAAGAGGGACGAACTTTCTCCAACGTCAGCTGATGAAAAATCTCGCAAAGTTTTTGCTTTTCGTCCTGCTCGTGAGCGCGGGAATTTCGTTCCTTTACGACTACCGCCTCCGACATGGGGACTTGAGTCTGCTATCGCGGCGAACGCCGGAGAAGTACACGCTCGCCTCGGCGCCGAGTGTCGATTCAACGGCGGTCGCATCACTTGAGGCGTTGAATCGCGAGCGGCGCACGCTCGTAAGCAGCGTCATTCCGTCGGTCGTGGCGGTGAAGACATCGAAGAAAATCGCCATCCGCCGGCAATACGGGCTCGATCCCTTCGAGTTTTTCTTTCGCAACCAACGGCGATTTCGGAATCCAAATGAGGAGGCGCTGGTGCAAAACTCGCTCGGCTCCGGCGTGATCGTGACGAATGAGGGCCACATCATCACCAACAATCACGTGGTCGATCAAGTGGATGAAATCGAAGTGCAATTGAGCGATGGGCGGACGAAAAAGGCGCGCCTGGTCGGCGCCGATTCTCAGGTCGATCTGGCCGTGCTCAAGATCGACGATCCCGGCGTCAAAGCGCTCAAGCTGGCCGATTCGGACACCGTGCAAGCCGGGGATTTTGTTCTCGCCATCGGCAATCCGTTCGGATTCGAGGAGACAGTGACCGATGGCATCATCAGTTCGAAAGGACGACCGAATCGCACTGACGCGTTTGGTGACTTGTTGCAAACCAATGCCGCGATCAATCCGGGAAACAGCGGTGGCCCGTTGATTAATCTGCGCGGCGAAGTGATCGGGATCAATGTGGCGATTATTTCACGCAGTGGCGGCTCGCAGGGAATTGGCTTTGCAATCCCATCGAATACCGTTCGCACGGCGCTCGAAAGTTTGCTGAAGCAGGGCCGGATCATTCGAGGTTACCTTGGGATTCAGACACGCCCGCTTCAGCCCGGCCAGAACGGCTCGGAGAGCGAAGGCGTTCTTATCGATGAGGTGATCCCAGGATCACCCGCGGCTGAGGGGCAACTGCAAAAGGGCGATATCATCCACAAATTCAATGGGCACGAAGTAAAAAGCCTTCCCGCCCTGCGCAGCTTGATCGCGCAGGCCGGGTTGAATAGCAAAGTGGAGCTGGAAATCGTCCGGGAGGACAAGCCGATGAAACTGACGACCGAGATCAAGGAGGAGCCGATTGATTATCGAACAGCGCGGGTCTCACCTCGGCAAGAGCAGCCGCAGTCACCACCGGAGCCGAACGATCAAGGCGAGACACGCGGCGGCCTCGCATCAATTCACGTTAGCGACCTGACGCCGGACATGGCGCGTCAACTCGATCTGCCAAATAACGCGCGAGGCGTTGTCGTCACGAATGTGGAACCCGATAGTGGCGCCGGCGAGTTGCAAAAAGGCGACGTGATCGAAGAAATCAATCAGCGCCCGGTCACCTCCGTTTCGGATTACGAGAAAATCGTCGCTTCCCTTGATCCCGCCCAACCGCAGGTCTTATCGGTTTGCCGGCATCGGATGCGCTCATTTCTTGTGCTTCGGCCGCGCTAACCGCCGCCCCGGGTCGCTTGGAGGGACATGCTTCCGCATGTCCAGGACGTGCGGGAGCACTCCTTTCGAGCAGGGGCCTTCAAGACGTGCGGATCGATTGCTACAAGCCGTCTCACCGATATTCATGAGACGGCTTGTATTTATCACCTTGACAGACGGGCGGCATTTTTCAAAAACTCCAGCGACAAGCAAATCTGAATCGGGAGAGGAGGCTTCTTCCCG
>Ga0184605_10000247_pt1 | contig 15751 bp, 12 predicted proteins | sample PLM0_30_coex_FD_132995 | JGI IMG/M metagenome (GOLD analysis project Ga0184605, IMG submission 132995) | Groundwater sediment microbial communities from an aquifer in East River, Colorado, USA - PLM0_30_coex | ecosystem: Environmental > Terrestrial > Soil > Riparian zone | place: USA: East... | reverse complement strand
TTGTACAGATCCGGCCTCTCGGTGAACGCAACGCCCACGAGCAAGCCGCCGTTGCTACCACCGATGATCCCCAGATGCTCCGGTGACGTTATGCGCTGACGTATCAGCTCCTCGGCCACCGCAGTGAAGTCGTCATAGATGCGCTGGCGATTCTCTTTGAGTCCGGCGCGATGCCACTGCGGACCAAACTCTCCACCCCCACGAATGTTCGCCAACACGTAAACTCCGCCGCGCTCGAGCCACGACGAGCCCATGACAGTATTGTATCCCGGCGTATTGGATACTTCGAATCCACCGTAAGCAGCGAGCAACGTCGGCCTATTGCCATCGTATGTAACTCCTTCGCGGTGCACGATGAAAAATGGAATCTTGGTTCCGTCCTTCGATGTCGCCTCCAGCTGCTCGACAGTTAGACCCTTCGCCTCGAACATCGCCGGCAGCCGCTTCACTTCGGTCACCTTTCCATCCTGGTCAGCGAGGTAGAGCGTCGTCGGCTGAAGGAAGCTCGCGTAGTTGAAGAAGAACCGGTTCGATTTCGTTGAAGTCGAGATCACGTTGATAGTGCCCAGCTCCGGGGCCGGTACCTTCTCGAACGTCCACGAGCCGTTCGCATAGCGATAACGCCGCAGTTCGCCGCGCACGTTGTTCAGTACGTTGAGCAGCAGGAAATCGCGCGTTGCCCTGATACCGTTGATTGTCTCGCGTGGGCCGGGCTTCATCACGAGCTTCAAGTCTCGCTTCCCCGCGAGGAAGTCATCCACCGATGTCGCGACCAGCGAGCCCGTGCCCCAGGTCGTGCCGCCGACGTTCCACGGGTCGCGGACGTACACGATCATCTGATCGCGCACCAGATAGAGGTCCGCATCCTTTGGAACGTCGAGCTTCACCAACTTGCCCTTTTCGTACAGGTACTGCGTCGACTCGTAAAACGTCTTGTTGTCGGAGATGCGAATGTAGCGACGGCCCACAGCATCGACCGCGGAAGCATCCGCCGAGACATGATCCGCCGGAACCTCGAACACAGTCGTGGCTGACGACAGCGGCGTGCCACGCTTCCACAGCTTGATCACCCGCGGATATCCGGACGTCGTCATGCTGCCCTGGCCGAAATCAGTGCCGATCAGCATCGCGTTCTCATCAACCCACCCGTTCGTTGTCTTGGCCTCGGGCAACTTGAAACCATCATTCACGAACTGCTTGGTCACTACGTCCATCTCACGGACTTCCGCTGCATCCGAACCGCCGCGCGAGAGGAAAATCAGGCAGCGCCGGTTTTCGGGCTCGAAGCAATCGGCGCCACCATACGAGATGGGTACGCCCTCCGCCTTGGCCAGCGCATCCACATCGATCACCGTCTCCCACGTCGGATTGCCGGAGAGATAGTCGCTCCCGCTGGTGCGTCGCCAAATCCCGCGCTGGTGGTTGGCGTCCTGCCAGAAGTTGTAGATCCTGTCGCCGATGATGTTCGGATAGGCGATTCTGTCCTTGGAGTCCAGGATCTGCTTGATGCGCGTGTAGAGCGGCTGGTAGAGCGGTGAGCTGCTCAGCTCCGCAACCGTCGCCGCGTTCTTCGCGTTGACCCACTCCATCGATCTCTTGCCGTCGATGTCCTCGAGCCAGATGTATGGATCCGTCGCAGTCTGTTGCGCGGCGAGGACAGCCGGCGCGGTCGTGACGCACAAAAGCGTGAACGACAGAACAATCGGAGTGATCGAGCGAAGCTTCATTCTGGTTCTCCTGAAGGGGCGGGCGCGATGTCTTTCGCGTGTCCATTCAAGCGGTGGATCATCCGCCTCGATGATCTGATTCCCAGTCTGCCACCTTAAGGAGATCGACTGCGTTCGTCAAGAACGTCGGCAAACTCTGGCGCCGTCGCTAGCGCGGAGCTGCCGAAATAGATCTGATCGAGATCGCCGCCCAGTTAGCGACGTAATCGAGATAACCGCGCACGTAACGACCGAAAATCCGGGGCGCCGAGAGCAAAGTGTGATCCGTACCAGGATAAATCTTGATAGTGATGTTCTTGTGGCGGCCGCGCCTTAAGGCTTCGAGTTTCGCGACCGTACTCCTGGCATCGACACTCTTGTCGTTCTCGCCCAGGACGGCGAGCAGTGGAGCGTTCAGGCGCTCGAGTACGGGCACCGGATCGAAGAAACGCATCCTGGCCGAGGCGGAATAGACCGCCGAGTCGAACGGCGCGAGCTGGGGAGGCATCTCGTTCAACTTGTACCTGTTAAAACCAGCGAGGGCCGCGTTCAACGAATCGCGCTCCCTCGACGTCGCCAGTCGTGGGTCTCGGCCCGCCCTCCGATAGTAGTCCCATACTCGCTTGCGCAGCTCGATGGCACGGGAGATTACGCTGTCGGGCGATCCTTTTTCTCTGAGCTCCGTCGAAAGCGCGTAGAGCGTTTGATCGTACGGCGAGTCCGCCGAGCCCGAGCTCATGATGACGAATGCGATATCTCCGAGCTCTGACGCCGCGAGTGGGCCCACCCATCCACCTTCGCTGCGTCCCAGAATCCCGATGCTGTTCGGCCTGATGTCCCGCCGCGTCCTGAGATATTCCACGGCCGAGATCACGTCGCGCGCGAGGTCGTCATAGTCGGCGGTCGCCAGGTTGCCGCTCGAGCGGCCGCTCCCGCGTTTGTCATAGACCAGTACGGCGAAACCCCTGCTCGTAAACGCATTCGCGTGTGCCTTCCACGCCGGCCGGTCGACTGTCGATGGACCAGAACCGTGCACGAAGACCACTGCCGGAAACGGTCCTTGGCTTGCGGGCTCGACGAGAATTCCCGAAAGCTTGACCGGACCGTTGGAGAATCCCACCGCTTCCGCTCGGCCCTCGTAATGACTGAGACTCGCGCATCCGAGCAGCAGGAAGAGTCCGGCCGGAATGATCGTGGACCAGAGAGTGCGTTTGCTCATCGTATCTCCGCGTACGGGTGTTCTTGTTGGGTTGATGACACTTTGCCACCTGAAATCCCGTTGGATTGCAATGGCGCATCTGAACAACACCAACCGCGGGGGATCTGCTTGAATACCCGAATCGTCGAACGCGGACGTGAGCTGCACCCGCTCCACGCATTCAAGCGCAAGCGCGACGAGCGGTGTAGTCTCGTCATGGCAGAAGATTCCCTGCACGAAATCAGGGCCGAGCGCTTCGCTCACCTATATGAACAGCACGCGGACAGGATTTACGGGCTCTGTCTCAGAATGAGCGGCGACTCCGCCCGCGCGACGGAGCTGGCGCAGGATGTGTTCATTCGCGTCTGGCGCAACCTCGATCGCCTGCGTATCGGCTCGGATCCTGGTGGATGGGTGTGGCGTCTCGCCGTCAACGTGGTGCTCAATGGCTTGCGCTCGGACCGGAGACTCAGGGCGCGGGAAGAATTGGTCGGCGATGTGACTCCGCACTTGCGGCTGCAGACTCCCGCGACCCCAATCCCGCTCAAGCGGATTGCGCTCGAGACCGCGCTACGCCGGCTTCCTCCCAAAGCGCGGAAAGTCTACATCCTGCACGACGTCGAGGGTCATTCGAACGAGGAGTGCGCGCTACTGCTAAGAATTGCGCCGGGGACAGTACGCGCCCAGCTGCATCGCGCACGACGGCTCATGCGCGAGGTGCTGGAGCGATGATCCTGTCTCGGTACGGGAAGCGCTCGCCTGTCAGCTCCAACCCCCACCTCACCGACGAGCAGATCAACGATCTTGTCGACGGTCTGGTGGGCGCCGGAGAGCGCGGGGAGATCGATCGTCACCTGGCTCAGTGCGAGACGTGCAGGGAAGAGATCTCGCGTCTCGCCGAGCTGGTGGCGGCGAGCCGAGCGGATGCAGAGATGGTCGTGGCGCCGTTTTTTCTCCAGCCCCTGGTGCTGGCGACAACGATTCACGAGCGGCTGGTGAGGCGGTGGATGGTGCGTGCGATTCGCCGGCCCATCGTCGTCGGCGCAATCGCCGTCATTGGAGTCTCCTCAGCGTTAACGGGATGGGTTCTGCTCGCTTGTCCGGATGAGCGAGGTCGCACCACGATAGGGTCGAGGGAGAATGGCCAGGGGTTTGGGACGGGCGCTTCCCCGATTCAGTGCACGGAACCGTGGTATTTCGTTGTTCGCGATGCGGCCAGGGAGCGATACAAAGAACTGTGGAACCGGGAACGCAACAACACTAAAGGGCTCGTCCGAAAACAACGACGCTGATCAGGGTCCCGAACTCCGGAATATTCGGCGGTCCGTTGCGGTGCAGGCTCAGCACGCAGAGCATCGGCCCAGCTGTGCTCGCCCTGTCGTCAGCGGGGACGCTAAATTTTCGACGACCCTCTCATTCGAAGTCAATTTTATGGCTAAAGCATCCGCCCGTTCCAAATCCTCGAGAAAGTCCGGCAAGTCCAGAAAGTCGACCAAGTCGACCAAGTCGACCAAGTCGACCAAGCCCAGCAAGTCAAGCGCGTCGAGCAAGCAGCAGCGCCCGCTCGCGCTCCTGTTCCCCGACCTCGAATCGGAGCTCGCCACGACGCGACGCATGCTCGAGCGCGTTCCCAACGGCAACAACGATTGGCGCCCGCACACGAAGTCGCGCACCCTCGGCGAGCTCGCCACGCACCTCGCACAACTGCCGGGTTTCGGGCTGATGATGTGCACGCGCGATGAATTCGACGGCCTGGCCCCGCGGCCACCGGAACCCAGGTTCACCGCCAGCGCCGAGCGCGTGAGGATGTTCGACGAGCTGAGCGCGCAGTTGCGTGGGATACTGCAGCAGATGACGTGGGACCAGGCGAATGCGCCGTGGAAACTGCGACTCGGCAACAAAGTCGTTCTCAACGCGCCGCGGACGCAGATACTCCGCACCGCGTTCGTCACGCACTCGGCGCATCATCGCGCGCAGCTCGGTGTCTACCTTCGAATGCTGGAGACGCCGGTGCCGTGGAGTTACGGCAGGTCGGCGGATGAAGAGCCGCCGGCGATGTAGCGTCTCAGGCGCGGGCCAGCCACTCATTGACCCGCGCCAGGTCTCAAGGCGAATCGATCAGATCGAATTCCCTCGACCGCGCCTTCCGCTCGGCTATCATCTGACGCCATCGTTGACGCCGCGCCTCCTCGCGCAGACGGTAGCGGATCTGCTTCACCATCTCCCTGACGTGCTCGTTCTCGCGCATCATCCGCTCGGCGGATTGCATCGCGTCTCTGCTCCAATCAGGCATCCGCTCGGCAAAATCAGGAGGGAGATAGACCTGGACCGGATCGACGTGAACGTCGATGTCCGGCGCTTCGACTTGTGGCGGCGGCATATAATGGTCCCGGTAAGACCGCATCCCGCTTCCCGCCTCCCGCTTCCCGCCTCCCGCAACGGTTCTCGGCCTTCTGACATCGGCAATGCGTAACTGCTCCGGTTTCTGCACCGGATGGAACGAAGTGAGCGTCATCACCAGCAAAGCCCCCAACACCAGCGCACTCGGCCTGTACCGGGTGCGGATCGCGACCCAACTGAACACGAGTGTCAGCGCAAGCGCGCCGAGGAAGAGCGGGGCGGCGAGAGGCGCGGCGGCCTGGGCGACGCGGGGGACGAGAGCAACTACCGTTTCCTGCGCCCGCACCAGCGGCGGGTGAATAGTCGCATCGATCGTACGCGCGGTGAGCGCGTCACTCGTGCCGGGGCGAACCGCGGTCCCGTCGGTCGGATATCCCATCGAGTGCTGAGGATTCGTCATCGAGCGGCCTCCAAACTCCCCTACGTGACCAGCCCGGACAAAGTTCCGGCGTGGCCGATCACGAAAGGTTGGACATATTTCCCGTCCAATCAGTTGTAAAGCCTGCACCTTGAGGGCCACGCCTGTGCGGAACATTGCCCTTCTCGCAGCTCTCTGCCTGCCCATGCCCTCCGGTCTCGCGCAGGCCCAGACATCTCTGGCCCCGGTGCCCGACCCGTTCCGCGCGCTCGTACTCCCGGCTCCGAACGATGTTCGCACTGGGAGCGGCCGGCCTGGTCCGAAATACTGGCAGCAACGCGTCGATTACAAGATCTCGGCGACGCTCGACTCCGCGCGCAATCAGGTGCGCGGACGCGAGACGATCCACTACCTAAATAACTCCCCGGAGCGATTGCCATATCTCTGGTTGTTTGTCGAGCAGGATCTCTGCGCACCCAACAGCATCACCAACCAGCTCAATCAACCGCCGCTCGTATTTCTTGGCGCGACCTTCGACTTCTCCTGTCAGGGATTCAATGGCGGATTGACGCTCGAGTCCCTCCGCATTGCCGGCGTGGATGCGAAGCACACGACTTATGGAACTACGATGAGGATTGATCTCGTGGCTCCGCTCGCTCCCGGCGCGTCGCTCGATCTGGACATCGCGTGGCATTTCAATGTCCCGCCGATGGGTGGCGGCCGCATGGGGCACGACGGTCAGCTCTACGAGATGGCGCAATGGTATCCGCGGACGGCGGTTTACGACGACGTCCGCGGCTGGAATCACGAGCCCTACATCGGCGCGGGTGAATTCTACCTCGAGTACGGAAACTTCGACGTGTCGCTGATCGTGCCGGCGTCCTACATCGTTGCTGCCACGGGGGAGCTAGCGAATCCGGAGCAGGTGCTCACGCCTACGCAAAGGACCCGGCTCGCGGCGGCGAAACGATCCGAGACTCCCGTCGCGATCATCGGCGCGGACGAAGTCGGGAGCATGGAGAAGACGCGGCCTCGCACTACTGCCGCCGGACAGGCGCCAGTGGTCAATTCGGCGCGGTCGCTAACCTGGCATTTCACTGCGACCAACGTGCGCGATTTCGCGTTCGCCGCCGGCCCCACCTTCCGCTGGGATGCGAGCGGGTACAACGGGATCCTCATCGAAAGTCTCTATCGGCCCTCAGCAGACAAGTGGTCCGAAGTGAATCGAATGGGACGGGAAGCGATCAAGTACTTCAGTGAGCAGTGGTACCCATATCCGTGGTCACACGCCACGACCGTCGAAGGTCCCATCGAGGGAATGGAATACCCGATGCTGACTTTCACGCCGAACAGCCCCACCCGCGAAGACCAGCAGTGGGTGATCGCGCACGAGTTCGGGCACGAATGGTTCCCGATGACGGTCGGCTCGAACGAGAGGCTCTATCCGTGGATGGACGAAGGCTTCAACACCTTCATCGATCTCGCGAACGCCGCAAAATATTTCCAGGGCACGCCGTACGGCGACTCGATCGAGGTGCACCCACTTCATCTCTATCCCGATCACGCCAAGCCCGGTGAAGAGCAATCGCTCATCACGAACCCGACGCAGGTGCACGATCTCTTTTGGGTCGGATACCAGAAGCCTGCTCTAATGATGCAGATGCTGCGCTATGAGGTGCTCGGCAAGGATCGCTTCGACGCCGCCTTCCGCGAGTACATCAAAGCCTGGGCGTTCAAGCATCCCACGCCCGCCGATTTCTTCCGCATGATGCGCGATCAGTCCGGAATGGATCTCGACTGGTTCTGGCGCGGCTGGATTTTGTCCACCTCTCGGCTCGATCAATCAGTCGATTCAGTCACCACTCGAACCGACGGTGGGTCCGATGTCCATTTATCGAACCGCGGGACGATGGTGATGCCCGCGGAGCTCTCGCTCACGTTCGCTGACGGATCTCGAACTAGCGTAAAGCTACCCGTCGAGATGTGGAACCTTGGCTCACAGTTCGTCTATCGAGTTCCGGACAAAAAAGGTGTCACACGCGCCGAGGTGGATCCGAGACACGCGCTTCCGGACATCGACCGCTCGAATAACGCTTGGCCCAAGGCGAGATAACTGAGGGAGTTAAGCGATCAACAAGTGTCTAGCCCGCCGCCGCCTTTGCTAATGTCTCTTCCGCCCATTTGTTGATGCTTTTCGCCTCGCGATCAGCAGCAACAGCGATTGCGCGGTGAACAGCCGGATCGACGCGAAGGACGAACTTCCCGGAGAATGGCTTCTCCGGTTCCTCTCCGCGCTTCTTGCAGAAAGCGAAATAGTCGTCCATCGAGCGCTTGAATTCCCTTAGCAGTTGCGGGGCGCTGGGTGCCTCAAACGTCACTACGTCGCTGATGTTGATCACTCTGCCGTGCAGGATCTTCTCGTCTTCATCCAACTCGATCCGGGCTATGTAGCCCTCATGTTCGATCGTCGCCACGCTTACCTCCCAACCCGTTGGTAACCCGTCTTACGGTGAAACGCCTGCCGACTCGAGAAAGTCACGTACGTCCCTGACTGTAGATTTGTTTGTCTCCGGCTTTGGATGTGGCCGGTGAAAGACGGCCTTTCTGCCATGAGCTCAAACCGGACTCGTGACCCGGCTCCTTCGGACACTTCGCCCTTGAGAGCGCGAATTAGCGACTCGATTGAGCTCCACCGAATATCCGCGGGCACTGGTCGCCTGAACAGCGCCTGGAGCGTCTCGCGACTCCGGCTGTTCATGATATCAAATATAGTATCGGCCCACAGGTGGGCAAGCGCAGGATTGGACGATTCCGGAGATCATCAACAAGGGCAGCGTAGCGACGGTAGCTCTTCGTCTGTTATCCTAGACCTGACGGTTCGGATATGGGCATCCAATTCGGTACCTCCGCCATCAAAACGCCACTCGGCAGGATTGATCAACCCGACATGACTAGGCCAACGTGAATCCGTCCTCCCGTCGCAGCGAACATAGCGTCAGGCTTGGCCTGCAGGCCGCGCGTACCGGCGGTCTCATTTGGATACTCCTCGCCGTTCTCTCGTGCATGTACCCGTATTCGCAGAGGACGGTTTACGAGGTCGTGATCGATGGCGGCACCATCTACAGCGGCCTCGAGGGAGAAGTGCCGTACGTCAGCGGTATTGGGATCATTGGCGATCGAATCGCCGCCATCGGCGACATGTCGATATCGGGGGCGAAGCTTCGGATTGACGCGCGTGGAATGGCCGTCGCGCCGGGATTCATCAACATGCTGAGTTGGGCGAACGAATCTCTGATTCAGGACGGACGCAGTCAGGGCGACATCCGGCAGGGCGTGACGCTCGAGGTGATGGGCGAAGGCTCGTCGATGGGTCCGCTGACCGAGAAGATGCGCCAGCAAATGATCGAGGAACAAGCCGACATCAAGTACGACGTCCAGTGGACCACGCTCGGCGAATACCTCGATTTCCTAGTAAAGAAGGGCATCTCGCCAAACGTCGCGTCTTTTGTTGGTGCGACAAGTTTGCGCGTGCATGAGATCGGGTATGCGGATCGTCCACCTACGCCCGAGGAGCTTCAGCGCATGCAGTCGCTCGCCCGTCAGGCGATGGAAGAAGGGGCGTTGGGGATTGGATCCGCGCTCATCTATGCACCGGCGTTCTATGCAAAGACCGACGAGCTCGTTGCCCTCTCGAAAGCGGTCGCACCGTACGGCGGGATGTACATCTCTCACATGCGGAGCGAAGGCACACGACTTCTCGAAGCAATCGACGAGCTGATCGCGATCTCGCGTGAAGGGGGCTTGCCGGCAGAGATCTACCATATGAAGGCGGCCGGTCAGCCGAACTGGGGCAAGCTCGAACCGGCGATCGCAAAGATCGAGCAGGCGCGCGCGAGCGGTCTTCACATCACCGCCGACATGTACAACTACATCGCCGGCGCTACAGGACTCGATGCCTCGATGCCGCCGTGGGTGCAGGAAGGTGGCTATAAAGAGTGGGCGGCGCGGCTGAAGGATCCCGCGATCCGTGCGCGCGTCGCGCAGGAGATGCGCACTCCGACCGACAAATGGGAGAACTTCTTCGTTGGCGTGGGCTCACCCGACAGGATCCTTCTCATCTCGTTCAAAGCCGATTCACTCAAATATCTCACTGGAAAAACCCTCGCTGAGGTAGCGCGCATGCGCGGGAAATCGCCGGAAGAAACGGCGATGGACCTGGTGGTTCAGGACGGCAGCCGCGTGGGGACAGTGTACTTCTTGATGTCTGAAGCCAACGTGCGTCGACAGCTCCAGCTGCCGTGGGTGAGCTTCGGCTCGGACGAGGGATCCTACGCGCCGGAGGGTGTCTTCCTCAAGTCGAACGTGCACCCGAGAGCGTACGGCAACTTCGCGCGTCTGCTCGGAAGGTACGTGCGTGACGAGAAGATCGTGCCGATGCAGGAAGCGATCAGGAGATTGACCGCTCTTCCCGCGGAGAACCTGAGGCTGCGCGACCGCGGCAAGCTCGTTCCGGGATACTACGCCGACATCGTCATCTTCGACCCTGACAAGATTCAGGACCACGCGACGTTCGAGAAACCGCATCAGTACTCGACGGGCGTGCGCGATGTGTTCGTCAACGGCGTTCAAGTACTGCGAAATGGCGAACACACCGGCGCATTGCCTGGACGGGTCGTGCGGGGGCCGGGGTGGACGGGGTGGAAAACGCCGTGAGTGTTGGTACGAGTTAAGATTCGAAATGTGAATGAGGCGTCTGAGTACATGGATCAGAAGAAGCATTGGGAATCGATCTATCGAACGAAGGACGTCCACACCGTCAGCTGGTTCCAGCGGGAGGCGCGGGAATCCCTCGAGCTCATAACCCGTTTCGCGGCTGACCGCACCGCTCCGATCATCGATGTTGGAGGCGGTGCTTCGGTGCTCGTCGACGACCTCCTCACCGCCGGCTACACGGACGTCACCGTATTGGATGTGTCGGAGACGGCGCTCGAGATATCCCGAGAGCGCCTCGGCGCCGCCGCCGCCAGGGTGAAGTGGATTGCCGCTGATGTACGAGACGCCCCCCTCGACCGTGAGTACATAGTCTGGCACGATCGCGCGGTGTTTCATTTCCTGACGCGCGCAGCCGATCGGCAGGCTTATGTCGCACAGGTTGAACGCACGGTGCGGCCTGGCGGTTACGTATTGGTAGCAACCTTCGCCGAGGACGGCCCCGCGACGTGCAGCGGCCTGCCGGTAGTTCGGTACTCGGCCGAATCACTTCACTCTGAGTTCGGACCGGCGTTTCGCATCGTGACTAGCGAGCATGAAGACCACCACACACCAGGCGGGCGCGAGCAGTCGTTTCTCTATTGCCTCTGTCGCAGGGAATAGCCGGTCAACAAGTTTGCGGGGTGACGGATCTTCGCGCGACTCTCGAGCGTACCCTCGGCGATAGCTACACCTTCGAACGGGAGATCGTCGGGGCAGGGATGAGCCGCGTCTTCGTGGCGATGGACCGGAGCCTCGGGCGCGAGATCATCGTGAAGGTTCTTCCTCCTGAAGTCGCCGCCGAGCTCAGTGTGGAGCGCTTCCGCCGGGAAATCCACCTCGCGGCGAGGCTCCAGCACCCGCACATCGTGCCCCTGCTCTCGGCCGGTGAAATTGATGGTGCGCCGTACCTTACGATGCCGTTTGTCGAAGGAGAGTCGTTGCGCGCCAAACTGTCGCGGGTGGGAGAGCTGCCAGTCCCGGAGGCAGTGCGCATCCTTCGAGAAGTGGCGAGCGCGCTCAGCTACGCGCACAAGCACGGCGTAGCGCATCGCGACATAAAACCCGACAACGTCATGCTCACCGACGAGTTCGCGCTCGTCACCGACTTCGGGGTGGCGAAAGCGTTGACCGAATCCAGCGTTGGGCCGGGAGCAGCGACGCTGACCGGTCTTGGCGTAACGCTCGGGACACCCGCGTACATGGCGCCGGAGCAGGCGACGGCTGATCCCTCGATCGATCACCGCGCCGACATCTACGCTTTCGGCGTGATGGCGTATGAGATGCTGACCGGGTCGGTTCCGTTCGCGGGGCGTTCAATGCAGGCAACGCTCGCTGCACACGCGATCGAGACACCTGAGCCGATCGAGCGGCGAAGGCCAGCGATTCCACATGCACTGGCCGCACTGATCATGCGCTGCCTCGACAAGCACCCGGCTGACAGACCACAGAGCGCGGCGGACTTGCTAACTACCCTCGATTCGATTTATGCCGACCACGGACCCTCAACGCCAGCGTCGGCGACCGGCCCGCGGAAGATGAAAAGCATGGCGGCAGTAGTCGCAGTCGTCGTTGTCGTCGGAACTGCTTTCTATGTGTTGGCCACACGTCGCGGGTCGTCGGCGGACGGGGCTGGCCGCGCCGAGCCAGTGACTCGACTTCGCTCCGTCGCGGTGCTGCCGCTTGCCAACGTCGGCGGCGACGCCAGAGATGAATACTTCAGCGATGGCATGACAGATGAGTTGGCCAACGCTCTGAGCAAGCTTCCCGGGCTGCGAGTCGCGTCACGAACATCGGCTTACGCGTTCAAGGGGAAAAAAGACGTGGATGTTGGCGAGATTGGCAAAAAGCTCCACGTCCAGGCGATTCTGGAGGGCGCGGTACGTCGCTCCGGGGACAGGCTGCGGGTCGGCGCCCAGCTGACGAACGTGAGCGATGGCCTCGCAATCTGGTCGGATACTTATGAGCGACGTACGAGCGACATCTTCGCAGTCCAGGACGACATCGCTCGAGCAATAGCGGCGGCGCTCAAGCTCAAGCTCGGTGACAGTGCAGCAGAACTGGCGTCGACGTCGCACGGCACCGAGAGCGTAGACGCGTATGACGCCTTTTTGCGCGGACGATATCTATGGAATCGTCGCGGTGCCGCTAATCTCCGTAGAGCGCTCGCGTACTTCGACGAAAGTATTGCCAAAGATTCGCGGTTTGCCCGGGCTTATGCGGGGCTGGCGATCACCTATGCGATTCTCCCGGAGTACACCGATTCGGCGCCGCGGGATGCGCTGGCGAAGACGCGGTCCGCTGCGACGCGCGCGCTCGCCCTCGATAGCAGCCTTGCGGAGGCCCACACGGCCCTTGGGCTGGCAGCGGTACACGCCTGGGATTTTCGCGCCGGTGAAGCCGAGTTTCAGAAGGCGATCGCGCTCGATCCTCAGTATCCGACCGCGCACCAGTGGTACGGCGAGCTGCTCTATCACACCGGACGACTTGATTCGAGTTTCGTGGAGATTCGACGCGCCATGACGCTCGACCCACTCGCACCAATTCCACCGCTCGCATTCGGCTACGCCCTCACGCTTGCGGGCCAATACGGAGACGCCATACAGCAGTTCTCGAAGGCCGACGAGCTCGCACCGGGTCTTGGCCTGAACAGGGAACTGCTAGCGGATGCTCACCTGCAGATGGGTCAAACGCAGAAAGCGATTGACGAGCTCGAAGAGGCGGCCCGCGTCGACACCGAAACTCTGTTGACCAAAGGCAAGCTGTGTCACGCCTACGGTATCGCGGGCAGAACGGATGACGCCAGGAAGTTGCTGCAGGAGATCGAAGCCCGAGCGCAGAAAGAACGAGCATCCTGGGTGTCGCGCGCGATCTGTCACCTCGGATTGGGTGACCGTGCTACCGCGCTCAACGAGATGGAAGCCGCCGTGAAGGACCATGAGATTGCGGTCTTCACGGCGTATTCTCCACTGTTGGACAAAACGTGGGATCCCGTTCGTAGCGACCCACGGTGGGACAGACTACTCCGGAATGCCAACCTTACGGACTACATACCCAGGTAACTGCCTCGATCACTCCCCGCCTTTGCGCGTGGCGATGTAGCCGTGGTTGGTACCAGTGGCGTCTTTGAATTTGCCGACGATATCGCCTGACGCGTTGATCCCGAAGACGTCCGTGTAAGGCGAGTTTGGGTAGTCGATTGTCGTGAACTCTCCGCGCTCGAGCACGTATCCGTGAGTAGCACCTGAGGAGTTATCCTGAAACAAGCCGACGATAGTTCCGCTCGGATTCATGTCCCACCCTTGCGTCGCAACGCTGCTCGGAGCATCGAACGGTGTGAACACGCCGCCTTCGAGCACATAGGCCCGCGTTCTTACCGCATCCGTGAAGAATCCCGTGATCCTGTGTCCGCTGGGCGTAGCGCCGTTATTCATCGTTGTAGGCATGTCGAGCGCAGAAGGGCCGTTCTTGTCGATTACGGTCCCGTGCATAGTCGACATCATGTCAGTGTCGTGATAGCAGCCGATAATCGTGCCGTCGGGAAGAATGCGCTGCGCGATCGAATTGGTGTGGCCCGGATAATCAACCCGCACGAACTCGCCCGCCGTCGTGAGTCGGAACCCGTGACCATTGACCGCCAGCTCGCCAGTCATGCGATAGGAGCCGACCATCTCTCCGCTGGGGCCGATGCCGCGTAAGAAGGTGTATTGCGCGTCGATACCAGTGAGGGCGTCGCGGTAGACGACTGTTGTGAATGCACCATCCTTGAAAATAAATCCCCTCACGATACAGGTGGTCGCATTTGGGCAACCTGTTCCCTGGAAATACCAGCCGACTATCACCCCGCTGGCGTTTATTCCTGATGGGATTGTGGGGTAGCGGGTCCCGGCGATATCGACGTCGAATCGGGCGAACGTGTAAGACCTGGCCGCTTGGCGCGTGAATGACTGCGAAATGACCGAATTGCTGGCGTCGCTGGCCGGCGCCACAGGGTTCTCCGCACAGGCGGCCAGACTGAACAGTGCGGCCAGGCCGGCCGCGAAGTGTTGGGGCTTCATGGGGTGGACCCTCGCTCAAGGAAGTTTTTTTCTTTCGAACGCTATTGGGCGTCGGGCAGCGGAGCGGACTGCCGTGGGTGAGCTTCGGCTCGGACGAGGGATCGTATGCACCGGAGGGTGTGTTCCTCAAATCGAACGTGCACCCGAGGGCATACGGCAACTTCGCGCGTCTCCTTGGCAGGTACGTGCGCGACGAGAAGATCCTGCCGATGCAGGAAGCGATCAGGAGATTGACCGCTCTTCCCGCGGAGAATCTCAAGCTGCGCGCCCGCGGCAAGCTCGTTCCGGGATACTACGCCGACATCGTCATCTTCGACCCGGAAAAGATTCAGGACCACGCGACGTTCGATAAACCGCACCAGTACTCGACGGGCGTGCGCGACGTCTTCGTGAATGGTGTGCAGGTTCTCCGCAATGGCGAGCACACGGGCGCACTCCCCGGCCGTGTCGTTCGCGGTCCTGGGTGGACGGGGTGGAAAAGCGCGCGATAGGCTTAGCGAGTTACGGCAATGCGAACGCGACAAACCTGGCTTGTTTTCGTGCGGAGGTCAGTACGCATCTTTTCTGTTGACACGATTCCAGATGAGGTGTAGCGATTGAGTATCCGAGTCCACCTCGACCGCCGGGGCGCCTTCCTCGTGTGCTCGGACGAACTCTCCTCGCGACGCAGAACCATTCCGCGTACGAGACCGCGACCCTTCGTGCGGCCGCCTTACTCTCGCCCCCGAGAGAGGTGAACAATGCCTTCGTTCCCGACGATCGTCCACGCGCGTAGGGTCGGGATGCTTCCCGCGCTCTCGCTCGTACTGGGCGCTATGCTATTCGTTGCGTGTCAAGACAGCCCGGTGGCGCCTCCGGCTGCGCGACCCGCCCTAGTAGGCTCGTTGTCCGAGCGCGGTGAATCCCGGTCGGAAAGGACGTTCGACTTCACGACCATCGACGTTCCGGGTGCGGTGGCCACGACGGCATGGGGCATCAATGCGCGCGGGGACATTGTAGGCGGTTACACGGACGGAACCGGCCGCTCACACGGGTACCTTCTCCGTGACGGCGAATTCACAACGATTGATTACTCAGCACTCGCCTCCACTGAAGCGCGGGGCATCGGTCCCAGTGGAGAAATCGTCGGGTGGTATCGCTTCCCAGAAGAAGCAACCGGCCCGAATTTGCACGGCTTCCTCCGGACGAAGGAAGGCACCTTCGTGGCCGTGAATGATCCTCCGCACATCAGTACGGTCGCAAACCGCATCCTCCCCGACGGGACGATCGTGGGGTGTCGCCA
>Ga0184605_10000245_pt1 | contig 15818 bp, 14 predicted proteins | sample PLM0_30_coex_FD_132995 | JGI IMG/M metagenome (GOLD analysis project Ga0184605, IMG submission 132995) | Groundwater sediment microbial communities from an aquifer in East River, Colorado, USA - PLM0_30_coex | ecosystem: Environmental > Terrestrial > Soil > Riparian zone | place: USA: East... | reverse complement strand
CGTCCCACGATTTGGCCAATCCGGGAACGACCTTCGCCTCCGGCGTGATGCGCGTCAGCCCATCAAAGAGATATGAGACCACGCGTCCGGTTGGAACGTCTGTAGAGAGGGCGGGATCCATTGATCTTGGATCGTAGGTGTCGCGCGAGTCGATGATAGTCCTGCGCGAAGGAGCCGAGTCACCACCACCACCACCACCGCAAGCGAGAATCGCGGGTAAAACGAGGAGGATAAGTCGCCGCATACGAGTGCTCTGCCGGTTGACATGAAGGGGCAAAATACGAGAACTTTCGCGCATCCCCGAATAGGCCTCACCGTGAGCGCAGAATACTATTATCGCCGCCGACTCGGCGCCAAGGATATACTGCCGGCCGTTGGTGTCGGCGTCGCTACCGGATTGGCTGCTTTCTACGTTGTGCAACTCTTAATCCAGCGGACGCCTCTCGTGCCGCGGGGTGAGCTCCCTCGGACGTCCACCACGCCTCCGAAACGAATGATGGGCGACCGGACCGAGCCCGAGACGGAGACGCACTATGCTCGCGAGCTGCCGCCCGGGCAGCCGCCAGGCGCGCGCGCGTTGAAAGGGTGAAGCCACGCCGAGTACGGCTCGCTTTCACCGCACTCGCGTTCTCCGCAGCGTTTCTTGGTGGCAGCAGCGCCCGCGCGCAGGACATCAACTGCGACCGCGGCGACCTGGAAGTCATGCGCCTGGAATTCGAGGGAAATCGCGCCTTTTCGGACGCTGACCTCGCGAAGGCGATCGTCACCACGCCCTCGGCGTGGGCACGGCGTTACCTCCACCTCCCTTTCACGGTCAAACACTGCCTGGACCGGAGTGAGCTCCCGAACGATCGAGCCCGGCTGATAATCTTTTATCGCCGTCGGGGGTATCCAAAGGTGACCGTAGATACCGTCGTCAAGGAGCTGGCCCCAGGCGCGGTTGAGGTCAGGTTCACGATCAACGAAGGGCCGCCGATGATACTCAAGTCCTTCGCGATACTTGGCCTGGATTCAGTCCCCGAAAAACAACGGATCGTCCGCGACCTGCCCGTGCGCGAAGGAGGTCGGTTCGATCGCTTCGTGATAGATGCCGCGGCCGATACCGTCCGCCAGCGGCTGCGCAACAATGGATATCCAGGGGTCGAGGTGTTCAACCGCTTCACCGTGAACGACAGCGCGTTGCTGGCGTGGGACACTCTCACGGTGACGCCCGGACCACGAACGAGGATTGGAGCAATCAAGATAGAGGTGACTCCTCTCAACGAGAGGAAAGGGCAACAGATACCGACCAGAATCGTGCGCCGCATCATGAGCCTCGACTCGGGGGCACTTTTTCGCGAGTACGAGGTCATCGACGCTCAGCGTGCGCTCTACCAGACCGAGGCATACCAGCACGTGTCGATCACGCCCGACTCGAGCTCCGACTCGCTGGTCACGCTCTACGCACGCCTGGCTGAGGCGCCGATGCATGCGGCGCGGCTGGGGGCGGGGTATGGAACGCTCGACTGCTTTCGGCTCACCGGAGAGCTGACCGACTACAACTTCCTGAATGGAGCGCGAAGGCTAGATCTTAATACGCGAGTATCCAAGATCGGAATCGGCCGGCCGCTCGATGGGGCGCCGGGCATGTGTCCCGCCGCGAAGAAGGACGTGTTCAGCAACCGCCTGAACTACTACGCCGGTGCGACACTGAGACAGCCGGTGTTCCTCGGTCTGAGAACGATTCCGACCATCACTCTGTATACCCAACGCGTTTCGGAGTACAACGCGTACCTGAGGACGACGGCGATCGGAGGCATTGCGTCCCTGGTCTGGCGCGGGGCGACGAGAACGCCAATCAATCTCAGCTACTCGATGGACCTGGGCCGAACCGAAGCGCAGCCGGCCCTTTTCTGCGCGGTGTTCAATCTGTGCGACGCCGCCGAGCGCGACAGAATTCAAAAAACGCAGCGCCTGGCGGTATTGAGCCTCTCAGTAACGCGGGACAACTCGAACAGCATCCTCTCTCCAACCCGCGGGTCGATCATCAGGCTCGAAGCCAGACATTCGTCGCCGTTGATCCTGTCGGACAGCGGACTGCAGTTCAACAAGTTCATCGGCGATGGTTCGCGCTACATCAGCGTCGGCGGCGGCAACGTACTCGCGTTGCGCATTCGTGGGGGCTCTGTTTTCGGGCGTAGCTTCGGTGCCACCACGGGTTTCATTCCGCCGCAGGAGAGACTCTACGCGGGCGGGCCGACGACGGTTCGAGGATTCTCCCAGAATGAGCTCGGCTCGTTGATCTACATCGCGCGTGGTTACAACAAGTTTCTATCGACCGATCCCGTCACGTTGCAGCCCGACACTGTGGTGCTTGCGAGCGACTCGACCTACCGCCGGATCGTCCCGGTGGGTGGCAACTCACTCCTCGTGGGCAATCTGGAACTGCGCTTGCGAAGCCCGCTACTTCCGCAGCTTCTGCAATTCACGCTTTTCACGGACGCCGGCGAGGTGTGGAACAGGGGAGCGGCGCAGGTGAAAAGCGTGAAGCTGAAAGTCACCCCGGGCATTCAGGTAACGGCCTTCTCGCCGGTCGGACCTGTGCGCATTGCCGTCGGCTACAATCCCTATCAGCGTCCGAAAGGTCCGCTCTACCACGAGGCCACCAACGAGGGCGGTGCGCTGTTGTGCGTAAGCCCCAACAACGATATCCCTACGCACTTCACCTACGATCAGACGGGAACCACGATCACCAACATCACACAGGATGTATCGCCTCGTGGGTGTCCATCCTCGTACCAGCCCGCGAGGGACAACCGCTTCCGTAGCAAGCTCACGTTCAGCTTCGCGATCGGCCAGGCGTTCTAGCTTCCGATGACCCGCCGCCTACGCATCGTGATCGCGAGCGCCGTCGTTCTGGTGGGGCTCCTGCTGATCGTCGTCCTCAGCTTCATCGGGGTGACGCACACCGGCTTCGGCCAGGAGCGCGTGCGCCGCATGGTCGGAACCATGCTGGCGGGGCAGGTGAAAGGCAAAGTCTACATCGGCCACATGAGCGGCGGATTCTTCAACGGCGTGACGATCGATTCGGTCGAGATCCGCGACGACGAGGATTCGGTGTTCTTTGCATCGGGGCCGATTCGTGTCGAGTACGACCCGCGCGATCTCTTCGATCGCCGCGTTCTGCTCAGCCACCTCGAAGCCCACCATCCGGTCGTTCACCTGCGGCAGCACAAGAACGGCGACTGGAACTGGAGACGGATCTTTCCCGCCAGCGTCGAGAAGCAGAAGAGAAACGAGCGCGGATTCGGCGAGTATATAGTCGTGGACTCGTCGGAGATTCACGACGCTACCGTCACGCTGACTCTGCCCTGGCATCCGAGCGACTCATTACGGGGTGCGAAGCGCGACAGCGCCGTCAGGTACGAGCTGAATCGTTCCGATCATGAGATACGGCGTACGCGCGAGGGGTTCGCCCGCACATGGCGGTGGACGCAGGCACAGGCCAATCTCGGCTTCGCACGGGTCGCCGATCCCGACACTGTCGGACGTCTCGTCCGAATCCGAAAACTGAGCTTCACCGAAAACGATCCGCCGTTCAAGTTCCGAAACGTTTCGGGCACGATGCTCAATCTCGGCGATTCGATTTTCCTCGACGCCGATCACTGGGATCTCCCGAAATCGACCGGGAGTGGTCACGGCAGCGTGGTGTGGGGGAGTGATCTGCCGGTCCGCTATTACGTGCACGTCGTCGGAGACTCGGTGTCTCTCAGCGATGTCTCGTGGGTCTATCCCACGCTGCCGACGACCGGCGGTGGCAAGATGGAGCTCGATATCCGCAGCCAGCGGAACCCGCATTTTCTCGATTATGTGCTGACGAAAATGGACGTCAGGACGACGGGCTCTCGTCTGATGGGGAACATGACGTTCGAAACCGGTGGTCCCGTGCTGGCGGTGAAGGACGTCGATCTCGAAGCGATGCCGGTCGATTTCGATCTGCTACGGACTTTCAACGGTAAGAAGTTTCCGTATGACTGGCAGGGTAAGCTCACCGGTCACGTGAAAGCGTCGGGTGGGCCGCTCAACCATTTCCAGGTCCAGCGGTCGTCGCTCATCTTCGAGGACGCGCACGTGCCCGGGGCGATTACCGAGCTGTCGGGCGAGGGTGAGCTCGACATCCTCTTTCCGGCGTTCACCGCGTTTCATGATTTCAACGTCGATGTCGCGACTCTCGATCTGCGCACGCTCCAGTACCTGAACCCGCTCTTTCCGAAGTTGAAGGGAACGGTGTCGGGCACAGCGGTGCTCGATTCGTCGTGGCTCGATGTGCGGTTCAGGAACGCGGACCTGTATCACCATGATGGAGCGCAGCCGGTCTCCCACGTCACTGGTAACGGGCGGGTGACCTGGGGCGATAAGTACCTGACCTACGATCTCGCTCTGCAGGCGCAGCCGCTCTCGTTCACCGCTCTCGTGCACTCCTATCCGCTGCTTCCGTTGCACGGAAGCTACAGCGGTCCTGTTCAGGTGAAGGGCACGTCACCGAACCTACTCGTCAACACCACGCTCACCGGACCGGCGGGAAGCTTCGCCTACAACGGACTGGTAGACGCTGATCCGGTCGAGTACGGCGCGCGAGGACGGGCGACCACAAGTGCGCTCGATCTGCGGGCACTGCTGGAGAAGAACACCCTGCCGCACAGCCAGGTCACGGGTCAGTACGATCTCGACCTGCGCGGTGAGTCCCTCGCGACTCTCGCCGGCAGCGCGGTGGCGTCGATCGAGCGTTCGACACTCGCCGGTTTCCGGGTGGATCCTTCGATCGCCCGGCTGCGCTTCGCCAACGGTCTGGCGACGATCGATACGCTCGCCCTCAACGCCGCCGGCCTGCGCGCGCGAGCGTCGGGCACGTTCGGTCTCACGGGCGCGCACTCGGGCTCGCTCAAGTTTACCGCAGTGATGGATTCGCTCTCCAGACTCCGCGCGCTGGTGCCAAGCCTGGCGAGCAACACGCAGCTGGATTCTCTCCGCGGGAGCGCCGAGCTCAATGGCGAGCTGACGGGGAGCACTGAGCGTCTCGCGCTCAACAGCATCATCCGCGCGAAGGATGTGAGGCTGGGAAGACGCAGCGTCGAGAGTGTGCGCGGAACGGTCATTCTCGCGGACATCACCAAGAATATGAACGGATCGCTCGTATTGGGCGCGGACACCGTCGCTCTCGGCCCGGTTGGCTTCAACAACATCCGGGCGACGGTCGCATTGGCATCACCGACATCCGGACAGTTCAGCGCATCGATGCTGAGCGAGCGCGGAGTCCAGACCGATCTGTCCGGCAACCTCACACGAAGCAGAGACACCACCGTTCTTCGACTCGACTCGGCGGCCGTGCTGGTTGATACCGAGAATCGCTACCGTCTACAGTCTCCGAGCCGCGTGGTGTTCTCCAAAGGGTTCCTTTCGCTCGATTCGCTCTTCCTTCAGCACAGTAGCCGCGCGAAGCTGATCGTCCAGAACGTTCGTCTGAGCGGAGACTCGATCAGGGGACATATCCGCACTGACAGCGTCGACATGCGGCTCTTTCGCGCGTTCGTGCCTGGGCTGGTGGACGCGCACGGCGCAATCATCGCCGACGTCGACATCCGCGGCAGCGCCAAACAGCCCAGATTGTTCGGGCAGATCTCTCTCGCCGACGGATCCGCCGTCTTCTCCAATCTCGGAACGAGCTTCAGCCACATCCGAGCCGACATCGCCCTTTCCGGCGATACGGTTCACATCAAGCAGCTCTCGGCGGAGACGATCAAGGAACGCCGCGGATCATTGAAGGTCGAAGGCACGGTCAGCTTCGAGCACTACGACAACCCGTCGTTCTCACTCATTGCCAACGCATCGAACTTTCATGCGATCGAGAAGCCCGGGCTCGCCGCGCTCGACATCTCCACGCCGACGCCGGTGACGCTGACCGGCTCGACCCTGGACGCAATGATGCGAGGGATGATACGCGTCGAGCGTGGAACGATCTATATCCCCGAGGTCGTGAAGAAAAAGATCATCGATCTCAACGACCCGGAATTCCAGAGCACGGTCGATACGCTGCTGGCGCAGAATCGAGAAGTAATGCCGCGGCCGCCAAAGGCGGTGGCGCGCAACCTCAGGCTCGAGAACGTCGCCGTCGACATCGGGCCGGATGTGTGGCTGCGCTCTTCCGAAGCGAACATCAAACTGGGTGGCTCACTCAACGTCACGCTCGCCCCGCAGAATCCGGGCGAGCCGCCGCGGCTCGCGCTCGAGGGGCAGCTGAGCGCAGACAAGGGAACGTACCGGTTGAACATCGTCGATCCATTCATCCAGCCCACCTTCGATGTACAAAGTGGGCGGCTGCAATTTTATGGAACTCCGGATTTGAATCCGTCGCTCGACATCCGCGCCATCCACACGGTCCGGCAGCCGCGAAACCAGAGCGCGAATGGGCGTGACGTCAGAGTCGAAGTCGACATCACGGGCACTCTGGCGCGACCGCAGCTCGCGCTCAGAAATCCCGACAACCTCCCGCTCTCCGAGAGCGATTTGCTCAGTTATCTGGTGACGGGTGAGCCCGCCATCGGACTCGACAACACCACCGGTCAGGTGGCGGGACTCGGCGTGCGAGCGTTGTCAAATATTTTCACCAACGCAATCCCCAGAAGCGTTATCGACATCGTCGAGTTGCAGACCGCGACTCCGGGCTCCGATCAAACGGCAACCAACCCTTCCTATTACAGTCTGCTCAACACGCGCGCGATTCTCGGAAAGCAGCTTGGGAGCAAGTGGTTCCTGGGACTGAGCACCGGTTTGTGCTTCGTCAATCCGAGCGCCTTCAAGGAAAACCTGGGACTTCAGCTCGAGTACCGGATCAGCTCCTTGTACAGCGCACAAGCCGCGATCGAGCCTGGGTCAAGCAACACCAGATGCGACAAAGGCGCGGCGCCACCCATCCAACTGACGCAAACACCGCCACAGCTGGGCTTCGACCTGTTCCGCAACTGGCGTTTCTAAACCGTTGTTGGTTCGTCAGTTAACACCGTTATTGATCAGTCAGTCAACTAGCATACATTGATTTCATGAGCTTCCGTCCCCGAACCTGATGGCGAAAAATCTGCGCGAAAGAGATCTGATGATGTGCCGCTCCTGCGGGAACGAGGAGCGCGCATCCGAAGGCTACCCGTGCGCGGACTGCGGTACTTTCGTCTGCATCATCTGCAATTTCCGCGGGGTCACGCTCTGCAAGTCATGTCGCGCGAAACGGCCCGAGCCGCCGCTGACGCCGGCCAAGTCGACCAAGATCGACTGGCCCGAGCATTGAGCGAGAGTGTCACAGCCATCGCCGCGATTGCGCCGATGCTCTGTGAGCCAGATGTAAGAACGACACAGGTATCACAGCTCCTTCACGGCCACATCGCGCAGGTTGTCGAGCGCAACGGATTGTGGCTGCACGTCAAGGGAGCGGATGCGTATCCCGGATGGATCCATCAGGGTTACGTCGTGACGATGCCGGAGCCCATACCTCCAGTGTCTCAGACGGGGTGGGACGATCCGCGTCCGCTCTCACTTGGCTGCACCGTCCGCGATGAGCACGGCGCTACGCGCAAACTGCCGCTCGGCGCACTGATCTCCGAAGGTCAGGAACGATTCGGCGGGCTGGCGATGACGCTGGATGAGAGGCGTAAGAGCTTTCCTCCCGCACCCGACTCGATCACCGCTTCGGCGATGACGTTCTTCGAGGGCACTTCGTACGAATGGGGCGGCGTCACGCCCTGGGGCTGCGACTGCTCGGGGCTCGTCTCGAGCTCGTTCCAGCTGCACGGCGTCCACGTTCCGCGCGACGCCTGGATGCAGGCGATGGCTGGCGGGCCGGTTGCAGGACTGGGAGATGCTCGCCCTGCCGATCTTCTCTTCTTTTCCGACGAGCCCGAAGGGAAGATCACGCACGTGGCGATCTCTCTCGGAGGAATGCGTGTAGTGCATCTCGCGCTCGGGCGCGGCGGCTACGCAGTCGATGATTTGGAGTCGGGGGACGAGTATACCGATCTATTGGTCCAACGATTCCGGTTCGCCCGAAGGATACTCGAGTAGTACAGAAGATCACTGATGACTACCGGCCGGGTGCTGTCGGCGGAGCGGCCTGGGGCTGCGGGCTTTAGCTGACCAAGCCGTTGGGCGCTCCCGTAACGATGTTTGGTTGATTGGCGTTCACTAGCAGGCGGGCGGTGGCTGTGACCTCTCCATCGAGAGTGACCTGCATCGTGTATTGTCCGGTGACGTTGAGTGGGAGATCGACGACCGCAATAATCGGCAGGTCTACCTCGAACATTGGATTCGGCGATGGCGCGACGCTCATCTCACCGGTGGACGACCAGAGCTCTTCGTCGAAAGGGCTCAGCCAGCGAAACGCGAGCTTGTGCTGGCCGGTGTCGTCGCCGTTCGCCTTGAGACGCACGACGAAATGCGTGCGTGGATGAATCGTCGGAAGCCCCGCCACTTGCACCGCGTCGAAAACGCCGAGGATGTTGAGCTTCCCCTCTTGCGAGAGATTGGCGGCGTCGGCAAAGACAGCGAACGAGATGTGCATGATCCAAAGTAGCCGCGCCGACGCCGGCCCGGCTAGCTTTCAGCAATGACTGACTCGGCAACACACGCACGGGCCGCGATGCGGGATGCAACTGCGCACCAGGCGTTCGGCGTCACCGATGTACTCCTTTTCACGATGGCCGTGATCTGGGGGATCAACTTCGTGGTGGTGAAGTATGCCACTCACATCTTCAGTCCCGTGGCTTTCACCGGGCTTCGGGTGGGAACGGCCGCGCTCTTTCTCTTGTTGGTTGCTCTCGTGCGCGGCAAGATCGCGTTGCCGAGGCAGGACGTGATTGGACTGCTGCTCTGCGGCGTGATCGGCAACGGCTTGTACCAGCTCTTTTTCGTGCACGGTGTTGCGCGGACACGCGCCGGAAATGCGGCGTTGATCGTCGGCGCGGCACCGGCCTTCATCGCACTGTTCGCGCGAGTGCGGGGATTGGAGAGGGTGAAGCGGCTAACGTTGGTGGGCATCGCATTGTCAGTCGTCGGCGTCGGGCTCGTGATCGCAGGAAGCGCGAGCTCGTCGAATGGACAGACAACGCTCCTCGGCGCGGTCCTCGTCTTCTGTGGAGTACTCTGCTGGACCGCGTACACCATCATGCTTCAGCCCTACACCAAGCGCATCGACGTCATCAAGCTCTCGGCCATCACAATGGTCGGAGGAGCGGTGCCGTTGTTGATAGCGTCGACGCCGGCGTTGGTCGCGACGAACTGGTCTGCCATCGGCAGAGGCGGATGGATCGCCCTCCTCTACTCGGGTGTGATCTCGATGGGTGTCGCGTACTTCTTCTGGTATCGCGGGCTCCGCGTGCTCGGACCTACTCGCACGGCGGTTTACACCAACCTCCAGCCCATCATCGCACTGTTGGTCGCGTGGGCGTTCATCGGTGAGACTCCCACGATGTTTCAGGCCGTAGGCGCCGCCACGATCGTCGCCGGCGTCTTCCTTACCAGAGCATGAGGCTCGTTCTCTTTGACATTGATGGAACGCTCCTCAATTCGGGAGGCATGGGGCGCGCATCGATGCAGCGCGCCCTGGCCGAAGTGTTCGGCTCGCCCGGGAAGTCTTCGTACAGATACGACGGAAAAACCGACAAGCAGATTGTGCGGGATACAATGCGACTCGAGGGTCATTCCGACGAGCACATCGACTCGAGAATGGAAGCGTTGATCGGGCTCTACCTCGACGGGCTGCGAACCGGTGCAAAGAGCGGAGACTTCGACATCCGTCCGCTCGACGGAGTCGTGGATCTCCTCGAGGCGCTCGAGGCGCGCAAGGATGTCGTCCTCGGATTGCTCACTGGCAACGTAGAGTCGGGCGCAAGAGTCAAGCTGAGCGCGGCCGGAATCGATCCGGACCGGTTCCGCGTCAACGCCTTCGGATCGGATCATGAGCATCGCCCCGAGCTTCCGGCGATTGCACAGCGGCGCGCGAGCGAGACCCTCGGCATCGACATCGCGGGTGAACGCGTGATCGTCATCGGCGATACCCCGGCGGACATCGAGTGCGGTCGCTCACTCGGCGCCAAGGCGATCGCGGTCGCGAGCGGGCATTACACGGTGGAACAGCTCGAAGCACACGAGCCGTACGCCGTCTTTCCCTCACTCAGAGATACGGTGAAACTCCTCGAGACGATTGTGAATGCGTGAAGTCGAGCTGAAGGCAGTCGTGGACGATCTCGCCGGTGTAAGGAAGCAGCTCGAGAAGGCGGGAGCGAGGCTCGTGTTCGAGGGAAGCTTGGCCGACAGTCGCTACGACGTCGAATCGCGAGAGCTCACGGAGCGGGACGAAGTACTCAGGGTGAGGCGATACGAAGCGCCAGGGTCGTCGAAGACCTACCTCGAATGGAAGGGTCCCACCGAAACGCAGGACGTCTACAAGATTCGCGAAGAGGTGTCGACACTCGTCGAAGATTTCGAAGCGCTCAACCAGATTCTGACGCGGCTCGGCTTCGTCGTCACGATGGAGATCAACCGCGAAGTCGCCCAGTACGAGTTGGGCGGCGCCACGATCCGCTTCGAGACCTATCCGCGCATGGACGTTCTCGTCGAGGTCGAGGGCGAGCCCGAGTCCATCGAGCAGGCTATCGAGGCGCTCGGGATGGCGCGCGGACAATTCAGCAGCGATCGCCTCACCAGGTTCGTCGAGCGGTTCGAGCAGAGAACCGGGGTCGTGGCGGCGCTGAGCCACCGGGAATCTTAAAAACCAACCCCTTGCTCTTCTCGCGGTTGGTTTTCGCATTTGTCCCAATTGCTTCCGTTGGTAATCCGGATAGATTCACTCGGCAATGAATTGTCGATCTACGCGATGGATCGCTGTCTCGATTCTATCGCTCGTGGCTACGGCCACTTTGCCCGCCCAGGAAAACCCGGCAAAACGTCTATCCAGCATCGTCGGTGTCGCCGTCGAGGAGTACGCGAAGGCAGTCGACGAGCGCGGTAAGCTCGTCTCGAAAGAGGAGTTCGACGAAACCTCTAGTTTCCTCGCCGATGCCAGACAGGTCGCCGTTCGGCTGTCCGGCTATGATGCCGTAAGAGCGAGAGCGATCCTCGACAGTCTCGCCGCGGCAGTAGCTGCCAGAAAGCCGCCGGCAACCGTGCGCGAGCTCCACCAGCGTTTTGTCACCGCGCTCGGGACAGCTGGTGCGATGGATCTCCCAAAGGGTCCCCTCGACACCGCCGAGGGTCACGCGCTTTACGTAAGAAGCTGCGCGTCATGTCACGGCATGACGGGAGGGGGCGATGGTCCAGCCGGCCGCACGCTGAGCCCGCCGCCTCCGGCGATCGGAGTGAGAACCCTGACGCCCGTGCTCACGCCAACGCTTGCCTACAACATGGTCTCCGTCGGCGTACGCGGGACGGCGATGCCGGGATTCGCGGCTTCGCTCACTCCGCAGCAGCGCTGGAACATCATCAACTACATCTACACGCTTCGCGGCGAGCAGCTGGCTCTGCCCGTGGCGCGTCGGGATGCGACGGCGATTGCCGGTGACACCGCGTCACCGGTGATCATGGCGTTGCTCGACAGCGCGCTCGACTTCGCGCGGAATGGCAAGATCGCCGAAGCAGGGGACCGGGCGTTCGATGCATACATCGCGTTTGAGCCGCTCGAGACTCCGGCGCGGGCGAAGAAACCCGGTCTCGTCGCGACGATGGAGCGCCACTTCGCGGATTTCAAGGGAGCGGTGAAGCGGAACGACCTAACGGGCGCCAAAAACTCGCGCGATGCGATCGCCGAAGGCCTGCCGTCGGTGATCGATCTCACCCAGCAGCCTTCCACCAACTGGGAAGCATTCCTTCAATCGTTCCTGATCATTCTGCGCGAAGGGTTCGAGGCGATTCTCGTCCTCGGGGCAGTCGTCGCCTTCCTGATCAAGATGGGACACAGAGAGCGGCTGCGATCCGTCTGGATCGGGTTGACTCTCGGCGTGATCGCGAGCCTGCTGACAGCCATCGTTCTCAAGACGTTGCTGGGCGCGATGCCGGCGAGCCGTCCGCTGGTCGAAGGGATAACGATGCTGATCGCAGTCGCAGTGCTCTTCTCGGTAAGCTACTGGCTGATATCCAAGGTAGAGGCTGCCAAGTGGCAGAAGTTCATCCGCGAGAAGGTCTCGTCGGCGCTCGAGCACGGAGGCGGAAAGGCGCTGGCACTCGTCGCGTTTCTGGCGGTGTATCGCGAAGGCGCAGAGACAGCGCTCTTTTACCAAGCCCTGTTCAATGGCGGGCCGAATGTGGGAGTTCCGCTTGCGCTCGGCATCGTCGTCGGCCTGGCGGCCCTCGCCGTGATCTTCACACTGTTCTACCGGTACGGCGTGCGGATCCCCATGCGGCCATTCTTCGCCGTCACGAGCATTCTGTTGTACTACATGGCGTTCGTATTCATGGGCAAGGGAATCCGCGAGCTCCAGGAAGCGAACGTCCTGCCGATTACAGTCGTTCCGGGCGGTCCACACGTAGAGGCGATGGGCATATTCCCGAGCGTGGAGACGCTCACCGCACAGGGGATTCTGATCATTCTTCTCCTTTTCGCGACCATCAAGACCTTCTGGCCCCGCCACAAGCATGAAGCTGGGAGCGCCGAGGCGTAGCATTTGCGCGGTTTTTTGAGGGGGAGAATGAGATGACGACCAGGCAGAGTCTGGAAACTACCGAAGAACAGCACGGAATCCGTCCGCGCGAATACCGGCTGCCTGAATCGACGCGCCTCGGTAGCGTCCGGCTGCAGGTTGCAGACCTCGATAGATCGCTTCGTTTCTACGCGAGAGTCCTCGGCCTGTGCGTAATCCGGGGCGACGCCGAATCGGTGAGTCTCGGTCCGCATGGCGAGGATCGCGAGATCGTTCATCTCCGGCAGCTAACAAGTGCGCGTCCGGTACCGAAGCGCGGGCTGCTCGGACTGTACCACTTCGCCATTCTGCTGCCGGATCGAGCTTCGCTCGGTCGGTTCGTTGCTCACCTCGCCGAGATCGGCGAGCGCGCTGGGATGTCGGATCACTTCGTGAGCGAGGCAGTTTATCTCACGGATCCCGACGGGCTGGGAATCGAGGTGTACGCGGATCGTCCGCGCGATGCGTGGCGTTACGACGAGCGGCAGTTGTACATGACGACCAATCATCTCGATGTGGAAGATCTCGTCAGGTGCGCCGGCGGTGAGCGGTGGACGGGAATGCCGCCTGGTACCGTGCTCGGTCACGTCCATCTCTACGTCGACGACATCGACAAGGCCGCCGCTTTCTATCACGACGCGCTCGGCTTCGACAAAGTGGTGTGGAGCTATCCGGGCGCGCTCTTTCTTTCAGCAGGCGGCTATCATCACCATCTGGGAACGAACACCTGGGCGAAGGGTGCGCCGCCAGCGACCGATGCCGACGCGAGATTGCTCGAGTGGGAGATCATCGTGCCCACGCGGAAGGACGCCGAAGAAGCAGCGCTTCACGTCAAGCAGGCCGGTTATCCCGTAAAAAAGGAGAACGACGAGTGGGTTCTCACCGATCCGTGGGGCACGAGCTTGAGACTCGTCCCGGAAAAATGATGCGACGCTACTCAGTGTTGGCGCTGACCGCTGTTGTTGCCGCGTGCTCGAGCCAGGTGCGGTCAGTGGAGACCGGGCTCCGGTTTCCATCCGACGCAGCGGCAATCAGGGCGATGTTCGACACGACCGTTGCCGGCTGGAACCGCGGTGAGCTGGCTGTCTATCTCTCCGCCTACACCGATTCCGCGACGGCCATGGGTTCTACTGGTCTGGTCCGTGGCGTGAATGCCATTGGCGATCAGATGCGGGCGGGCTATTGGAGAGCAGGACGTCCGATTCAGGCGCTTCATTATGAGCATCTGGAAATCCGTCCGCTGGGTCCGGATCACGCGCTCGTCACCGGCCAGTACGTCCTCAGCGGTGGTGGCCGACCGGATCGAACTGGCTGGTTCTCGACTATATGGGCTCGAACCCCTCGAGGCTGGCGGATGATTCACGACCACTCGTCATAGCTGGTCGACGACAAACTCCGCGCGATACTTTCGGGGCGTGCCTGCATCCGCCTGACGAGGCACAGGAGCGAGTGAGACGAACCTGAGTCTCAGGTTCGCCGTCCGTACTTCGTTGTTGGCCGGTCTGATGCTCAGGATTCTCGTATCGTCCGCAGCTCCGGCGCGGGAGATGACGATCTCGATCTTGGCATCGCCTTCCCAGACACACGTCACATCTACCGGACAGCGCGAGTCCTCGCGCATTTGTCTGAACGTGATCCGAGTGTCTGTTCCTCTCACCAGCGCGGTCTCTCCCGGGGCGAGGGTGAATGATGACCCAGGCTCAGCGCTGACTGCCGTTTCAACGGCAGCGCAGCCCGCGCCCGCTACCAGTAGGACGCACGCGCTCACAATGACACGCGCGTAACGCCGAAGAATTCCGGATTGGATCATTTGTGTTGCCTCCTCATTCGCGGGCTATCGCGTCTACAGGCGACAACTCCGCCGCTCTTCGCGCCGGGTAGGTTCCAAATATCAGACCAACCGCAATTGCCGAACCGGCAGCGAGCAGTCCGGTGTAGACATGCATGACCGGATAGATCGGCGCGTGTGCCCAGAGCCGAAACACGGCCGTGCCCGCCTGCGCGATGATTATTCCGACTACGAAACCGATGACACTGCCCGCGCCAGTGACTGTCATCGACTCCACCAGAAATTGAGTCTGGATATCCGCTCGTCTCGCTCCGACGGCTTTTCGAATGCCAATCTCCCGCGTCCGCTCGGCTACCGCCGCGAGCAGCACGTTCATGATTCCGATCCCGCCGACGGCCAGTATCAGTCCAGCCAGCAGGCCGAGCAGCAGCTTCGTCAGCAGCATCGCCTGACGCGTATTCTCCAAACGTTGTGTCCCGACCTCGACGTTCAACTTTTCCACGCGCGTCCCATACTGCTCTGCCAGCCAGTTGACCGCTTGGCCACGCAGTGTTTCGACCGCTTCAATACTGTGGGCCTTTAGCCGCAGCGTGGGTAAGCGTACGTCGCGCGACGGCTCGAGCAGCGATTCACTGCCACGAATCGGAGCGAAAGCCGCGAGATCCGGCTCGGGGCCCACAGGAGGCGGAGCCAGCACCCCAACTACTTCACGCTTGCGGCCGCTTACCTTGATCGCGCGTCCGATGAGCCAGAGCGCGTCACGTCCACCGGCGAGCTCCTCGGCCAAGCGATGGCCGAGCACGATCACCGGTGAGGAGTGCATGACCTCGCTCGCGGTAAAAAAGCGCCCGGCCAGTACTTCGATCGATGTAAAATCGGCGAGGCTGGCGGTGCTCAGTGTCAACAACGCCGTCGCGCGGCGATCCAGATACTCGACGGGCGCGCTTCCGGTGAGCGTGAGTGCATACTGCGCTACGCCCGGGACTTCGTTCTTCGCCCGCTCGGCGTCTTCGGTGGTGAGCACCGGATATCCACTGAGAGGAATCGTCCGCCCAGCCACGATCGTGCTCGTGCGTGGAGTGATTGCCACGTCCTGGACGCTACTCTCTCGCGCTATGAGTGCCCTTGCCCAGAGGTCCACTCCATCTGTAATCGAGAACGCCGCAACGAGCGCGGCGACGCCGATGATCACTCCCGTCGTCGAGAGTGTCGTACGCGTCGGGTTGGTACGCAAAGAGTCCGCACCGATCCGGGCGGACTCGATGAGCGCTGCTCCATTCAGTTTGAAACGACGCATGCGACCTCCCTACGGAGAAATCCTATGCATGTTGCGG
>Ga0184605_10000244_pt1 | contig 15843 bp, 18 predicted proteins | sample PLM0_30_coex_FD_132995 | JGI IMG/M metagenome (GOLD analysis project Ga0184605, IMG submission 132995) | Groundwater sediment microbial communities from an aquifer in East River, Colorado, USA - PLM0_30_coex | ecosystem: Environmental > Terrestrial > Soil > Riparian zone | place: USA: East... | reverse complement strand
TCATATCGAACCTCCAAACTTGCCCGGCTACTAGCTGTAAACGATAGCGTCGTAGATGGCTTAACTCTCGGACGCCGCCAGTTTCAACCACCTTAGCACGGACCCGCCGTAGAGGTCGGGCACTTCTTCCCAGCAAAAGTGGGCTGCGGGCAGCGGCTCGAGGCGGCTGTTGGGAAGGTGCTCGTGGAGGAACTCGTGGTTGACCTGGGGGACCAGGTCGTCGTTGGCTCCCCCGATTATGAGCACCGGAGTCGTGATCTTAGGGAGGCGCTCGGCCAGGGCCGGCAGCTCGGTGGGATACGTGCGTACGTAACGCGCGGACTCGACGAACCGATCGCCAGCATATGAATCCAGATAATCGGCGCGTACATCGAGTGGGGGCGCACCACCTGGCATGCTGTCGAATACTGGCGCGAGCAACTGCCTTGAGTCCATCTGGCGATAGCCGTCCATGTTCGGCGCTTCGAATGATGTCCTTGAGCGTGCCGCCGACCTGCAGTGGGAACGCCGTCGCGCCGCTGCCGACAGCCAGGCTGCGGACGAGCTCTGGGTGAGCGGCCGCAGCCACGAGTGTTGCGGATGTGCCCACATCGGGGCCGACGAAGTGTACCGGCCCCAGGTTCCACTATTGGATCATGCGCACGAGGAAGTCACCCATCGCTGTGGGCGAAAGCAACTCAATGCGACGCTCCGACTGGCCGAAACCAGGCAGGTCGATCGCCACAAGATGGAAGTCTTCGGCGAGGCGGTCCCACACCTTGCGAAAGGCAAACAGGCTTTCTGGCCAGGGACAGGTCAAGACTACCGTCTCCCCGTTATGCTGTCCCGCCTCCGCGTAACGGACATTCAGGCCATCGGCCTTTCGAAACGCTGCTTTCATCGTCGTCACAGGCAGTAGTTCCTTTCTAGGCCTTATGCCCCCCTTGAGAGTGCCGATTGGGTCACTCGGCGTCTCGTTGGGTAGCGAGTATCTTACGAGCAGCGTCACCAATCTCACTGACCAGATAGGCGTGCCCAGCGATTCCCCAACCGCCGTCAGGCGCTTCGGAAATAAGGACCCATGTTCGTTCGGAGAGCGAGGGATCCCCCGCGGCTTCGGCAAGAATCGCCGTCATCTCCTGCACCAAGCCGAGTTGCTTTTCGCGCCCGGGCACGCCAACCGGAGTGAGCACCTGGATTCGCGCGTAGTTGCTCGCGCCTTTGGTGTTGCCAAGCGCGTCGCTGGGAAGCTCGTGGACAAAGGCGGCGGTGTTTGCCGAGAAGAAGTCGATGGGCGGCACCTGTTCCCATCGCATCATCGCCTCAGTTAGAGCTTTAATTAGCGCGGGTTTGTCGGGGAAGGTCCCCGCCGCGACGGTAACGTCTATCATCGGCATCGCGGTTCTCCTCCTGGCCGTTGAGATGTACTTTTAGTTCGGGCTAGATCGCTCTGCGTCCACCGTCGGCGGCGACGGTGGTGCCGGTGATGTAGCTCGCTCGTGGGGATGCGAGGAACGCGACGACCTCGGCGATCTCCTCGGGCTGTGAAGCTCGGTGCATGGGCGTCGTTTCTCCGAGTGCGGTGATGAACTCCGGGCCTGACGGTGTCGGGGTATAGACGGGTCCTGGGGCGATCGCGTTGACGCGCACCCCGCTCGCGCTGTACTCCACGGCCCAGGCGCGCGTCATCGCCTCAAGCGACGCCTTCGTCGCGCCGTAGGCCGCGCCCCCCATGAGCCCTACGCCGCCGGCCATGCTGCTGACGCTGACGATGCTGCCGTGACCCCTCGCAGCCATTCCGGGAGCGAACGCCGCTACAAGGAAGAACGGCGCCCGAACGTTGCTGGCGAACATCTTGTCGAACGCGGACACTTCGAACTCTGCGGTCGGACCGAAGAGCGCGATCCCGGCGTTGTTGATCAGGATGTCGACATCGCCGACGCTGGTTGCCAGGCGCTGCACGTCGGCGACTTCGCCGAGGTCGGCAGCGACGAAGCTGGCCTTGCCGCCAGGGGCAGTGATTTCCTGGACCGTCTCGGCGCCGCGCGCGGCGTCGCGGCCGTGAACCAGGACCTCTGCCCCGTCCCGGGCCAGCTGCAGCGCGACCGCGCGACCGATGCCCGACGTCGCGCCCGTCACAAGCGCCCGTTGCCCTTCGAGGTTGTTCTGACTCATGGTTGACATTGCTGCTCCTTTGGGGGGTGGCTGGGTCACGCGATTTGTCGTTTCGGGGACGGTCCTCGCCGCAAACGGTAACGTCCATCATCGGCATGTCGGTTCTCCGCATGGCCGTTGAGATGTAGGCTCGTCTGCTGCTGGTAAGTGTAGACAGACCTGTCGGTCTTTGCAAGAGGGATAGCGCGAAATTCGCGCATCCACCGGCCGACCGTGAGTGGGGTTCGGCCTGCACCCGTGCTCGCCATGGCGCTTCGCTCGACTCGTTGGGTCGGTGGCCGCGATGCGGCGGGCTGGCGCAATGGCCGCTGCGAAGTAGCCCTGCAAGTGGTGCTAGAACTGTGGCGGCCTGGGACTATGGTCAGCTGTCAGACCCGGGCGTGGCCGAAGTACATGAGTTCCCAGATCTCGTCCTCGGTGGCGTACTGATCGACGATCTCGGACCCCTGGTAGTGCTCAACCCGGATCTCGCCGGAGAAACGCAGGTAGGCGCCATCGAAGCGGAGGAGCTCCGCGGCGGCACGCTTGATCCCGTGCAGACCCTCAATCGTCCGGCTGCGCGAAAGATCCCGATGGCGAGTGAAGGTCACTACGTAGCGCTCCTTATCCGTGCCGTACGTGTAACGGGTGATGTTCGCGACTGGCTTCTTCGTGACTGAATCGGTGAACGTTCCGAGCATCTCGAACGTCAGTCGGGCGGGGTCATCGCCGATGAGCACACTGTCCCCAGCCAACATGAAGATGGGAATGGTCGCGTAGCCGTACTTCTCGTGGGCGGTGATGTAGGAGGCGATCACGGAGTACGGGAGGGCCTGGCCGCGCCCCCAGTACCAGTCGGGCGTAGTCGGCATCCGAACTGGCAATCACGGCCAGCGGCACGGCTGCGGTGATCTCGCAATGCTCCTAATCACTGATGAATGGCCAACGAAGATCGTTGAGAGGCCGAGTCGAGGGGGCGCGAATTCTGGTCAGCCGAAGTTGCAGGAAGTCCGGCCAGTTCCGCCGTGGTGCGGATCACCGCAGAGAAGTCCTCCTCTATTCCCTTCGCCTGCTCCACGGCGTAGACCTGCCGCGCCGCCGCCGTGACCGGCATCGGCACGGCGTATGCTTGTGCGAGCCGAAGAACGTTGCCGAAGTCCTTCCACATCAGGCGCAGCGCGAAGTTGACGGGGTACGCGTCCGCGCGCGCGTTCTCGAGTTTGGCCTTCTGGCCCGGCGTAATCACCGCGCTCTGGGACAGTACGTCGAATAGCGTGGCCTTGTCGAGGCCCGCGCGCTCGCCCAGGGTGACCGCCTCGGCCAGCGCCTGCATGGTGTCGCCCAAGATGGCGTTGACCACGAGCTTCATCGTGGACCCCGCCCCGCTCGGCCCCAGGTAGAAGATCGATTGCCCGATTACGTCCAGCATCGGCCGGCACTCCTCGTAGGTCTCGCGCTCGCCGCCTACGAAGACAACCAAGCTGCCGTCGGCCGCCTGCGGCGTGCTGCCCGAGACCGGGGCGTCGAGCACGGCGATGCCCCGCTCCCTCGCCGCCGCTGCGAGGGTGCGGGAGGTCTCGGGATAGACGCTGCTCAAGTCGATCAGCGCCCTGCCGGCTCGCATCCCGCCAAGCGCGCCCTCGGATCCCAGCAGCGTTTCCTTCACGGCGGCGTCGTCGGACAGCATGGAGAGCACCACGCCGGAGTCGTGAGCGAGAGCCCGTGGTGATTCATGCACGCGCGCGCCTTGCTCTGCCAGAGCCTGCGCCTTCTCGCGGCTTCGGTTGAAGACGCCGAGCGGGTATCCCGCCTCAAGCAGCCGCCCCGCTATGCGGCTTCCCATCGCACCGAGGCCGATGAACCCGAGGGTTGGCCTGGTTTCCACTACGCTAGTCATCTTGCACCTCCTTAGCTCGCCGACCTACTTGGCCTGGGCTTTCATTCCGGGACTTGACGGGTGTCAGATTCGACGTTCTGAACCGTACGCGTTATGGGGGTGGCCAAGCTGGTTCCTCCACCACTGGGTTCTCTAGCACGCCAAGACCCGCGATCTCCACCCGGACAGTGTCGCCGGGCTTGAGAAACTCCGGCGGCTTCCGCGCCCCGCCAACCCCAGCAGGCGTGCCGGTGAACACGACGTCGCCCGGCTCGAGCGTAAACCCGGCACTCAGGTACTCCACGATCTCGCCGATGCCGAAGATTAATTGGTCCGTGTTCGACCCCTGCTTCAGCTCGCCGTTCACCCACAGCCGGACGTCGAGATTTCCGACATCCACCTCGTCCGGCGTCACCAGCCACGGCCCGATAGGCCCGTGCGTGTCAAACGACTTGCCCATCATCCAGGTGGGCGAATGGAACTGCCAGTCGCGCACCGAAACGTCGTTGCCGATGCAGTAGCCGGCGATGTACTCATCGGCGTCATCTGCCTTCACGTAGCGCGCCGTCTTCCCAATCACGAAGCAGAGCTCCGCCTCCCAATCCACGGCGCGGCTGACGCGCGGGATGTAGATCGGGTGATCGGGCCCCACGATACACGTGGGCATCTTCGCGAAGACGACGGGGCGCTGTGGTATCGGCTGCCCCGACTCTTCCGCGTGGTCCCGGTAGTTCAGCCCGATCGCTAACGCCTTCGGCGGCCTTGGCACTGGCGCCTCGATCGCCGCTTCAGTCGCCGGGATGGTCGTGCCAGCGGCGAGCGCCTTCTTCGCACGCCCTATCAGAGTGCCGTCTGCCAGCAGCTCAGTCATCGTGACGCCGATATCCGCAATATCGCCCGATTCTGTGAGCACCCCAGCTCGCGTACCGCTGGCGTGCCTGAATGTAACCAGCTTCATCTGGCTGACTGCCGCCGAAGGGCGGACACCTTCCTCCCCGTTCCTGCTTCCTTCTTCCTCATCGTCAATTCTTCGGCGGGTGCATTCCCGCCATCAGCTCGGCGAGGTCGTCTGGTCGCAGGAACGACGGGGGCGGCGGCGGGCCCCATGCGTACAGTCCGCGCATACCGTCCCAGACCCGCGGCTCCCACACCTGGTCCTCCGGGATGCAGTCCATGTCGCTGTAGTACTCGGCGAAGTTACCCGCCGGGTCGCGGAAGTACCAGAAGAAGTTCGAGGCCACGTGGTGCCGCCCGAACCCCCAGGCGTGCCGCGACGGGTCCTTCGACAGCAGCGCCTGCGCCCCCAGGCCGATCTCGTCAACGTCCTCGACCTGCCATGACGTGTGGTGGAGGAACTGCACCGGCGCTGCTTGCAGTAGCAGGTTGTGGTGGTCCTCCGAACCAGCGCAGGAAGAAGGCGCGGTCCATCGCCTGGTCGCTCAGCTTGAAGCCGATGCCCTCCATGAAGAAGCGCTTGCTCGGCTCGAGGTCAGTGGTGCCAATGACAACGTGCCCGAGCTTGCGGGGTCGCGCCGAGGGCGCCGGGCCTTCCTGTGGCAGCTCGTCCGATCGGCCCGAGCGGTCGATGCGGCCGGGGCCGTTGTAGACCGGCGGCGTCGCGGCGTCTTGCTGGATCCGCGGTGCGACTTCGACTCGAACGCGGACGGCGGTGCCGGGGTCGGTTGTCATCAAGCCATCCTCTGTGCGCTGGACATCGACATCCAGTGCGCTCACCTGCGATGCGACGCGGTCGACGTCGTCAGGGTTGTCCGCGCCGAGTGAGAGCTCGAGGAGCCGGCGGAGCGGCGAATGCACAAGACGCAGCTGCTCGCCGCCATCCGCGGTTGCGAACAGTCCCGGCGTGGCCTCGGTCATGCCGAAGTCGCGGTAGAACTCCGACGTCTTTGCGACATCTGGGACACCGATCGTAACGGAGTTGATGCGGTGTAGGGACACAGCTACCTCCTTTTGCGTGCGGGCGTGAGTTTGTTTGGCATTTTCGTCGTTTCAGACAGAAAGAGCGCCGGGTTCAACGGTTCGATGTGGCCGTTTCGGTCACGTCGCATCGCCCGAGCACCCGCAGCCATCTTGCGGCAGAGGCTTGCAAGCGTGCGCTGCTCCTGGACCGTGAGGCTGCGCGTCACCTCGACCTCGAGCACATGCCAGTCCTTCTGGACTCGCGTCACGAGATCGCGCCCGGAATCGGTGAGTTCGACCGTGACGAGGCGACGATCGATCTCGGAACGGATGCGGCGCACGAGGCCCCGCCTCTCCAGCGTGTTCACAGAGCCGACGATCGCGCCCCGAGTGACCCGGAGCACCGCGGCGAGCTCGCGCGTTTCACGCGGGCCGGAGATCCAGAGCGTCATGAGCACTACAAAACCGGCGTGCCTCAGTCCGTGCGGGCGGAGTGCGAGGCTCTCCATAGTGGCGATTACGTCCATCGCCGAGTGGTCGAGGTTGAACACGGCGGCCTGGGCATCGAGATCGGTACCGGTTCGCGCGAGGAAGGTTTGGATGAGCTGTTCGTAGGGCAGTAGGTCTTGACGAGTTGGCATATCGTTTAGTATTAAACGATTAGCACGGAACGATGTCAAGGGGTAAGGAGAGAAACATGAACGCTAGTGAACGCCGAGAGTTCGTGAGATCGCACCGGACGGCGGTGTTCGGGTATCAACGAAAGTCCCACGGGCCGGCGATGTCGATCATCTACTACGTCATGGACGGCGACGACATCCTTGTCTCGACGATGGCGGCGCGCGGCAAGACGGGTGCGGTCCAGCGCAATTCAAAGGTGTCGCTGTGCGTACTCGACGAGAAGTGGCCACCTACCTACGTGGTGGTGTACTGCGACGCGAAGGTCGAGACGGAGGAAACAGCCGTAGTCGACCTCATGATGCGGATCGCGGGCGTGATGGCCGGCAACCCGATGCCTGAGGCGGTGCGACCGATGGTGACGGAGGGAGCCAGGCGGGAAGGCCGCGTGGTCTTACGCCTGCGCCCCTATGCGACGTTCTACACGCCACCACGCCATGTGAATTCGGCGGCGGACCTCCCGACTCTGACCCACGAGACATCGGCCAGCATCGCCTGGTAGTCGTATGGAAGAAAAGGAGACACCCCGATGATCCCCGAAGCGCACCGATATTTTGGGTCACCAATTGTTGTCGCGTCCGGTGCCCGTCCGTCAGTGTCCTCGTGGATCCACTACGTGATCTGAGAGACCTGATTATCCACCGGCGGTGTGAAACAGGCTGCCGATCAGGAAACCGATGGCTGCGGCGCCGAGGCCGATCACTAACATCTGAGCGCCGCTCTTGCGCCAATCCCCGACGAGTGTCTTCGCTGAATAGACACCCACGGCGAAGAGCGCAATCGCGCTCAAGGGCGATCGCCACAACGATGGCAGGAGTCTGAGGGAGTACCGTAAACGGCGCAAGCGGTATCAAGTGGCCGATCAAGGTGGAGACAGTGACGACCGCCGCGCTCTCGAGCAGCGACCGCTGTTCGACGGGCTGCAGGTGGAGCTCTTCGTCCATCATCGTATCTACCCAGGTGTCGCGGTTCGCAGCGATCGTACTGACTACATCTTCGAGAAGCTGGCCCTCGAAGCCTTTCGCCGCATAGATATCGCGGACCTCCTGGCGCTCGACCTCGGGTGCGGATTCAATCTCTTCTTCCTCGCGCCGGCGCTGCGCGAGGTAAAAGTCGCGGACAGACCCGAACGAAGTGTACGCGACTGCGCCCATCGAGATCGATTCGGTCACGGACGCGGCGAGCCCCGTAGCGATGAGAACGTGGGTTGATCCGCCGGCGGACACGACACCAAGGGCAATGCCGAGCATGTTGACGAGCCCGTCTTGTCCACCGAGGATGACGTCGCGCAGGGAGTTTCCGCCGCTGTGATCCTCTGCGTGTGACGGAGTTATTTGGCCGTGGTCAACCGAAGATTGCACAGCTCGACCGAGAGGGGTGCGACTCTCCATCCAGGGATCCTTAGGTCACGTGTCTATTGCTGGGTCGACCCATTCGCCGCCAATCAGACGACGGGTAGGTGTAGTTGGCGAGGCGTAAGTCCCGGTTCGCGCATGGATACCTCGACCGTAAGAAGACGACGCTACGCGTCTACTTATGGGGGCGGGTGCGCCTCGTGTCAAGGATGGTGCGACGAGTTAGTCTCTGCATACGGGGCCCAGCGCCTGATTCGTCAGTCACTGACGGTCGCCGCCGCCGAAAGCGGCTCTAAGTTTCCGTGGCACGCAGCACTAGGCACGGCGCTTCTCCCGCGACGACAATTAACCGTAATTCAGTTCTTCGGGTTCAAGTAGAGGTAACATCAGATACTCCATCCCGCTGATCCGCGAACCAGCATTGAAGTGACCGCCCATCCGGGGTAGGGTCGCGTGACTGTGTAGGATAAGGTACAGTTGATCGCCGACGATCTAGACCAGGATTACTGTAGCACCGAGCGGCCGCAAAGCACTCCGTATCCTCGGTAGCAGCGGCTCAGGTCACTTAAGGCCCCGGATGTAGAATGAGGGCCACTTGCTCGCGCCGGCCTCGAATCGCCATGCCATAAAGCGGTCCATCGCTGGCGGACAAGCGCGGAAGCTGGGCGACAACGCCACGGTCCATCGCAGGGCGGCAACCCCGCGAACGACGGCGTCGGCGACTCCGGCGTGCCCGGCTACCAGGGCCGCTACGACACCAACTACGACAGCGCCGTGGACATCCGACGTCTCGTCTCTGACGGGTATGCTCTGCAACGTCTGCGGGCCGCCCCAGCCAACACAAGCGAATAGCGCAAGCGCCGGCTGGGGCGAGCCTCAGCCGGCGCCTTGCTATTTACGGAACGATTGGTCGGCGAGAACGGGGCGCAGCACGACTCGCTCCGGGCGCACTCCAATCGCTCCCGCCGCATCATCGACTTCGTCGAGTCGGTCGGCGTCGACGCCGAGCCGTCATGGTTCCCGACGAGCGGGCTCGTCCACTTCGACCTGCACGCCGACAACGTGCTCGCCCTCGATGACGGCACGCTCACCGGGATCATCGACTGGGAGGTGCGTGCGCGGGCGATCACCGCTACGACCTCGTGGCCTACGCGTTCGACCTCGACGGTCACGGCCAGCAGATCTGGGACCGGGTCAAACGGCTCGTCGAGCCGCACATACGGCGGGCGTACGTCGCGCACAGGGCGCTCGGGTGCACGGACTGGGCGATCCGCCACCACCCCGAGGACGTACCCCGGCAGCTGGACCGAGCCGAGCGCTGCTCGACCGCTACGGCGCCTAGCTCGCCTTGGCGGCCGAACCGTCCCGCCGTCGGTGAAGGGCTTGCTCAGGCACAAGAGGGCCATCAGCCTCAACGAAAAAGGCCGCCGAACGGCGGCTTGCGGCTGAAGAAATCGTATCTGGAGCGGGAGACGGGGCTCGAACCCGCGACCCTCTGCTTGGGAATATTATCTGCCGCGATTTGTGTCTAACTGAACCTGAAACTGGTGTTTTCAGGCCGTCTTAGCCATCTTCTTCCGAAGGCCACAGCCCTTTGCCTACGGGCCTGTCGTGTTTCGCAGGCAACGGCTTCCGCGTCATTCTACCACTCGACTGCGCCGATCAAAGGCCGTCCTGGAAGCCAACCGTTATATGCGAGCCGTCGCAGAACGGCTTGTTGTTTGACGCCCCGCAGCGACACAAGGTCACACGGTGGCGCACCTCGTACGTTTGGCCATCGGACGAACGGATGGTGATGCCGCCGCGTACCCAGAGTGGACCGCTCACGCCGGCCGCGGGATCTTCGACAAGTCCAATCGATTTCTCCAGTTCAGGTTCAACCGGTTCGCCCGTCGATTTGTCCCAGATGACAAGGCGTCCGGACGGACAGTTGCCCGCCATCCGCTCGACCAACTTGCGCACCCGCGGATCGTTGGACTGCTCGATCAGCGCCCAGATGCTGCCGTCAGGGTCGCAGAACCGGCCCGAGGCGCATAGCGACTGCTGATCCGTCAAGTCAATCTCCGGGCCTTCGACTACATCCACCTGTTCCACGTAAGGCTCGCGCGAGGCGACCTCCGTCCCATCGAATCCGATCTGGAGGTGCGTCCTGTCGCAGAACGGCTTGTTGGAAGAGTGGCCGCAGCGGCACAGGGCATAGGTCTCCTTTACTTCAAATTCCGGTCCTTGCTGCCAATCCCGGGACTGGCCCTCCGCGTCCGCTTCGATCGTCTGCTTTGCCATTGGAATCTTCCCCGTGACAACATACGGTCCGTTCCGAGTGACCGTGATACTCATTTCCGTGGTTTCGCCAATCTCGCTCATGTTTCTCAGCTCCTCCATGCCGTCGGCTAGTCTAACGTGTGTCTATTCCTTTAGAAGACGCTCGGTAAGCACAATCTCAAAGACCTCCGCCATCGTTCCCTTGCGAGCCCAATCGCGCTGAAGCTCGCACGCCAACGACACCCAGCTGATCGGCCGGCCACCCGCTTGAACGACACGTTCTAGGCCGGCTCGATGCGCTTCGACTGACGTGCCACCGATTGCGTCGACAACCGGATACACCTCGTACCCGTCGCGTAGCGCGTCGAGGGCGGTGAAGGCCATGCAGACCTCGGTCCACAGCGCGCAGAAGATGAGCTTCCGGCGCGCGGTTGCACGCACGGCAGCGAGGAAGCCGACGTCTTCCCATGAGTTGACGGTGGTGCGGTCAATCGCGGGGTTATCGCCAAGCAGCTCGGCAAGCTCGGGAACTGTGTTCCCCTGGCCGGCTGCGACGTTGACAGTGGAATGGACGATCGGCAGGTTGAACGCCGCAGCCGTTTTTACGGTCGACACGATGTTCTTCCGCAGCAGGTCAGTGTCCATCGAACGGACAGCCGCGAACTGCGACGGTTGATAGTCGATTACCAGAAGCGCCGAGTTCTGCGGCGTCAGGAGATGGTCGGCCACTTGATCACGGATAGGAGCGCTGGTCATTTGAGCAGTATCCTTTCGATTTCATGGGAACTGGTTGTTTCGGGATCTGTCAACTGTCATTTCGCCTCAGGAAGGCTACCGCGTGATCGAGCGCTCGTTGAGAGCTGGCTAGAGCCCCCACATTGACCTGAAATACGTGAGGCATACCCTGCCATAGCTCCAGCGTGATCGGCACCTCGGCATTGCGTGCCTCGACGGCGAACCGGAGTGAATCGTCGAGGAGAATTTCCTGGCTACCGACCTGAATGAGGATCGGGGGAAGGCCACGCGGAGTACCGAACAGAGGCGAGGCTCTCGGATCGTCTAGCGGGAATGCTCCGGCGTATGCTTGCGCGGCGCCAGCCAGTGTCGCTTGGGACAGCAGCACGTCATCCCCCGCTTTCTCCTGAACGCTGCGCCCGCTGAGCGTCAGATCCAGCCACGGTGAAAACAGCACGGCAGCATCGACGCGCTTTCTTTCGGGCAGCTCCCAGAGCGTCGCGAGGGCGAGACCGCCGCCGGCTGAATCACCGGCAATCACAATTCGTGGATAGCTAGCAAGGAGGCTGTCCGCGGCTGCACGCGCCTGGTCGATAGCGACCGGAATTGTGGCCTCCGGCGCGAGCGTATAGTCCAGGATGAACGCTGAGCGCTGCGCTCGTGCCGCAATCTGGCTGACGAAGCCACGGTAGGCATGGGCACTGCCCATCACGTACGCGCCGCCGTGGAGGTACAGCATCGCAGTTTGCGCGCTGCCAGAAGATGGCTCGCACCACATACCCGGAGGTTGAGCTGAGGTAGCGGGCCGAAACTTGACGCCGTCAGCGATCGGCGTCGTCGCTATGAATTTGTCGTAAAGGGCGCGTGGTTGCTCGCTTGTATCGGACCAAATTGATGCGAAGCGCTCGTAAAGCGACGGCAACAGCTCCGCGTCATGCTCGTCCAGCGGGATTTCGATGAATTCGCGATTCTCCATTCCTGCCCTCTATCTCTTCGGCACCTGCCGATGAATTACTCTACCCACTCGTTACCGACTGTTTCTGGCTCTCAACCGTTCTGGACGGCGAGACCGACGACTGATCCGTCATCGACATCGCTCACGGTCTCGCCCGAGTCCCGGACCATCGTTGCAGCCGCATCCTCATCGCGAATAATCAGAGTGAACACCAGGCCAATCAGGCCAAGGATGGCACTCGCGAAAAAGGCGTCGTGATAGCCAAGCACGCCTGCATGCGCCACCGCGTTGGCCGAAGCGCCAAGGCCGGCATCTGCCGTGTGCGCGTGAGTGCGCTCGATAAGAACTGTGGCGAGCAAGGCGACCCCGACCGATGAAGCGACCTGGCGGTTCGTGTTAAAGATCGAAGAAGCCTGGCCGGTGTCTTCGGGCTTGATTGTTGCGAAGCTCGCGGCCTGAAGAGGGACGAAGGTGAACGCCATGCCAACCCCCGCAGGGCGAGGATCGCTACCAACCAGAACGTGCTCGTCGACAGGTCAACTAAGAGCAAAAGTAGCGATGACGCCACGAAGATGGACATCGCGAATGCCAGCATTCGCTTCGGCCCGATCTTTGGGTACAGCCATCCGGAGACGGGGGCGAGCGTCGCCACCATCACAGCGGTCGGCATAAGTATCAGCCCCGTCTTTATAGCGGAGAAGCCGCGCAGCTGTTGCATGTAAAGAGGTAGCAGAAACAGCACGCCAGTCAAGGCGGCCATGGCCGCAAAGTAAACGATGTTCGAATTGCGGAACATATGGTCGCCGAGCAGACGCAGATCGAGCATCGGTGCCTTCGAGCGCAACTCGGCAACGACGAAGGCGCCAAGAAGAATCCCGCCGACGACTCCGGTCGAGACAACAGCCAGAGATCCCCAACCGGCCTCCGGACCTCTCGAGAGGGCGAAGAGCACAAGCACGAGGCCGGCCGCCGATAGGACAAAGCCGGGAAGATCGAAAGCGCCCGAGTGGGGCTCGCGATCATCGCGAACAAACAACAGCGTGAAGAGGATGGCGGCGAGGCCAATAGGTAGGTTGACGAAGAAGATCCAGCGCCATCCCACGTAATCGACCAGCGCCCCACCGAGTACGGGACCGATGGCCGGCGCGATTACCGTCGGGATGGTGACGACAATCGAGGCCTGGGCGCGCTCTTTTGGCGGGAAGGCGCGGAAAAGCATCGTCATCCCGACGGGCGTCATCATGCCGCCGCCAACCCCTTGCAGCACACGGAAAGTGATGAGCGACGAGGTGTTCCAGGCAAGTCCGCAGAGAGCCGAACTGCCGATGAACATCGCCAGAGCAAAGACGAAGACTCGCTTCGTGCCGACCCGGTCACCGATCCAACCGGATGCGGGTATCCAGATAGCCAGGCTGAGCAAGTAACCAGTAACGACCCATTCGAGGGAGGCATTGCTGGCGTGGAAATCGCGGCCGAGAGTCGGCAGGGCAACATTAACGATCGTGATGTCCATGAGGTCCATGAAAATGCCGAAGACGAAGGCGATCGCGACCAGCCACTTGTAGTCGAGGTTCTTCAGCTTCATGGCGACCTCCGAATTTACCTTCAGGGCGTCGGCGCTCGGGTGCTGTGCGCTTGGCGTTGCGCTACGCGCGCCTGAGCTCGAGCACTGGAATGGTGCGGACTCCAGCGGTTTTGTCTGCGTACTCGGCAAAGCCTGGGTACAGCCGCGCTTGCTCAGCGTAGATGCGGTCGCGGTCGGTGCCGGTCACTTCGCGGACAGTCACGCTGTACGTCTCGGTTCCGCGTTCGACACTGCCGTCTCCGGCGGCGGTCAAGTTGTCGTACCAGTCCGGGTGCGTGGGCGCTCCACCCTTGCTCGCGAAGACGTAGATGGCGTCCGGCTGAGTGTCGTCCGCCAGGTACATAATTGGAGTGACGTACTCCTGCCCGCTCTTGCGCCCGCGGTGGTGCAGCAGGACCAGCGGCGCTCCCTCAAAGACTCCGCCAACCCTGCCCTCGTTCGCTCGGAACTCCGTGATTGTCTTCGTGTTCCACTCGTTTGCGTCGCTCATGTCGAACTCCTCTCCTTCAGAATCCCAAGGTAGGACCAAGTTGACGGCGTACCGGCAGGCTGGCCATCACGGGTGCACGTATGAGGCGAAGCCGCTATCGAGGCGGATCGACTCCATGACCCAGAAGGTGGTGCTGTGCGTGAAGACGTCAGCCGCCGCCAGCACACCGGTGTACTTTTCAATCACGGGCGCGGCGGCCGCCTCGGTGACGGCGTCGAGATATCCCTTAACCGCCGCCCAGCTGTTCGAACCGTAATTCGCGAAGAACGGCGTCGGATCGACCTGGGTCAGGGCGGTTCGCACGCTGGCGTCGATGTCTGCCATGTACTTCTGATGTAGAGTCACGTCGTCTCGGGTGCCGAGCCGACCGAGATGGCCGCTGATGAGATGTTTCCAGGGGTACGCCAGCGCCTTGCCGGACGCCTCAATGTAGCCGGGAACGTCGCCGGTTAGGTTCGACATGTACACGGGCACCCAGCCCGAGTTGACGATATCGACCATCATCAACGTGTCGTGATCGGGGAAGTGGATGAGGCTATTGTCGGGTGAGTGGTTGGCCCCGAACCAGGAAAGCTCGATGCGCTCGCCACCGATTTCGAGGGTCCGGGTATCGCTGAACGTCTCCTCGTTCGGCGGCCTGGCCGGGTCGTTGTCGCGCAGCAGCAGCCGACGTGTCTCCTCGTGACCGATGCGTATCACGTCCTTGTCGAACAATGACGACGCGCCGATGTGGTCGGCGTGGTGATGCGAGTAGACAAGGTATCTAACCCTGTTGATTTCGCCGTTGGAATCGGCGATCTCATCAATCGCGCGCTGGATGTTGTGACCAATAGTCGGCGGCGCGTCGAACAAAACGACGCCGTCTGAAGTGGTCAGGAAGGCGGCCTGGTACGTCCCCTCCGTCACCCAGTAGAGGTTTCGCTCGACCTGTCCGACGTAGTAGCCCTGTTGGTTCAGCGCAGGACCCAACGCCGTCTGTGGAACCGGCGCGTAGTCAGAGAGCCGTGCGCTGGCCTGCGTCTTTTTCGTGTCTGGGCTCATGCTCCCTCCTCAGATCAAAACCATTAAGTGGTCAAACAAAGTAATCAAACGCTTGTATGACTACATTCGCAGACCAAGCAATCGCTGTCAAGGTTCGCGAAAATCAACTGCGCCGGGGCAACGTCACGCCGCCGAAGGCTCCAGAAAGGGCCGGCAGAACCAGTCGCTCTAGGTGCCTGCGAGATCTGCCCCTTAGGCTTGTGCCAAGCGGCGCAAGGATCGCCCAGTTCAACATTCCGGCGACCAGTCGGGTGCGGAGTACCAGCTCTGCTGCCTTGATCCGCGGAAAGTAGGCCTTCAGCACTCGTACGCACTCACCATCGATCTGGTCGAACTTTGTGCCGAAACGTCTCCACCCCTCTGGCGCATCCAATGCAGTCCGCGCGACAAGGCGCATCACAGCGAGATCGCGGCCTCCCGAGGCGAGCGCCCCGATCATCGGCCGCGCGAACGCTTCCGCCAATTGCTCGACGCTTGAGTCCGGGCTTAGCGCCCCAACCGCGTCGTGCTGAGCGTCCAGGTAGTGCTCCAGGGCATCCTCTATTGCCGCATCGCAAAGCGACCTCAGGGAGCCGAAGTGGTAGCTCACTGCCGAAACGTTGGCATCGGCGGCACTCGTGATCTCTCGGAGGCTCACGCTATCCTCGCCCCGCTCGGCGAGCAGATCCAACGTGGCGTCCATCAGCCTTGAACGCGTGCGCAACCCGGCCTCTCGACGCTGGTCGACTTTTGATGAGTCCACGCAGTTAGTCAATCACACGCTTGAATAGCCGTCAAACGGGGGAGCTCGCCACCAGACGCTCATCTAGTGGGCTT
>Ga0184605_10000243_pt1 | contig 15870 bp, 13 predicted proteins | sample PLM0_30_coex_FD_132995 | JGI IMG/M metagenome (GOLD analysis project Ga0184605, IMG submission 132995) | Groundwater sediment microbial communities from an aquifer in East River, Colorado, USA - PLM0_30_coex | ecosystem: Environmental > Terrestrial > Soil > Riparian zone | place: USA: East... | reverse complement strand
GTGAGCTGCTCCAGTTTTGAGCGCGTTAGCTTCTTCTGAATATGCTTCGGCCCGCTCGCGTCAGCGGTAACAAACGGCAGATTGATTTCGTATTCCTGAGAGCTGGAGAGCGCGATCTTCGCTTTCTCAGCTTCTTCCTTGATGCGCTGGATCGCGTCCGGCTGCTTGGTCAGATCGATGCCGCTGTCTTTCTTAAATTCACTGACGATCCAATCCATCACCCTCGCGTCCCAATCGTCACCGCCAAGGTGCGTATCGCCATTGGTCGCCTTCACTTCGAAGACACCGTCGCCGATTTCCAAAACTGAAATGTCGAACGTGCCGCCGCCCAAATCGTAAACGGCAATCTTCTCGTCTTTCTTTTTGTCGAGCCCATAGGCGAGCGACGCCGCAGTCGGCTCATTGATGATGCGCAACACTTCCAGACCGGCAATCTTCCCCGCGTCTTTGGTCGCGTTGCGCTGCGAGTCGTTGAAATATGCCGGGACCGTGACGACGGCCTGCGTGATTTTTTCGCCGAGCTTCGCTTCCGCGTCGGCTTTCATCTTCGACAAAATCATCGCCGAAATTTCCGGCGGCGAAAAAGTCTTCTTCTGCCCATTCACTTCCACTTGCACGTGCGCGTCGCCGTTCGCGGCCTTCACGATCTTGTAGGGAACGCGATGCTCTTCTTCGTGGACCTCATCGTATTTGCGGCCCATGAAACGCTTGATCGAGAAAACCGTGTTCTGCGGATTCGTCACGGCCTGGCGCTTCGCGGCCTGGCCGACGAGACGCTCGCCATTTTTCGTAAATGCAACTACCGAAGGCGTTGTGCGCGCGCCTTCGCTATTTTCCAAAACCACCGGGTCGCCACCTTCCATGACCGACATGCACGAGTTAGTGGTGCCCAGATCGATACCTAAAACCTTAGCCATTTGAGTTCAATCCTCCGAGGCGCTCTTTAGCAAGAGCCATTCCTGGCTGGACGATAACTACGTAAGTATCTTATTTATAAGCGCTAACGTCGATATCTGAGCAAGCATCGCATTGGTAATAGGCGACAGAATGTCACAAAAATCCGCGATCGAGGAAACCCAAAAGCGTCACGCTGTCACGGCTCGGTGAATGGTATAACGTTTGCTTTTTTCCTGCGGGATGCAGACAAATTCCAACGAACCTTCACAATCGTCTGCAAACACTGCGCGCGACATCGTTTTCCAATGTCCGCACTGCCGGGTCACGCTCAAGTTAGATCGGGCGAACGCCGGTACGACGTTGAAATGTGAGAGCTGCCAAAAACTCATTCGAGTGCCGCGTTCGCACTCGGCCAGCAAGGCTTCGGCCAAAGCGGAACCGGTCAATCTCGAACAATCTGCGGACTTGGAAAGCTGCCTAAAAGAAAACGAATCGCAGCGAACGGAGATCACCGGTTACATCAATCAGCTCAACATTCAGCTCCACCGGTGGCAGCTTCGTCTGCAAACGCTGAACGAGCGCAAGCAGCAGGTCGAAGCCGAACTTGCCTCGCGAAAAACGTAACAGGATCGATAAGGTGGATCGGCCGCTCCGCGGGCGATGTTAATCAATGCGGCTACGCCGCCATTTTCAGCATCGAGGTCGCCGCAGCGACGACTGCTCGATCCACCATCAGCATTTTTTGTTTTCGCGAAAATGCCGCGACGAGTTAACGGTTTGACGTGCGGCAATATCACGATCTTCTGCGGCTCGTTCTCGAACAGGGTGAGCCTCGCAGCGATCGCACCGGGGTCGGTACGTTGTCGATCTTCGGCGCGCAAGCGCGATTTGATCTGCGGGAAAATTTTCCGCTCCTGACGACGAAGAAGCTGCATCTCAAATCGATCGTTTACGAGCTGCTCTGGTTTTTGCGCGGCGACACCAACGTGCGCTACCTCAACGAGCATGGCGTGACCATTTGGGACGAGTGGGCGGATGGACATGGCAACCTCGGCCGCGTTTACGGCGCGCAGTGGCGCGATTGGCGCGGCGAGAATGGGGTGCGAGTCGATCAGATCGACAACGTTATCTCGGAGATCAAATCAAATCCGCAGAGCCGGCGTCTGATCGTGAACGCATGGAACGCGGCGGAGATTGAGCAGATGGCGTTGCCGCCGTGCCACGTGCTCTTTCAGTTTTACGTGCAAAATGGCGAATTGAGCTGCCAGCTTTATCAACGCAGCGCCGATCTTTTTCTGGGCGTGCCCTTCAACATCGCCTCGTATGCTCTGCTCACCTTGATCGTCGCGCAGGTGGTCGATCTGCGGCCCGGCGATTTCGTTCACACATTCGGAGATCTGCATCTTTACCAAAATCATCTCGGGCAAGCGCGCGAACAGCTCACTCGTGATTGTCGATCTTTGCCGCGGCTGAAATTGAATCCCGCGATCAAAAACATTCGCGACTTCAAGTTCGAAGACTTCGAGCTGATCGGTTACGACCCGCATCCCTCGATCAAAGCGTCGATCGCGGTATAGGTGGATAGGCCGCTCCGTCGGGCGATGCCAATCAAGTCTCGGCTTCGCCGACATTATCTTTAGCATCGAGCAAGGGACTGCTCGATCCACCTGAGTCGCCGAGGGCGGTGTTGGTCGGACTGTGTGTCGCCTGCGAACTTCTGAGACTTTTCTACCGCACGCGGGTTCAAAGCTTGTGAAGGCGTTATTGAGATTAACGATCTTGTTCTGCGCGATCATTTCATTGCGCGCGCAAACATCGGTCGAGATCGATTTGCAGGAACAGACTGCGTATCTCATTCGAAACGGGCGCGTACTTCTTTCGACGCCCGTTTCAACCGGCCGCTACGGACACCTTACCGGGAACGGCGCTTTCAAAATAATCGACAAAGAACTCAATCATTTCTCGAACATGTACGGCAAGATCGTGGATGCGCGCGGCAACACCGTCGTTTCGGACGCCGATGCGGACATGCCGGTGCCGCGCGGCGGGAAATTCATTCCCGCGCCGATGCGTTATTTCATGCGGTTCGATGGGGCGAACGGGATGCACGCCGGCTACCTGCCAGGCTACCCGGCGTCGCACGGTTGTGTGCGTCTGCCGGAAGAAAACGCGATCGCGCTTTACAACACCGTGGAAGTCGGAACTCCAGTGACTGTCTTTGGCCGGACCCCGCGCGGCCGTTATTCCGAACAATCGCGATCCACAACGTTCAGAGGACGCAATCCGTTTGTGGATCCACGGTTCGATCCGTACTTCGACAGACGGTTTGCTCCGCCCGTTTGGTGGCGCTGAGTATCGCCGGCCCCGAAGGCTTTCGGGACTACGGATGCGCGCTGGCCGTCTTGGGACCGCGCGTCAGATCGACAAGATCGCTGAGAATATTCAATGTCTCGCCTCGCTCCGGATCGATGGCTGGTTCCTTAGTGTCATCCTCGCCGCCGATCAAATCCGAATCCGCATCAGAGGCAGCTTCGGGTGCGACCTTCGGGGAAACTCCGTTCTTTTTCGCGGCGGCCAGTTTCCCCGGGAACATGATCAGTTGGAGATTTGGTTTATCCACGGTGTCGAGCGTCAGACGATAGATGCGCGGTTCTTCTTCATGTCGCGCCAGACGTTCCTTCGAGCGCGTTTCTTTGCGAATTTTGTCGCCCTCGAGTTCCTTGCGCCGCACATCTTCATTCAGCGAAATCCGGTTATCATTGAGCTTCTGGCGCAATCGCTCCATGTCTTCCGTCACGTAATGAAACTCCGGATCGCTCTGAACGCGTTCCGCTGAGCGTCGCTTCAATTGATCGAGGAAAAGCGAATGCGTGTCCGACCATTTGGTGTACTTCGCCTTGGCCACTTCATCGTAGGGCAAGCAGTTCTTCAGCGCTCCTTCTCCGAGTTCGGGGAGATCGCTCAAACTCGGCAACACGATATCGGAAGCGACTCCGTGGAGCTGCGTCGAGCCACCCGCGACGCGATAAAATTTTTGGATGGTCAACTTGAGCGCGCCATCATCCTGTGAACGGCTGCCCAGCAGCGAAGTGAATCGTCCGATCTCAAGGATGGTTTGCACCGTGCCTTTCCCGAAGGTGTTCTTGTCGCCGACAATCACCGCGCGTCCATAATCCTGAAGCGCCGCCGCAAAAATTTCGCTGGCCGAAGCGCTCTGCCGGCTAGTCAACACCACCAGCGGTCCGGTATAAGCGATGCCTGGATCGGGATCGCTCGAGATTGAGATGTGGTCGTGAAAATCTTTCGTCTGCACGATCGGCCCAGATTTCAAGAACAGCCCGGTAAGGGAAATCGCTTCCTCGAGTGAGCCGCCGCCGTTGCGCCGAAGATCGACCACCAAGCCAGCGATGTTTTCTTTCTTCAGCCGCTTGAGCAGCACCAGCACATCGCGAGTAGTGCTCTTCTGGTGGTGATCCATGTCAGCATAAAACGAGGGGAGCGTGATCCAGCCGAGTTTTACGGGATCGCCGTTCTCATCCTTCCTGATAATGATGTCCGCGCGCGCTTCTTGATCTTTCAGCTTAATCTCATCGCGCACCAGCTCGACACTCTTGCGGCGGGAAGGGTCGGCGGCATCCGATGGAATCACGAGCAGGCGCACATGCGTGCCTTTTTTGCCGCGGATCATCTCCACGACTTTGTCCAGCCGCATCTCGCGAACATCGACATACTCGGCCGAGCCTTGCGCCACGGCCGTAATTCGATCGCCCACTTTCAACCGTCCATCCACTTGGGCGGGCCCGCCCGGAACGAGGCTCTCGATCTTCGCGTAGCCATCTTCGGTGCGAAGCATGGCGCCGATTCCCACGAGCGAGAGACCCATGTTAATGCTGAAATTCTTCAGGTCGGCCTTGCTCAGGTACTCGGAGTGCGGGTCGTAAGTTTGTGCGAGCGCGTCGAGGAAGAGCTTGACCTGTTCGTCCCTGTCTTCTTCGTGGACGTTGCGGGCGAGGCGATCGTAACGCCGCGTCACCAGTCGCGGCCCCGGCTCAAGCGGATGTTCGCTTAAATGTTCCTGCAACAGTTCGTTCGTGATGCGACCGCGCCAGATCTGATCGGCTTCGGCCTCATCTTTGGGCCAGGGCGCCTTTTGTCGGCTGAGCTCAATCGTCATGTCGGCCTTAAAATCGATCGGCTGCTTGAGCAGATCCTTCGCCTTGGCGACATGCTCGTCCACGCGTTTGGTGTAGAGATCGTAAATTTCGTAGGCTGGCTTCAAATTGCCCAGAAGAACGTCATCGCCGAGCGAGTTGCCATATTTCGCATTGAGCGCGTCAACATCTTGCTGCGTGAAAAAGAGATGGCTGTAATCGAGCAACTCCAGATAAGTTTGGAGGAATTTTCTCGACACTTCATCATTGAGCTTTTGTTGCGTGTAATGCCCTTCCTCCAGAAGCCGGCCGACCGAGACGCAAATATTTTCCGCATCCGCCTTTGCCCAGACCGGCTGAGGCCCCACCGCGAAGACAAAAACGACCGCGGAAGCGGCCAGCAATGCACCAAGACGTTTCATTCGAGGAAAAAGCGGTTTCCCATGTTCGCAGAGTTCAAGACGGAACGCAAGATGGCTGTTCAGTACGGAACGCAAGATGGCGAGCCGAAATCGACATGTAGGAGGTGAGACAACCGGCACGCATGAACATTCAAAAAATGGCAAAAACTCCCACGCTCAGATGCACCTTCCGTTCCGTTCGACCTGCTGATTTTGTAGCGGCAGTCGGTTGAATAATGCGACGCTCGCCGAGCGCCGCTACAGTAAAAGAGATTTACAATGACTTACAAAACCTTCTGTGGCGGCATTTTCGAGACCAATTGCTATCTCGTTGAGGCCCCGGAGGGCTGGATTCTGTTCGACGCGCCCGATGGCGCCTGGGATTGGCTCGAATCGCGCCACGTCAATGTAAAGCTTCTGCTTCTCACGCATGGGCACTTCGATCACGTACCCGATGTGGCAAAAATCAAGCGGCACTTTAATTGCCAGATCGGTTGTCACCCTCAAACTGGGCCTATGATTTCCGATCCGGAATTTTTTCGCAGGTTCGGTTTTGAATTGGAACTCGAGCCGGTGAAGCCAGATTTTCTGATTGAGGAGACGCCAGCGAGGAAATTTCTCGGCCTGGAAATGGAAGTGCTCGAAGTGCCAGGTCACTGCCCCGGCAGCCTTTGCTTCTTCTCGCGCAAAGACGAATTGCTCATCGGCGGCGACGTTCTGTTTGCCGGCGGCGTCGGTCGCTGGGATTTGCCGGGCGGAGATGCCGACCTTCTGTTCGAAGGCGTCAGAAAAAAAATATTTCCGCTCGGCGACAACGTCACCGTGCTGCCAGGCCATGGGCCACCGACAAAGATCGGAACCGAACGGCGGACCAATCCGTTTTTGGTTTAATTCGTCAGATCAAGCGATCCAGGGTCGCTCCGAGTGGCTGCAGTCCGTCAATTCCAGCGATGATCGCGCTCAATGACTTCATCGCCGGCGATATATATTGCAGAAAATCTTTGTGCCGTTTGACGAGTCCGAGGAAGCCATAAGCGCCCAGCGCCTGCATCAAACGCTGCATTGCGCAGAATCGCAGCGTGTCGTCGAAATCGCCATCGATGGTCAATCCGTTTTCGGTCTGCCGCCCATGGTAATACGCGATTAATTCCGTGCGCTCCGCGTTGGAAAGATCGACATATGGATCGAAAAGCAAGGAGGCGAGATCGTATTCCGGCAGACCAGGCCGCATGCCTTGGAAATCGATGAGGTATGCCTGGCCGTTTCGCATGAGAATGTTTTGCGATTGAAAATCGCGATGCACCAAAACTCGCGGCAACCGGGTCAGGCGCTCCGCGATTTCGTGCAAAGCCGGAAGCGAGGCGAGTTCGCGCGATTGCGCTTCGTCCATCCCGAAGTAGCGACCCAGGCAGTTCTCGAGAAAATAATTCTGCTCCCAAAGATAAAGCGCGGCATTGAACTCTGCCGGCAAATCGCGGCGGATCGCGCGCGACGTGGCGTCGGGCAACCGATGCAGCCTGGCAATTTCATCCAGCGCCGACTCGTAGAATACGCGCCGCACCAGCCAGCTTTCGCGCCGATAACTGAATAAATCCTCTTCGCCGAGATCTTCGATCCAGATCAAACCCTCGCCCGGATCATGATAATAAATTTTCGGAGCGCGAATGCTGTGGGCGGTGAGAAACTTCGCGATCTGGACGTAGTGCCGATTTTCTTCGCGCTCCAGGTTGTATTTGACCAGAATGAGCGTCTGCTCCGGCGAACAACGCACGCGATAAAATTTCCGATCCGAGCCTCCTTTTTCGATCGGCGCGATTTTCTCTTCGTCAACATCGAAACGCGGGAAGTGCATCCGCGTTTGGCGAAGGAGCAGATCGGTTCTCATGGGGTCAGATGTCGATGTTACGATGAACGCCTTTGGCCCTTTGGCGGGAGCGGACAATACAACCGAACAACTCACTTCGAGAAGCAATTTGTGCACCCGGCCACAAAATTGTGTCTTCGAGAATGCCCTGCGCTCCGACTCGACAATTTGGACCGACCACTGCGCATCCGCGCACCTGCGCGGTTGGATCGACCATCGCTGTTTGGTGGATCGACAATCGCCATTCAGGATCATCCAACGGATAGCTTGGAAACGGCAACGCACGTAGATCACGGTGCAGTTGCAAATACGCCTCGCGATTTCCGACGTCCCACCAATGTCCATCGTCGATCACCACGCCGCCGAGTTTTTCGCCCCGCTGGATCAATTCAAGGAAAGCTGGGATGACCGAGCGCTTCACACCCGGCTCGAGCCAGCGCAGAAATTTTGGATCAACAACATAAATGCCGGTGAAAACGAATTCCTCCGGCGCGCCTGTTCCAAGTTGGTTTCGGATGTCAATGATGTGGCCGCTGCGCGACTCGAAGGCGATATGTTTCGGGCCCGCGCCGGATCGTAACGCGAGCGTGACGATGTTGCCCGCGCGAAAATGTTCCGCGATCAGCGGCGCAATCGGCAGATCGGTAAGAATATCGCCGTTGTAAACGAGGAACGGCTCGTTGCCTAACGAGTCAGCGATGTTGGCAATTCCGCCCGCGGTTTCGAGCAGGACCGGTTCGTGACGGAAATCGATTCGCCGCTCGCGATATGTCGATCTGGCGAAAATTTCGGCGAAGCGTTCCGGCCGATGGTGCGTGTTCACGAAAAATTTCGCGATCCCGATGTCGATCAGGTGATCGAACGCAAAAGTGATCAGCCGTTTCTGAAAAATCGGCACGAGCGGCTTCGGCAAATCGTCCGTCAACGGTCGCAAGCGCGTGCCGAGCCCGGCGCCAAGGACGAATGCTTGTGTTACCGACGTCATCCGCGACTTGTGCTCCGTTGGCGGCCTGCTAAAAATTCTCGCATGGCCGAACAAACCATCTGGCGCGGCAGCTCATCGCAGTGGAAAAATTCCGGGACGTATCTTCTCTGTCTGTTGTTTTGCTGGCTCATCGTGCCGATCTTTATTGCGCTGGCGCGTTATCTCCAAACGAAAAATAAAATCTACGAGCTGACGACCGAACGGCTCAAAATCACGGAAGGCATTTTCAGCAAAGTGACCGACACGCTGGAATTGTATCGGGTGAAAGACCTCGAGACCCGACAGCCGTTTCTTTATCGATTGTTCGGCGTCGAGAACATTCAGATGAATACCTCGGACACATCTTCGCCATTCATTTTCATCGAAGCGATCCCTCACACCGTCGGACTTGCCGACAAAATTCGCAACCAAGTCGAGATCATTCGTCAGCAAAAAGGCGTGCGCGAGATCGACATCGAATAGCAGATGTAATCACGGATTTTCACTCGCGCTCCCGGTAGCCGCGACTGATCTTGTGCTTGTTAGATGGCGAAGAATCGGCGAAAGCGTGAACCTCGTGCCGCTTATGAAATTGCGGCTGCCAACAGGCAAGGGGGCGCGCGCCGAGGATCCGATCATTGGCCGCTCGCGGCTAAGATCGTCGCAATTGTCCTGGCGGTTGGGCTGGCTTACCTGCCCGCGCTCCAGGCAGGTTTTGTTTGGGACGACGAGCCGCTGATCACAGCCAATCCGTTACTGAGGAGTTTCTCTGGCCTGGCCGAAATTTGGTCGGGAGCGAGAACGGCAGATTATTTCCCAGTCACTAACACGATATTCTGGATTGAGTATCACCTTTTCGGCGGGCACGCCGGCGGTTATCACGCCCTCAATATTCTTCTTCAGTCGGCCAACGCACTGCTCGTCTGGGCGGTATTGCGAAGGCTAAATATTCCAGGCGCGTGGTTGGCCGGTTTGATTTTCGGAATCCACCCAGTCCACGCCGAATCGGTGGCGTGGATTTCCGAACTGAAAAATCTGCTTTCCATGTTCTTCTATCTTGCCTCACTCCTCTGTTTCTTTGAGATCAAGGAAAAACGAGTCTTCAGCGCCTCCGTCGCTTACGTCGCATCCTTCTTTTTTTTCTTATTAGGGCTTCTGTCAAAAACACAGGTCGTGTTTCTGCCTGTGGTACTTTTGCTCTGTGAGTGGTGGCGCCGAAGTTCAAACCTCGAGGAAAATAATTCTGCGGGTGGGCGCCGGGCCGCCAACCGAGGGAGGCCGCATTTTCGCCGGGAGACGATTCGAACCTGGCCATTCTTTTTAATCGCCGTCACGTTCGGCTTGCTAACGCTTTGGTTTCAAAGTCGCGGCATTGGTGAGGAAGAGATTGTTCTCGGATCTTTTAGTCGACGCTTCGCTAACGGCGGCATGGCAGTGTGGTGGTATATGGCGAAGGTTTTCGCGCCGATCCGGCTTATGACCATCTATCCGAGTTGGCGATTCGGTTCGCCTGGACTGCTGGAATGGCTGCCTTTGATCGCGCTTACAGGCGCGATATCGATCCTCTGGCGATGGCGCGATCGCTGGACACGGAGCTTTTTCTTTGCCTTCGCCTACTTCGTCGTCGCGCTGTTACCCGTGCTTGGATTGGTGCGCATGGCTTATGTGCGCAGTGGTACGCTCGTCGCCGACCATTTCCAATACTTCGCCGATATTTCTCTAATCGCTCTTTTCGGTGCGGGGGTGGTGCGTCTGTTGGAGTCGCGGCGACGGTGGTTAAAGATTGTAACTGGAACCGTTGTCACGCTCCTCCTCGGCGAAATGGGAAGCTACACCTGGGCGCGGGCTAAGATTTATCACAACGAAAAAACACTCTGGCAGGATAATTTTTCCAAGAACCCGGACGCATGGCAGGGTCACAACCGGATCGGACAATTATTCTTCGATCAAGCGAAATTCGCAGAAGCAGCGCAGCATTTTAAACGCGCCACTGAACTGAAACCGGAGCTGCCCGATAATTACAACTCACTTGGACTGGCCTACTGCAGGCTCTCGCGGTTCGAGGAAGGGATCGTCGAGTACCGCAAAGCGTTGCAGTTAAAGGGAGAAAAACCTTCCACTGCGAAAAGTGCAGGTGTCGCGACCATGCGAACGAACCTTGCCAATGCTTTGACCCTTACTGCGAACAACCTTATCAACTCAGCACAATTACTTTTAGAACAAGGTGCCGCGATTGCCGCGGAAGCAGATAAGAAAGCAGCCATGGAACGCTACGACGAAGCTATTAGCGAATACGAAAAAGCACTCGCGCTCGAGCCACAACATCCTGCGATCCACCGGAATTTGGGATTGGTCCTGCTTAAACTGGGAAAACGGGACGAAGCGATTGCGCACTTGCAAACCGTGTTGCGCTTGGTGCCTGACGAACCGATCGCACGCGAAGCACTCGATGCGATTGAGCGACAGCATCAATAGCAGCATTGAGTCAAACATGTCCGCGTTTGCCAGGTCCGTTTCGATCATTGTTCCCACACGTAACGAAGCGGAAAATGTCGCCGTGCTGGTGTCGCAGATTGTGGCGAGCGCTGTTCCTTTTCACGAAATCCTCTTTGTTGATAATGATTCGACTGATGGGACGCGCGATGTGATCCGCTCGCTGAACGGGAATCACGCGGTTTGGTTGATCGAGCAAGACCACGCCAAGCCCGGATTGGCATCCGCCATCATGCTCGGCGCAAAAGCAGCCGAGGGGGAGTTGTTGCTCGTCATGGACGCGGACCTAAGTCATCCGCCAGAACGAATCAATGATCTGCTAGCTCCGTTGCTGGCGGGCACGGCGGACATGGTGATCGGAAGCCGTTATATAACCGGCGGATCGACGCCCGGCTGGCCTTTTTGGCGGCGGATCCTATCGCGGGCTGGCGCCGCGCTCGCTTATCCGCTCACGGGCGTGCACGATTCGATGTCCGGTTTCTTTGCCATCGTCCGTTCTCGCTTACTAGAACTCGCGCCACCGGCAATCGGCTTCAAAATAGCCTTTGAAGCAATTGTCGGCGCCGGATCGACTTTGCGCGTGCGTGAAATTCCTGTCGAGTTTCGAGATCGCGCTCGCGGTCAATCAAAAATGTCTTTCGGAATCGCCCTTCGTTTTTTTTCCCGGTGGCTGATTGCGGTTGTTCGACGCATTCTCCAGCCGTCATCTCATCGTCGGAATGTGACGTAAACGGTTCCGTTTTTTTCATCCTCTTTTGACCTCGGTCCTTTCAAGGCCTTGCTCGAGTTCAGTCAAGGCAAGGGGAATCCGACTTTGGTACTTGTCGATCCAACGTTCGGAAATCTGACGCAGCGGCAGGGGATTGAGGTAATGAAGCTTTTCTCGTCCATGCCAGAGAATGACAACCAGGTTCGCGCTTTCCAGCCACCGAAGATGCTTGGTCACGGCCTGGCGTGTCATCACCAGATGCTCGCACAATTCGCTGAGGGTTTGCCCATTGCTGTCATGTAACTGATCGAGCAATTGTCGCATTCGACTCCTTTGTGCTCGCTCAGGGCGCCTCAAATTACCGTTTCAGATAAAGCGTCCGCGTTCCAAAATCGATGATGCCGTGATGTTGACGCAGGATTTCCGCGCCGAGCAACCCGGCAACGGGTGGTGATGCCTCCAACAAACCGTTGTGGAGCAACCCTTCCATGTCGATCACACCTACGTCCTTTCCCAGGATGTTGACGGAGGCGACAGAGAGGCGTCGGATCCGCGCGATCTCCACGTCGCGCTGTTTCAAATTCACCGCGGCGGAGGTGAATGACGTTTCGCGCACCGGGATATGCAGCCGGTGAACAAACGAGCGATGCAGCAAGGTAGCAAACGCACCAGTGTCGATCATCAACTTGGCCGGCGTGCCGTTGATGGAACTATCGACGTACAAGTTGAAAGCCTCGCTCACGTGAATCGGCGTGCTGCGGAATCCGCGGAAGTCGAGGCCGGGCGCGCTGCCAGCCACCTCGGGATCCATTTTTAAAACCAGAACCTGCTGCTGACAATCGAGGACCGCGTTGGTCGGAAAAAGAATGTCGGCGCCGAGAATTCCGTCGATACGCTGTTCATGCAGCAAGCGTGCGGCGCGAGTGGAGCTGCCCAGATCGATCGTCACCACCGGCTCATCGACAAGATTGAGCGCGCCGAGGCGAAAGTGACGCGCGATGGCAACATTGCTGAAGGCGCCATTGATCTGAAGACGCGGTGGAAGTTTCGAGCTGCCGGGAATTCCGGTGAGCCGGAAATGGTCGCGACGATGCAAGGCGATCGCGCTCACCGGGGCCCCGCTGTCCACGCACAACCAAGCCGGCCTGCCATTTATGTAAGCGCGCACGAGCAAATGATTTTGTCGTGAACGCACCAGAGGCAACGCCTCAAATTGCGGCGGCGACTGTGCCGATGCCAGAGCAGCCTGGTTTGCGTCGACCAGTTCGGCGCCAAGCGCCACGCTCGCGAGCAAGATCCAGACTGTTTTTCGCGCAGATGGGAAGCAATTCGAGGCAAACACGGGACGGATGATAGCACGCTTCTTGCTCGGTAAAAGCACGCGATTTGTCGCGCGAGTTGAATAGCATCGATACTTTTCAAGGCACGGCCATGGCGAAATTTACGCTCGACCAGCTGAAAGCGAAAAAAGTGGCGATTCGGCCGGATGTGAAGAGTGGTTACTCGATCATCAAAGCTGAGCACACAATGTTTTGGGGTTGCCCCGTCGGGCTGACTGCTGCTTAACTCTCCGCGAAATCCAAACGGTTCAAACTCAGAAGCGCCATGTCGCAGCTACCTGCAGCCAACAACGGCAAGCTCGTTCAAGGATTCGGCTTGCTCGACTCGACGATGCTCGTCGCGGGCTCGATGATCGGCTCGGGTATTTTCATCGTCTCGGCGGACATCGCGCGGTTGGTCGGTTCGGCGGGCTGGCTGCTTGTGGTGTGGGGGGTGACCGGCGCGCTCACGCTCACGGCCGCGCTTGCCTACGGTGAGTTGGCCGCGATGATGCCCCGTGCCGGCGGACAATATGTCTATCTTCGCGAAGCCTACAGTCCTCTCTGGGGGTTCCTTTACGGCTGGACCCTGTTCCTCGTGATTCAGACCGGCACGATTGCCGCAGTGGCGGTGGCGTTCGCGCGATTCCTCGGCGTGTTCGCGCCGATCATTTCGCCGACGCAGTGGGTCGTCCCGCCGATCATCCTCTCAACGAACTACGCTGTTAGTCTTTCGACGCAGCAGCTGGTGGCAATCCTGGTGATCGTGTTTTTGACGTTTGTAAATACACGCGGCCTCCAACTCGGCAAGCTTATCCAAAACGTGTTTACCTCCGCCAAGACGTTGTCCCTGCTGGCGCTGATCGCGCTCGGCCTGTTTATCGGCCGCAATGGCGATGCGCTCAGCGCCAACTTCACGAACTGGTGGACGCCGGGCGGAGTGTCGCTGATCAAGTCGGATCTGTCGTTCGTGGCGTCGGTATCGGCGACAGGCGGTGCGCTGGGACTGTTGATTGCCGTGTGCGTGGGGCAGGTTGGCTCCCTGTTTTCCGCGGATGCCTGGAACAACGTCACGTTCACCGCCGGTGAAGTGAGAAACCCGCGGCGCAACCTGCCGTTGTCACTCGCCTTTGGCACCGGGCTGGTCATCGCGCTCTACCTGTTGGCCAACGTGGCTTACCTCTGCGTGCTGCCGCTGGAAAAAATCCAGCACGCGCCGGACGACCGCGTGGCCACGGCGGCGATGTCGGTGATGTTCGGCGGGTCGGGCGCGGCGATCATGGCGGCGGCCATCATGGTTTCGACGTTTGGCTGCAACAACGGACTGATCCTGGCCGGCGCGCGCGTCTATTACGCGATGGCGCAGGACGGGCTGTTCTTCAAAGCCACGGGCCGGCTCAACGCCCGGCACGTTCCCGCGGTGGCGCTGGTCTTGCAGGGCCTCTGGACCGCGTTGCTCGTGCTGCCGCGCACGCGGTTGCGCGATCCGGTTACCGGCGCACCGATGCTGGATGCCTCGGGTGCCGAGCAGTACGGCAACCTCTACGGCATGTTGCTCGATTACGTCGTGTTCGCGGTGCTGATTTTCTACGTGCTGACGATTGCCGGTGTGTTTGTGCTGCGGCGCACGCGCCCGGACGCCGAGCGGCCTTATCGCGCCTTCGGCTATCCAGTGCTGCCGGCGTTCTACATCGTCGCGGCCACGGTGATTCTGCTGGTGCTGGCGGTTTACCGGACGCAAACCTCATGGCCCGGCTTGCTCATCGTGCTCGCGGGCGTGCCCGTTTACTTCCTCTGGAGGAAATCACGACCGGCAGCGACCTGATATTTGGTAGTGTCCTAATTCAAATTGGGACATTACCTGACATTTGCTTGACTTGCCGCGCGCGGCGACCCATTTAGCAAAGCCAAAAACCAACTTTCCAAATGAATTTATTTCGACGAAAAAGCGTGACGGACCTTCAGGCGGAGGCACTCACTGATCAAAGTCTTAAGCGCGCCCTCGGCGCGATGAACCTTACGGCGTTGGGTGTCGGCGCCATCATCGGCACGGGTATCTTCGTGCTCACCGGCACGGTTGCCGCGCAAAATGCCGGGCCAGCTGTGGTGCTGTCATTTGTGCTGGCCGGTGTGGCATCGGTCTTCGCGGCGTTGTGCTACAGCGAATTTGCGTCGCTCGTGCCGATGGCCGGCAGCGCCTATACTTACGGCTACGCCACGCTCGGCGAACTCATCGCGTGGATCATCGGCTGGGACTTGATCCTCGAATATGCCGTCGGCGCGATCACTGTGGCGATCGGTTGGTCCGGCTATGTGGTGTCGTTCCTGCACGATTTCGGCATCGACATTCCGCCGGCGCTATCGGCCGCGCGCGGCACGGAGTTGATTCAAATCCCTGCTGCCCTGGCTCCGCTTGTGAACGCAAAAATCGGCTGGGTCGTGAGCAGCACATCTTTATTGGATCAAATCAAGACTGCGGGAACTGATCCCGCGACGCTCGCCGCAGTGACGACGATCTTCAATCTCCCAGCGGTGTTCATCATCTTTGTCGTGACGACGCTGCTCGTCGTTGGCATCAAAGAATCAGCGAACTTCAATAACCTGATCGTATTGGTAAAAGTGGCCGTCGTGCTGCTGTTCATCTTCGGCGCGTTTCAAGCCATCAATCCGGCGAACTGGCATCCGTTCATTCCGGCGAATACAGGACAGTCCGGTCCCGTCGGCTGGAGCGGCCTGATGACCGGCGCGGGCATCGTCTTCGTCGCCTATATCGGCTTCGACGCCGTTAGCACCGCGGCACAGGAGGCGAAAAATCCGCAACGCGACATGCCCATCGGCATCATCGGCTCGCTCCTTATTTGCACCGTGCTCTACATCATCGTGTCGGGAATCGCCACGGGCGTTGTGCCGTACGGCCAGCTCGACGTGCCGGACCCGATCGCGGTAGTGGCGGACCACGCGGGCATGGGCTGGATGGGGCGCTTGATAAAGCTCGGCGCCATCGCAGGTTTGTCGTCGGTCATCCTTGTGATGTTGCTGGGCCAATCGCGCGTTTTTTACAGCATGGCGCGC
>Ga0184605_10000242_pt1 | contig 15874 bp, 16 predicted proteins | sample PLM0_30_coex_FD_132995 | JGI IMG/M metagenome (GOLD analysis project Ga0184605, IMG submission 132995) | Groundwater sediment microbial communities from an aquifer in East River, Colorado, USA - PLM0_30_coex | ecosystem: Environmental > Terrestrial > Soil > Riparian zone | place: USA: East... | reverse complement strand
GTCGATCTTGCAAGAGACCGACGCCTTTGGCGCTGGCAATCGCCGTTCGCTGCCCCGCCGAACGCAATAGTTCCGCGATTGTCGGAACGGCCAGGTAATTTCCGCCGGACAGCTCATCGCCTTTCTGCACCACCGCCGGATTCTCGACGTTGATTAGTTTTCTGCTGTCAATCTCCGGCCGGTACTCGTAATTCGCGATCAGCCCGCTGTGATTCGGATAAACGCCGGTCGCGAGCGCGGCGCCGTTGACTTCAGTCGCGCTCGGATAAACCGCGTGATGATTGCGAAAAAAGACCCCTTCTTTGGAAAGTCTCCAAAGCGTGGGCGTCTTTTCTTCGCTTACCGAATCCGGGCGCATCCCGTCCCAGACGATCAGAACCACCTGTCGGCGATCGTTCGCTGGCTCGGCATATGGGAGCTGGACGCAAACCGCGGCAACGACCCATCCGAGGAGAAATATTTTCCCAACCACGGCAGTCTGCTTTGTTCGGCTCCGCATCGAATCAGCATACCCGGGGAACGCGGCCTTCACGAGTCGCGGATTGACCTCAATGATGAGACTCCATAGTTTCGCGGAAAATGCGAAAGATTCTCCACGCAGTCACTTTGCCCTGCGCGATCATCCTCGCGCGCGCGGAGCCGATTCTGCCCACGGCGGAAGGCACGACTTGGAAATATGAGATGACGCAAGAGTTCGGCCAGGGCGTCAAGCTGAACAACGCATCCATCTAGCCCGAGGCGGACGGCAAAGTCCATCTGCCCGTCGTCATATTTGCGGCAGGTCCGGAAAAGATCGGCAACGCCGAGGCGCACAAGTTTGAGATGCACCGGCAAGGCGCTGTACAGATCACAGAGTTCCTGCAAGTGAAGGACGATGGTATTTTCGGCGTCGCGCGGATGGCGGGAGACGGTGAAAAGACGATCTTAACTCCAGCTCAAAAAACTTTGAGTCTTCCCCTGAAGGCTGGCAAGAAATGGGAATATCACGGCCAAGGCGCGGGCATTCAAATTAACGAAACCTACGAGATCGGCGCTCAGGAATCGGTGCAAGTTCCGGCGGGAAAATTTGAAGCCTATCACATTCACCTGGTCGAAACGAAGCCGTTCCGTGCAGTCGTGGATCGATGGTTTGTCCCGAACATCGGCTACATTAAAGATGTGACTGAGATGAAGCGGCCGAGCGGTGCGCTCTTGCAACGCATTTCGCTCGAGCTTTCGGAACCGCCGAAGATCGCGGACCGGCCCGAGATCGGCCCGGCTGAGTTGACGAAAAAGTTGTCCGTCGGTCTGGCGAAAGAGCCGATGGGCAAGCCGAGCACGACATTTTCATCTGATACACCGCAGATTTATGCGCGCTGGCAGGGGCATGGCTTGCGCGGGCGCGCCAAAGTGCGCGCCGTCTGGATTGCGGAGAACGTGAGCGAGATCGCTCCGCCGGATTACAAAGTGGACGAAGCTTCCACCATTGCTGATAGTCCGAATTCTTTCGGGACATTCACGCTCTCTCGGCCGGACGATGGCTGGGCGCCCGGCGATTATCGCGTGGATTTTTATCTCGATGAAGCGCTGGCCGAAACGGTCAAGCTCAAGATCGACAAATAACGCAATCATTCCGATCTGCCTCTTCATCCATTCGGGGAGCGTGAACTCGGGGATTGCACTTGTTCGTGGGGTGAGCCGCCAATATGATGAGGCGATGAAAGTGAAAGTCGTCGTCATGCCCAAAGCCGCAGTGCTCGATCCGCAGGGAGCAGCGGTGCGCGACGCGATGCGGCATCTTGGAATGCCGGAAGTGCGCAGCGTCCGGATCGGGAAATATCTCGAGATCGATGTCGATGGAAAAGAGGTCGAGGTGGAAGCGCGCTTGCATGGTCTTTGCCGCGATCTGCTTTCGAATCCGGTGATCGAGGATTACGAGCTGAGAAAAGATTGAACCACGGATTTCGTGGATGACGTGGATTTTTTTGGACAGAATGAACGGAATTCTTAAGATTGGTTCTGAAAAGTTTTGTTAATCCTGTCGGAAAAAGAATCTGTGAAAATCTGTGCGAATCTGCGGCTGAAGCCTTGTTGAAACGGATGAAAGCGTTGCGATATTTTTTCTGCGTCGTGCTTCCGCCGGTCGCCGTGCTGACGACCGGACGGCTCGGCAGTTTCCTGCTTAGCATCGTCTTAACGTTGCTGGGATGGATTCCTGGAATTATTCACGCTTGCCTTGTGGTGAACGATTACCATGAAGAGCAGCGCGCAGCGCGCTACGCCATGGCCCGCTAGGTCGAGGTGAAATCAGCGTTCTCGCGGATTTTCCAAAAAGAAATTGCTTGACACGCAGTTCCTTTTCAAAATAGCCTCGCGGTCAAGGCCGGAGTGAAGGCCGGAGTGACCCGCGCAGGGTCAAATGTCCGTGCCAGGTTCCGGTGAAATGATAAGGAGAATCAAAATGACTAAACACAAAACATTGCATTTATTTTGGGCCGCGTTTCCTCTCAGTCTGCTCATCCTTCTTTTGCAGGTGATGCCCGCGCTGGCGCAGCGCGCCGCAGACAAGCCGGATTCGATTACCACCTGGACAGCTGGTCCGAACCTGCCGAGCGTTGGGGTCCGCCTCGTCGGCGTCTACTTCCCACTTAACGGGCACTTCTACGCCGTGGGCGGGCGCAGCAGCGATGCCGCCGGCAGCGACTTCACTAACCCGTTCGATTACAACCCGACGACCAATATTTGGACGACCGCGCCTCCCACCTACCCCGACAACAACGTGAATAACATGGCCTGTGGCGTGCTCACCGACGCTGGAACTCCCTACATCTACTGTGTGGGTGGTTCGCCGGCCGGCGGGACCACAGCTATGGCTCGCGTCTTCCGATACAACCCTGTCGCAAATACGATTACTACCGTCGTTGCTCCCTGGCCAGGTGACGCCGATGGAATTACTCTGCCGGGTGGGTTCACAGTCTATAACAACAAGTTGTACATTCTTGGCGGCTTCAAGATCAACACGTCGATGACCGACGAGATTTGGGAATTTACGCCCGGCACGAATACCTGGGTGCAGAAATCATCTCACCTGGGAGCGCAGCTGGGCTATGTACCAACCACCACCATAGGCAACAAGATCTATACGGCCGGAGGCAGCAACTGGGACGGCGTCACTATTAATGACCAAAACAACGCTTATGTATTCGATCCGGTGAATGACACTATCGCTGCCATCGCCGTCATACCGAGGATAACAGCCGAGACGCGGGCGCTTAACGTCTATGGCCAAATGTGGGTGATGGGTGGTGGTAGAAGTGCACCCAATCCCTCCAATGAAGTGGATATCTATAACCCCTATTGCAATACCTGGACAGTCAGCTCCCAGCCGTTCGTTAACCCACGGCGCAACTTTCCGACCGATACCGACGGCGTTTCCCGCGTCTGGCTGGCCGGCGGCTACGTGAACGCTGTGCCGGATAACACGATGGAGATCGATAAGTTTCCTAAGGCGACCAGCGCGGTCTCGCGAAAGATCCATGGCTCCACTCCTTTCGATGTCCCGCTGCCACTCAATGGCCCTACTGGGATCGAATGCCGGAGCGGCCCTACGTATCAGATGGTTGTTACGTTCTCAACCAGCGTTACGGTTGCCAGCGCAACTGTGACTTGCGGCGCCGGGAGCGTGGGCAGCATCAGCGGGAATGGAACGCCGACGATTACTGTCAATCTTACTGGCGTGACCGACGTTCAGAGAATTACCGTTACGCTTAATAGCGTAAGCGATGGCACAAACATCGGAGACATTCCCATTTCCATGGGTGTGCTGGTCGGTGACACGACGGCGAACGGAGTCGTTAACGCGGGCGACGTTAGCCAGACCAAATCGCAAGTGGGGCAACCGGTCACTGGTTCGAACTTCCGCGAAGATGTGAATGTCAGTGGCACGATCAGTGGCGCGGATGTCGCACTGGTCAAATCCGACGTAGGTCACGCGTTGCCTTAACGTCTGACCCGCGTGATGCGGGAAAAACTGCGCGCGCGTAAAGCGTTGCGGATTGAGCTTGTTGCTCAACCCGCAACGGCTCTAGCTGTATTACTGGCTAGGCTGCAAATTTGTTGGGCTGCAAAGGTCGCACTGCTTGAACTCGCTGTTTGCGACGCACGTAAAGTTTGGAGAATAAGCGCCACATAAAATTGCGGCCGCCTCTCTTGGCATCGAGGCGGCTCTCCTCGGCCGCAGGAAGGAGCGAAGCGAGTTCCTAAGATTTGCGCGTGAGGACACGCGCCGCTACAAGTGAAATAATGAAATTCGCCGTCATCCAGTTTCCTGGCTCGAATTGCGACCAAGATTGCATCGCGGCGATCAACAGCATCGAGGGCTTGGAGGCCGAGTATGTCTGGCACAAGGAAACGTCGCTGCGCGATTTTGACGCGATCGTGTTGCCGGGCGGATTTGCCTACGGCGATTATCTGCGTTGCGGCGCCATCGCGCGCTTCTCGCCCATCATGCAGGCGGTAGTGAGCGACGCGCGCGCGGGCAAACTCGTGCTCGGGACCTGCAACGGTTTCCAAATTCTTTGCGAAGCGCGCCTGCTGCCCGGCGCGCTCGTGCGCAACCGGTCGCTCCGGTTTGTTTGCGAAATGATCACCACGCGCGTCGAGGTTGCCGATTCTCCATTCACCCACGGTTGCCCGGAAGGAACTCTCTTACGATTACCGGTCGCGCATGGCGAAGGTTGCTTTTTCGCAGACGCGAAAACGTTGCGCGACCTCAACCAATATCGACAAGTGATCCTGCGCTACGCGGATGAGAAGGGCCACATCGTTCCCGAGGCGAATCCGAATGGTTCGATCGAAAACATCGCCGGCATCTGTAATCGCGAGCGAAATGTCTTCGGGTTAATGCCGCACCCGGATCGCGCCTGCGATGAAAAGCTGGGCAGCGCGGACGGCACAAAGATATTCCGTTCGATGATGCAGACGATAAACGCGAATCGCGCACAGGCTGCGTTGGGTCTGGCGAGACAAGTCGCGTGAGCCTTTTCATTACTGGAACGGACACCGGCGTAGGTAAGACGTACACTGCGGTGCAGCTCTTGCGTTTGTTGGGGGCATCCGGAATACGGTGCGCCGGAATGAAGCCGATCTGCTGCGGTGATCGCCGCGATGCGGAGCTTCTTCTCGCGGCCGGCAGCGAAGGGCTGACGATCGACGAGATCAATCCCGTCTGGTTGAAAACCCCTGTGGCGCCATTTGCTGCGGCTCGCATCGAACAGGTACAGATCGACATCGAACATATCGTGGCTGCTCTCCGCGCTCTTCAAGATCGGGTTGAGTATCTGGTTGTGGAAGGGGCCGGCGGCTGGCTCGTGCCGATTCGCGCCGATTACTTTGTGAGCGATTTGGCCGCCGAGATGAAGTTGCCGGTGCTAGTGGTTGCGCAGAACCGGCTCGGTTGTCTTAATCATACCGCGCTAACGGTACGCAGCATCGCCGAGCACGGTCTTCCTTGCGCAGGCATTGTCTTGAACGAGCTGCCTGGCGCGACCGATATTGCGACCGCAACCAACGCCGACATTTTGCAAGAGATCATGGACGTTCCGCTTCTCCCTGGATTACTGGAAGACATGAATGAATTGCCGCGCAGTTGGAGGCAAATGATGGATTCCGTGGGACGAGCTGGTGTGTCTTGGTCGTAAACATGTGTGTAAACAAATTTAACACAAAAACCCGCTGATTCCTGCTCGTCCCCTCGTAAAACCCAGTGGCATCGCCATTGCTAACGTCTCCAGAGACAAAAACTCTACTACTATTATGCTGTTACAAAAAACGCTTCATATGAGTCGGTCGCTGGCGGAGTGCAGAGCGCGCCTGGCCAGCATTCAATCCTATCGGCGGCAATTTGTGATGGTGACGAAGGCCACCGTGACTTCGTCGAAGACGGTGGATTTTAGTTTCCGCGGTCCCATCGGTTTTGAAGCGCATACCGTGCTTCTGGCCGTGGACAGCGACTCGCCGGATCAATACGCCTTTGAATCAGTGGGCGGGAATATCGATCTCATTGGATTGGTCGATTTCACTGAAATCCGGCCGAACTGCACTGAGATAACGCTAGCCCTGCACTACGAAATCAAGAGCAGGTTTTTCGCATGGTTCGACCGTCATTTCTCGTTTGTGGACGCGTTCGTGGCTTCGGAACTGCGCAGTATCCGCGCGCACTTCGAAGGGGTCGCGAAGCCGTATGTCGAGCATGCGCCGGCGCTGCCAATGCTCGAGACGGCGGCGGCCTAAGATCGACAACCGCGCAATTGTAGTTGCCGCGCCCTCTGACGACGCGATCCGCGCGCCCACGCACGCCGCGGCGGGCGTCGGCAGTGCACGCGCTATTTGATTCGCACCGCGCGGGTCTTGTCGAGTCGCAGGACCTGGCCGGAGCGCAAGAAGAGCATCATTTGGGGATCGACAATTTTCTTTCCATCCAACTGCACGCTGCCCTGCTTGATCAAGCGGCTGGCTTCAGCGCGCGATTTTGCGATCGCGAAAGGTCCCGCGTAAGCAGCGACGACGATTGCCACCGCGTTCTCATCACGTGCCGCAAATTCGGGAAGCTCGGCGTCAGCGAGACGCTTTTCGCTGAAGCGCGCGTTCCATTCATCCAATGTTTTTTTCGCAATGGCGGCGGAGTGATAGGTCTGCACAATTTCAAATGCGAGCTGCTTTTTCGCTTCGAGCGGATGCGCTTGTTTCGGCAGGGAACGGCCGAGGAGCAACGGATAATAACGCGCCATGAGCTCATCGGAGATGCTCATCAATTTCCCAAACATGTCTGAGGCCGCTTCGTTGATTCCCACGAAATTGCCGAAGCTCTTGCTCATCTTCTTGGATCCATCGAGGCCTTCCAAAATGGGAAGAAGAAATACGACCTGCTGCGGCAAGCCTTCTTCCTTTTGAAAATCACGGCCGACTAGAATGTTAAAAAGCTGATCGGTCCCACCGAGTTCGATATCGGCCTTCACCATCACGGAATCCCAGCCTTGCATGATCGGATATTGAATCTCGTGCGCGCGAATCGCTTGCTGCTTCTCGATCCGTTCGCGGAAATCGTCGCGCTGGAGCATTTGTTGCAGCGTCACCCGGCTGTTGAGGCGAATCACGTCCTCGAAACTCATCTTTCGAAACCAATCGCCATTGAAAACAGTTTCGGTTCGCGCCGGATCGAGAATCTTGAACGCCTGCTGGCGGTAAGTTTGCGCGTTGGCCATCACTTCTTTGTGTGTCAAGTGCGGCCGCGTGGCCGAGCGCCCGCTCGGATCGCCGATCATTCCAGTGAAGTCCCCGATAATGAGCACTGCTTGATGATCGAGATCTTGAAACTGCCGCAGCTTTCGCAAAACGACCGTGTGGCCAAGATGAATGTCGGGAGTTGTTGGATCGACCCCGAGCTTGACGCGAAGCGGGCGGTCCAGCGCGAGTTTTTCGCGCAGCTCAGACTCACTGATGATCTGCGCCGCGCCCTGTTTCAAGAAAACGAGCGCTTCATCCGGTTGCATGATCCTCGCAGAATGGTGCACCGGCAGCGCCAAGCGCGCTATTTGTTTTTGTTCAGCAACTCACGCACCTGCTCGATCGTCAGTGGAGGATTCTGCCTGCTGAGCGACTTCTGACTCTTGCCCTGATCGAGGAACGGGCGGTTGCCGGCAAAAACACCGGCTTCCACTGTTCTGCCGGCTTCTCGGTCACGGCGCAGACTACGTGCGGTTTGAGTCGAGAAACTGTGGTTTGAATCTGTAATTTGGTTCTGCGAAGAAAAGTTCGCAGCGTTATCACCGCCGTGGCAAGATCGGGCATTAAATTGCCACGCTGAGAAATCGGGCGCCCCGGAAAACCTTCTCGAGTTCGATTTTTTCTGCACGTAAAACGCGCCGGCGGTTGCGTGTTTATTAATAGATGCGCCCTTTACGGCGATGAACCTTTTGCTTTGCGCGGTGTTCTGCAAACTCATGTCCGGCCTGAGCAGCCGATCGACCAGGTTGCGTTCTTGATCTTGGGCGCGGGCGCAAGAGAAAGCAGTCAGGAGCACGCACGCGGCCAGAACTCTTCCCACATGCCGAAGCTGCCGAAGCAACGGCCGCTTTGTAAAGGAAATTGTCGATCTCGTGCGCGTTCCGCCTCAATCCGCTTTTTTCGTTCCTCGCGGAACCCAACCTTCATTTCATCACGATCTTGTGCCATGGCTGCGAAGGAGAGTTTTTCATTTGTGGCTTCTGATGGATACTTTCGTTTGCATGGAAGATGACGCGACGTTTATGCGCGAGGCGCTGCGGCTCGCCGCAAAAGCGCGCGAAAAGGACGAAGTTCCGGTCGGCGCGGTGGTAGTTCGAGCGGGCAAGATTATCGGACACGCTTACAACCAGGTTGAATTGTTGAAGGACGCGACGGCCCACGCGGAGATGTTGGCCTTGACGCAAGCCGAAGCTGCCATCGGCGATTGGCGTCTGGTGGACTGCGATCTCTACGTGACCAAGGAGCCGTGTGTGATGTGTGCTGGCGCGCTTATTCACGTGCGCATTCGCCGGCTTGTTTTTGGATGCGCCGATCCGCGCGGCGGCGCTGCTGGAAGCGTCATGAATCTGTTACAGATTCCTGCTTTAAATCACCGCTGTGAAATCACGTCCGGCATTTTGCAAGACGAATGTGCGACGATTTTGCAAGATTTCTTCCGCAAAAAACGCTCGCTCAATCCTGGCTAGCGGCGAAGAGACTAACTAGGAATCTAGCTGGCCGTGGCTCCAAATTCAGCACCTGGAATAAGCGAGCCAGGAGTGGGTGACGCTCCATTGTAGCTCGAGCGTTTTACGCGGCGAACCGAAAGTATCCTTGTCAACGCCGTTACAATTTGATATCGATATCATTAAGAGTCTGTGCGGCGCTTTAGACTGCTCGTGCTCCTCTCGGCCGGCGGCCTGATTCTTCGATCGATCACTGCGCGGCTTTGGAGCGCTGAAGAAACGGAAACAGCCTTCGCTTTTGCGCCAAGCTCCAAAGGGAAGTTCAGCCAAGCCGTAGTCTTTGGAGAGCTAAGAGAAAAGGTGAAAATGAGGGCCCGCCTCATTACGTTGTGACAGCCCCGAAAGCTTTCGGGGCTGGCTGCCTCGCTAGGACTCGAACCTAGACAAAGAGATCCAGAATCTCTGGTGCTACCATTACACCACGAGGCAAAGGCGGCGAAAACTTACAGCCGCGTTCGGTCGAAGTGCAAGTCGTGACCGAACGGAAAAACCGCGCGAGAATTATTTCGCCGGCAGCGAGAGTTCAGCGCCTTCCTGCGCCGCATCTATTTCAAGCGCGCTACCTCTGTCCCCCGCCATTTGCCGCGCCTGCTCGACCATCTGGTCAATCATCGCATCGTCATGATTTGGGTCGTGATGAAAGAGGAGGAGCTTGCGCACTTTTGCATCCACGGCCATGGCGACGGTGGTGCTAAGTGAGCCGTGACCCCAGCCGATGTGTTCCTGATATTCTTCGTCGGTATATTGCGCATCCAGCAGAAGAAGATCGGAATCATGCAGAAACTCGACCAGTTTCGCGCGCTCGGTGATGGCAAACTTGCGGGCCTGCTCGGCGCTGGCCCGAGCGCACGCGGCGGCGTGGAGCTTGCGGAACTCATACGGCTCATTGTCGGGGATAAAGGAAACGGAACCGGAGCGAGTAAAGAGCCGGTAGCCGACGCAGTTTCCGGGATGGTTCACGAATTTCGAGGCCACGCGCACTGTGCCGATACGCAATTCCATCTCGTTGAGCTCTTCGATAATGAGTTTGCATGGCAAGTCGCGCAATCGCACAGGGAAGAACGGCGCCGCCATTTGACGGCTGAGAATGGCGCCGAAGCCGCCCCCGACACCCTTATAGCCGAGCAGCTGAATCGCGTTTTTTTCTTCGTAAGCTGGCTGGAAAAAGGGCAGCCCCTGGATGTGGTCCCAGTGCGCGTGGGTGCTCAACAACGAGAGCTTGATTGGTCGCGCCCCAAATTCTTTCTCCAATGCCATGCCGAGCAACCGGACGCCAGACCCGGCATCCAGCACGATGATCTCGCCGTCCACGCGTACCTCTACGCAACTCGTATTGCCGCCGTAGCGCAGTACCCCGGGCCCGGGAACGGGAATTGATCCGCGCACTCCCCAGAGTTTCACTCGCGTCGAAGATGCTGAAACGTTTGGCATGGACGAAGCGCGAGATTCTGGCACGCAACTCCGGCGAAACCAAGAGTTTTTGGGACGACGCGCTCAGCGCTCGGGATTCAACAATGAAAGACGCAAACTAAACTGACCTTCTTTTGCCTGATAACCCACCGAAAAGAAAGGCCACCGCGGTATTTGCGGCGGCCTTTTAGCAAACAGAGCCGCGCTCTAGCTGGTCTATCGTCTGCGGAGAAATGACGGAAGGAGGGCGAGAAGGCCAGCGCTGCACACACTTAAGATGGGAAGCAGCGCGGACATCTCGGGAACTGGCACCGATACGTTTCCGACATTATCAATCTTGGTGCCGTCATTTGGGCCACCGTTGCGAGTTGCTTCCGAGGCGAAATCCGCTGTGCGCAGCTGATTCGTGTCGGTATTGATGGAGAATATCCCGAGCGCCGCAGGTCCCACAATCGGTGTTTGGCCAATGTAGGTCCAGGTGAGATTTAGAATCGACGGATCGTCAAACGGAAGAACGAGCGGGGGGGTGACACCCACTAGCGCGGATGAAAATACCCAACCGACCGGTTGCGTGTTCGACCCAAGCGCGAAATTACCGAAATCATAAATCGTGAAGTAATCACCGTGTTCAACCCTCTGATCCACGGTCACGCTGGCGGAATAATTCCAAGTGAAATCGCTGCCACTCGGAGTAATAGAACTAAGCAATGGTATCACATCGGCGTACGTCGCGAATGTCATCGCACTGAATGCTACCAGGCTTAGAATGTATCCTTTCCTCATAGTTTTTGCAGGTTGGCCGATGTTGTCAGATTGGCGTCCCAGTGTCAATAAAATTTCGAGGTAAGTTTCATTTTCCCGTGCGGTAGGTAAAGCATAACCCCCCGTCTTATCCTCTGTCTCCGATGAGTTATCTGGCCTCCGCAAGTATCTCCCGCAGCGCCCGCACCCTTCCCTGGCCCACCTTCCTGCTGCTCGCCATGTGGGCCTGGGCGATCTGGAGTTGCGCGGAGCATTGGCAAGGAAACCCGAATTATTCCTACGGTTGGGCAGTCCCGCCGCTCGCTCTCGGCTTTGGCTTGCGCCGATATTGGAGATTGAATCACGCGCGACCACCGGGGTCATCTCTCACCGTGGCAATGCCGGCCGGTGTACAAATTCTGGCGGCCCTGAGTTTCGGCGGGCTCGTTTTTCTGCTCGAATATTCGCGCGAACAAATGTGGCATCCGGAGATTGTTCTCTGGTCGATTTGCTTGCTCACCGTAACATCGACAATCGCTGCGTTGGGGGGGCTCGGCAACAACGATCTTGCGCGGGCTGAGATTTTTCCCGTGCTCTTTTTCTTGACGGCGGTGCCGTGGCCGCCGCGTTTCGAACAACCGATCACGAGCACATTGATGGGCTGGGTAGCCGCGGCGACCGCAGAGTTGCTGCATTGGCTCGGCATCGAAGCGCAAACCTCGGGCGCCGCCATAGCGCTGCGCTCGGGTCTGGTGGGGATCACGGAAGCTTGCAGTGGAATTCGGTCGCTTCAGGCGGGAATCATGTTCGGTCTCGCGATGGGCGAATGGTTCTTGCTCCGGCCGGTGCGCCGCGTCGTTTTATTGTTGCTGGCAATCGTTCTGGCTCTCACGACTAATCTCGCGAGAACCTTGGCCCTCTCGCTGCAAGCCGAATGGCACGGGGTCGATTCACTCGGCCGCGTCCATGATTTTATCGGCAATACCACGATCACGGCGCTGATCGTTGGAATTTGGGTAGCCGGGAAACTTCTCGCGCCCCGCCAGAAGCACTCGCCTCGTCCGCCGGCGACGGAAATGGCAGGACAAGCGCGACGCCTTCTCGCTAAGTTGCGAACCGAAGCGCGGCCTGTCTTCGGTCTTCTTTTGCTTTGTTTTGTCGCCGGGATCATTTGCGCGCGGGCCCTTTACGCCCGGCTCGAAGCGCAGGATCGAACACAGACTGCGCCTTTTTTTACCGCGCGGATCGACAATTCCAGTGGAAACCGGCAGGCAATCGTCCCGCGCGACATCTGGAATGAATTGCGTCCGAGCAGCGGCGAATATGTTCGACGAGAGAGCCCGGAACTGCCGCGCGGTGGCGCGGATTGCTTTCATTTTTTTTGGAAGCCATCGGCATGGAACCGTTTTGTGCTCGTGCATCGGCCAGATATTTGCATGCCGGGCGTGGGATGGAAGCTGGATGGGGAGGCTGAGCCCCTCGACGTCACGCTCAATGGTCGCTCGGTTCGCTGCTACATTTTTCGATTTCAACGCGGCAATGCCCGTGCTTTGGAACTTTGGGGCGTGTGGCGCAACGGCGAAGCGGTCCCGCTCGACTACCAACCCGCTCAGGTCCTGGGCGCGGCCGTTCCTCCGCCGTCGCTACACCTCGAAGGCAAGAGACGCTCAGCTACCGAGATCATAGCATGCAGTGTGATCGCCGATGGGACAGCGCCGCCGCCGGAGATAGCGGTGGTGCTTTTGCAATCTGTCTTCCAATATAAGGGTCAATGAGCGAAGAAGCATCGAGCTCATCATCGCCGCGCAAGGAGCGCCGGCCACGTCCTTCGTCCCGCCGTCGCGGGATTGTCTGGAGTTTAGTTCTTGTCGTGCTGCTGACCGTTGCCTTGGGGGCAAAACCTGTTTACCACCGGCTGAAGGCTCGACGCGCAGAGCAATTTGCTGCCGCAGGCGATGCCCTCGCCCAGGCTGGCAAATGGGATGAGGCTACACAAAGATATCGCGCCGCGCTGCAGTTGGATCCGCTCGGTTACCGCGGATTGGAAGGCGGCGCGCGCCTCGCCACCCGCCTTGGCCGCCCGGAAGCTGTCGATCTCTGGGAGCAGGTTTACAGGCTGCCGCGGTGTACGACGGTCGATCGGCAGGAGTATGGCGAGCTTCTCGTAAAGTTGGATCGCTTGAATGTCGCTCAAAGAGTCATTGAGCGATTACTCAAAAGCGATCCAGACACTCGGACGCTTGATCTGGCTTCGCGCTACTCCCACAAAATGGGCGATAGCGCCAAAGCGATCGAGTTCACCCGCCTGGCAATCAAGCGCGCGCCTGCCGATTTAGCGGCGCGTTTCCGGCTGGCCGATCTGCTCGCGCAAACGACGGATTTGGCTCAGCGAGCGGAAGCACGCAAGTTCCTTTGGGAACTCGCGGGCACGGAGGGCATTTACAAAAGACCGGCCGTGGAGGCGCTCGCCCGCGCGCCAGAGTTATCTGGTGACGAACGAAATCGTGTCCTGGAAGCGCTCGACACTCTTTCTCCTCCGAACATAACGGACGCTTTGCTCGCGTCCAACTTGCGCATCCAACTTCATCCCGAAGATGCGGGCCGAATCTACGATGAGACGATCACGCGCTGGAGCCGAGGCGAAATGGCAGATTCGATCCAGCTCGCCCGATGGCTCAATGCCCACCAACAACCCGAACGCGTGCTCGCCCTGTTCCCGATCCAACGGGCGCTCAAAAATAACGAGCTTTTTCTGACCCGACTCGACGCCCTCGGGATTTTGCAGCGCTGGAAGGAAATAGATGACCTTTTGACTCGCTCCGATCTGTCGTTTGATCCCTCGGTCGTGGAAAGCTTTCGTGCTCGCACCGCCCAGGAGCGCAATGCGGCGTCCGATGCTGAGCTGCATTGGAACCACGCCGTCGCGCTTGCTGCGGACAACCCGTTCAAATTGCGCTTCGTCGCCAATTTCGCGGAACACAGCCACGCCACCGCTACGGCCCTCAAAGCCTACGAACAACTGGCCAGGTTTCCCGAGCACGCAGCGTTTGCTTATCGCGGAATCCAGCGACAAAGCCAGCGGATCGGCGAAGTCTCGGCGCAACTTTCTGCCGCTGAAAAAATTTCTGCGCTCGCGCCCGACGACCCAGATGCCGCCGCCCAGCTCGCTTATCTCAACCTCCTGCTCGAGACCAATGTCGAAGCAAATCTCGCGACGGCAAAGAAGCTGGCGGAAAAGTACCCGAACCGGCTTTCGTTTCGCGTAACCGCTGCGTTGGGTTATCTCAGGCAGTACGATGCCGGCTCGGCGCTTGCTCAGTTCAAAGCGCCGGCGCCGATTGACTGGAAGCGCGCTTTGCCAGCCTGGCGCGCAGTCTATGCGGCGACGCTCCTGGCCAATAACCAGAGCGACGCGGCCCGCGAAATCATCGCCACCATTCCGCTCGATCGCTTAAGCACGGAAGAGCGAGCGCTGCTCGAGCCGTCTGAAGAAGCTCGGTGAACTGTCGAGGCAGCCGTGTCCGCCAATCGGACGGACTCGTCCCGTGGCGAGCCGGCTGCACTTTTGCGGGCGATACGCCCGCCGCTACAGTTTTTTACAGTAAACTCGCACCAAATGCTCCCGGCCCTTTTTTCCAGCGCAGTTTCGGCTCCAGATTGATCTCATGCGCCGGCACGTCGAAACCCACTGAACGCAGTAAATAGGAAACGCCTTCGCGGCTTTCCATCGTTTCTTTCAGACTGCGCGCGAAGAGCTCGATGTACTCTTTATACGATTCGAGCGCGAGGTTGCCTTCGGCAAAATGCTCAGCCAGCGCCTCATCGTGATAATCGATGAGATCGATCAGCGCGCGCCGCAGATCCATTCGCATCTTCGGATCAATCACAATCTTGAATGGAGTGGCAGCGTGGTCGGGCTTGGCCAGACTTCGTTTGCTCAAGCTCTTTTTATCCGCCGCCACAATCTGGAAATCGCGATTTTTTTCCATACCTGGTCTCAATCGCTCCGCGGGCGAGAAATCGATTGTCGATCTTACTACTTGTCGATCTTACTACTTGTCGATCTTCCTTAAAAGAAAATAGGTATGATCAAGATGGCGACGATGTTCACCACTTTGATCATCGGATTGATCGCTGGTCCAGCAGTGTCTTTGTAGGGATCGCCCACCGTGTCGCCGGTCACGGCCGCAGCGTGCGCGAATGAGCCTTTGCCGCCAAGATTTCCTTCCTCGATAAATTTTTTTGCGTTGTCCCACGCGCCGCCGCCACTCGTCATGGCAATGGCCACAAACAAACCGGTGACAATTGTTCCGACTAAAAGACCGCCGAGCACGACCGGCCCGAGCTGCGGGATGATTGCAACCGACACCACAAAAATCAGGGGCAGCAGCGCCGGCACAATCATTTCGCGCAGGGCCGCTTTCGTGACGATATCAACGCACGTCCCGTAATCAGGCGTGTCTTGCCCGGTCAAAATCCCCGGCTTGGCTTGAATTTGCCGCCGCACTTCGCGCACGACGGCGCCGGCTGCTTTGCCGACTGCGTCCATACTGAATGCGGTGAAAATAAAGGGCAATAGTCCGCCAATAAACAGTCCGATGATCACTTTCGGATCCTCCAGCGAGAATTGGAAAAATTGATCGGCCGCCAATTTGCCCGGGTCGACGAGATGTGCGCGCAACTCTTTGACATACGATCCAAACAGAACCAGCGCAGCCAATCCGGCCGAGGCGATTGCATATCCTTTGGTCACTGCTTTCATGGTGTTGCCGACGGCATCAAGTTCGTCGGTGACGTTGCGGACTTCCTTGGGCAGGTTGCTCATCACCGCTATCCCGCCCGCATTGTCGGTGATTGGACCGAAAGAATCGAGCGAGATGATGATTCCGGCCATCGATAACATCGACATCACGGCAATAGCGATTCCATAGAGACCGGCAAAATGAAAACTGAGC
>Ga0184605_10000241_pt1 | contig 15885 bp, 12 predicted proteins | sample PLM0_30_coex_FD_132995 | JGI IMG/M metagenome (GOLD analysis project Ga0184605, IMG submission 132995) | Groundwater sediment microbial communities from an aquifer in East River, Colorado, USA - PLM0_30_coex | ecosystem: Environmental > Terrestrial > Soil > Riparian zone | place: USA: East... | reverse complement strand
TTTGCCACGAAGCAGGATTTCGATAAGCTCCAGCAGGACATTGCTGTTTCGCGCGCAACCTCGAATGCGTCCGACTCGGTTCAGCGGAGCCAGCTGATCGAGGTCAGTCGCTCAGTGAGAACGCTCACCGACTCCATAAACGCGCTCAGCAAGCGAGTCTCGGCGATGCGCACCGCGTCCGAGAGCGAGATGAATGCAATGAAGGAAGACATCTCGCAGCTCCAGGATCTGAGCGGACAGAGCGAGCAGAGGCTGCGCGACGTGCGTGCGGCGCTCGAAGAGAAGCGGCAGCAAGAGGCCGCGCCCCCGCCGGATAATCCGGCCGCGAGCAGTGCTGCTCCGGCAACCGGACCGGGCCCGCTCCAATTGCTGCAAGCCGGACGTGACCAGCTGCTCAAGGGCGGGAACGTCGCGGCGAGAAGCGCCTTGAGCGAGCTGATCACGAAGTATCCGAACTCGGAGTACGTCCCCGAAGCGATGTTCTATACCGCTCAGGCCTACACTGCCGAGCGGAACCTCGACGCTGCCGATGCGCAGTACCTCGCGCTTATCAGTCGCTTCCCCCGCTCGCCCCGCGTTCCGACGGCGATGTACAAGCGGGCACTACACCTTCAGTCGCAGAAGAAAACGACGGAAGCGAAGAAGATCTTTCAGGACATCATCAAACGCTTTCCGCGCTCCGACGAGGCCGCGCTCGCCGACGAGCGTCTACAGTCCATCCGGTAGTACGAGGCCGGCGGTATGAGCGAAGCCCCCGGCCACGAGATGCCTTTCCTGGATCACCTGGAAGAGTTGCGTAAACGACTCTTCTGGGTGGGCGGTGCGATCCTCGTTGGGATCGCGATTGCCTTCGTGCTACTCTCGAATCTCGACATCATTCGGCTGCTGGAGCGACCGATTCTACCCCTGCTCCACGGGCAGAAGCTGATTTACACGCACCCAGGCACGTCCTTCAGGATCCTGCTCAACGCTTCGTTCGTCCTCGGGATGATTCTGGCGTCGCCGATCATCGTAGGGCAGATCTGGGGATTCCTGGCGCCGGCGCTCTACGCTCACGAGAAGCGCGTCGTCATTCCGGTGCTGATGGCGATGGTCGCGCTCTTTCTCGGTGGTGTGGCACTCAGCTACTTCGTGGTGCTTCCGCTCACGCTCCGGTTCCTCATGAGCATCGAGTCGACCGCCCTCACCCCGATGATCTCGGCCACCGAGTACTTCGACTTCGCGATCAGCATGTGCATCGCTTTCGGATTGGTCTTCGAGGTTCCGATCGCGATCCTCGCGCTCACCGCCCTCGGGCTCGTGACTCCGCAGTTCCTGTCGAAGTACAGAAGGCACGCGATCATCATCTGCCTGGTTGCCGCCGCATTCATTACACCGGGTGCGGACCCGTACTCGTTGTTCGCGCTGGCGGTGCCGCTCTATGTGCTCTACGAGCTGAGCGTATTCGTCGCGCTGTTTACGTACCGGCGGCGCGAGAAGCGCCAGGCTCAGCGCGACGCCGAGGACAGCGGTGCGCATCAGAGTGCGAGGGCACCGGCGTGACCCGTCGTCTCAGCCTGGCCATCGCGGTTTCGTTTGCGTTCGTGGCACCACACGACGTTCCCGCACAAATCAAGAGAGTCACGCCGTCGCTCCCGACTCCCAGGCGCGACACCGTTCGGGCGCGGCCAGACACAGCGCGCCGCGATTCCACGGCTGCGGATTCCGCGAAAACGACCGATCTGATCAAGTGGAATCCCACCGATTCCGTGATGGAAGCGCTGATGAAGCGCCCTGGCTACAGCGCCACGAAGTATCAGGGAGACGAGGTGGTCTTCAACGCTCGGACACGAACGCTCGAGCTCAAGGGCAAAAAGGCGGGCATCACGCGGGATCAGACCGTGCTGGTGGGAGACAGCATCATTTACAACGACTCGACCAAGATCATGATTGCCCGGGGCGATACCGTCATACTACGCGACCCGCAGCGTCAGGCGGCTGACGTGATTGCCCGTGGTCAGATGGCATACAACGTCGAGCTGCACCGCGGAGTCGTCACCAACATCAGCACTTCCGTCGTGACCGGGCAGACGTGGTTCGTGAGCGGGAAACAGGCGGCCTTCGTCAGCGACAGCACGCGTGGAAACGAGACGATCTTCTATGCTCGAAACGGCACTATCACGAGCTGCGACGATTCCATACCGGACTACCACTTCCAGGCGAAAGAGATCAAGATGATCTCTAAGAACATCATGGTCGCGCGGCCCGCCGTTCTCTACATCGGCGAGGTACCCGTGATGTGGCTGCCATTCATTTTTCAGGACATGCGCTCCGGGAGACGAAGCGGGGTTCTGACGCCGCGCTTCGGCGTCAGCGAGCTGTTCCGCAACAGTCCCACCTATCGGCGCCACGCCGAGAACATCGGTTATTACTTCGCGCTCAGTGATTACATGGATGCGCAGTTCGCATTCGACTGGCGCAGCGGAGCCCGCGCAACCGACGGCGACCCGGGCTGGATTCGCTACAATGGAGATTTGCAGTACCGGTGGCTCGATCGCTTCGTCAGCGGATCTCTCCGCGCATCCCACCATGCGCTGCGGGATGGCGCGACGAATACCGCGTTGAGCTGGAGTCATTCCCAGGCGTTCTCGCAGTCCACGCAGTTTACTGCGAACATCAACTACGTCACCAACACCTTCATCCAGCGGACGACGACGTTCAACCCGCAGCAGGTGCTGGCGACGATATCTTCGACCGCGAACTATCAGACCAAAATCGGGCCGGCAGCGATCAGCCTGGGTGGCACTCGGACCCAGTATCCGGGAAGGAACGAAGTCGCCCAAAGCTTTCCCAACTTTGGGATTCAGGTGCCAACGCTGTCGCTGGCACGGTGGCTCGATTGGACGCCGGGCTTCAGCTTTCAAACGGACCAGCGCCTCAATGTCGATCAAGCGGGCGAATTCACCTATCGGTTCTTCACGAACGCGAATGGCGCGCCCGACAGTGCTCGGCTCAAGCGAAACACCCGGAATACGAGCTCGAGCTTCCAGACTCCGCTCAAGATAGGCGGCTTCAACTGGAGCAATTCGTTCATCATGAGCGATCAGGAAATCAACGCTCCAGCGACGATCGTGGTCGTTGATGTCAACGACTCGTCCCGGAGATCGAGTCGCGTCTTCGCCAGGACATTTTCGACTGAGCTCGATTGGCAAACGGGCATAACGCTGCCGAGCTTTCTGCAGAGCAGCCTCAAGATCACGCCCTCCGTCTCTTTTCAGAACGTGGACGGCCACGCCTTCTGGATCAGAACAGAGCAGAGCGGCGGGCGATTCGTTCACCAGACCAAGCGTGCCGTCGTCGGTCTGAGCTCGTCACCGACGCTGTTCGCTCTTTTTCCAGGGTTCGGCGCGGTTTCCCGATTCCGGCACTCTATCACCCCGGTTCTCTCCTATAACTATGCGCCGACAGCAGACATCAGCACCGAATTTCTTCGCGCGCTGAACAAGACCAAGCAGGGCTACCTTGGCGCGCTGGCGCAGAACAGATTGACGCTGTCGCTATCGCATGTGCTCGAAGCGAAGATGAAAACCACCGACACGAGCAGTACGGCGGAGCCGAAAAAGATGAGGATCCTGTCGATGAACCTCTCGCCTTTGTCGTACGATTTCGAGAGGGCTCGGAAGACTCATCGATCCGGATTTGTGACTGACTTCATCTCGTCCGACTTCACGAGCGATTTACTGCCAGGGTTCGCCGGAAACGTGCGCTACTCGCTGTATCAGGGTGACATCCTGAGTGACACCGCGCGCTTCAGGCCGTTCCGCGAAACCATCGGTGCTTCATTCACGGTGAATGGCCAGTCGGGAATCTTTGGCGCGCTGAGCCGCGTGTTCGGTCGGGCAGTCCCGGCCAAGAATCCGCAGATCGAGCGTGTGGAACCGAGCGCCGATGACGCCTTGGCAAACCGTGTCCTTTCCACACCAGTCGCGGGTGCATCCGCGAGAAATCGCCAGTTCAACGTTCCGGAAACCCAGAGCTGGGAAGCCACGTTGCAGTACAGCTCGAGCCGCCAGCGACCGCCAACCGGCAACGGGATCGTGATCGACGAGGATCCCACGAGCAAGTGCCTGATCTATCAGGCAAACCCGATCGTTTACCAGCAGTGCATCCAGTCGGAAGCGGCGAACTCCAACAGCGGGATAGGGATCACCAGAACCACGGCCGGTGGGCCGTTCATTCGCACGCCACCGCGAGACAATCTGCAATCCCAGATGACCTTTCACTTTACACCGAACTGGTCGGGATCGTGGGGCACGAATTACGACTTCCAGGCGAAGAAGTTTGGAAGCCATCAGGTCTCGTTGCAGAGGAAGCTGCACGACTGGAATGCGATTTTTGCCTTTACGCAAGCGCAGAATGGCAACTTCGCGTTCAACTTCTTCATTGCCCTCACCGCTGAGCCCGACCTAAAATTCAACTATGACAAGCAGACGTACCGTCCCATAACTCCCTGACGTTGACCCCTCGGCTCAACATCACCAATGGAGACAGCGCCGCCGGCACTCTCAGCGAGGCCGGGGTCGAGGGGAAGATCATTCCCTGGCGGGATGTGCTCCATGAAGGGCCGGTAGACGCATCGCTTTCGCTCGAGGAGCTGAGCAAGCAGCGCGCACGATTCATCGCCGAGCGCAGGTGGGACGATTTCGCGCACGTGAGCGGCGACTTCGCCGAGCGCGATCGGATGATCAAGCACCTCGACTATTTCGACGAAATCGTGCTGTGGTTCGAGGACGATCTATACGATCAGCTGCAGCTGATTCAGCTGCTCGACTTTCTCGCGCGTGGCGCGGCACGCAAGAAGACGCTGTCGCTGATTCAGGTGGACGGTTACATCCCGCCGTTATCGGCGGCCAAGCTGAAGGCGCTCGATGAGGGTCGGTCACGCGTCACGCCGGAGCAGGTCGATTTGGCGCAGCGCGCGTGGAAGGCGTTCGGGTCAGACGATCCTTCGGCGATCTCGCGGATCCTTGCTGAAAAAACGTCGGCGCTTCCGTATCTGGCGGCTGCTCTCACGCGCCACCTCGAGGAATTTCCCGCGGTCGGTACGGGCTTATCGCGCTCCGAGCGGGAAGCCCTGACGGTGATCGATCATGGCCACACAACGCCGGTGGCGGCGTTCCTCGAAGTCGCGAAACTGCAGGAGAGCATCTTTCTTGGCGACATGGTCTTCTACTGGTATCTGGAGCGACTGAGCGGAAAGAAGAAAAACGCGCTGGTGACGTGGAAGAACGGGTCCCCTGTGGTCGCGCCCAGCGCCGCGAGGTCACGAGACTTCGTGAACGGAGAGCTGAAGGTTACCACCCTCGGGTACAAGGTCCTCGGTGGTGACACCGATTGGCAGAGCATCAACCCTGAGGCTCGCTGGCTGGGTGGGGTGGAGATCCGCCCCGGGGCATCGGGATGGCGTTGGGATCCGGAGCAGCGCGCGGTGGTGCACCAGGGCGGTGACGTTGCGCCGCAAACCAAGCCCAAGGCGCGCAAGACGGTGCAGAAAAAGCGGCCTCCGCGGCGAAGCAAATGACCGAAAAGATTCTCATCGATGGCGATACGCTCACCATCGATGAAGCCTACGCCGTCGCAGTAGATCGGCTGCGCGTCGGTCTCGCGCCGAAAGCACGCGAGCGAATGCTGCGCACCCGCGCAGTCGTAGACGACATCGTGAGTCGCAACGATGCGGTGTACGGAGTGACGACGGGATTCGGCAAGCTCTCGGAGATGGCGATACCGCGCGAGAGGCTGGCCGAGCTGCAGGTGAACCTGGTGCGGAGCCACGCCTCGGGCGTCGGAGATCCGCTGCCGGAGCGCGAGGTCCGCGCGATGATGCTCCTCCGCGCGAACGTCATCGCCAAAGGGTACTCAGGTACGCGCCCTGAGCTCGTGGATCTGCTCCTCCAAATGCTGAACGCCGACGTCTATCCGCGGATCCCGGAACAGGGAAGCGTCGGTGCCAGTGGCGATCTGGCACCGCTGGCGCACCTCGCGTTGGCACTCATCGGCGAAGGAACGCTGTTCAAGGGCGCTCGGGAAGAGCCCGCCCTGAAAGTTCTCAAGGAGATCGGAGCGAAGCCAGTCGTGCTCGCGCCGAAAGAAGGAATCACGCTCATCAACGGGACCCAGACTCACACCGCCGTTGCGCTAATCGCGGTCGTCCACGCGCGGGCCCTCTGGCGCACGGCTCACGTCGCGGGAGCAATGTCGCTCGAGGCGTTGCTAGGCACGCCGGTGGCGTTCGACGAGCGCATCCACGCCGCGCGTGGGCAGAAGGGTCAGGTCCGATCAGCGGCGCTTCTGAGGGATCTCCTCGCCGATAGCGAGCTGCGTGAATCGCACCGTCATGGCGATCCGCGCGTCCAGGATCCGTACTCGCTCCGGTGCATGCCGCAGGTGCATGGGCCGGTGCTCGACGCGCTCGACTGGATCGATGCCGCTGTTTCGAGAGAGGTGAACGCCGCGACCGACAACCCGCTGGTCTTCGAGAATGGAGAGACGCTCAGTGGCGGGAACTTCCACGGACTCACCGTCGCGATGGCGCTCGACTTCCTGGCGATCGTGCTGACTCATCTCGCGACGATGGCGGAGCGGCGCATCGACAGACTCGTCCATCCGGACCTGAATCAGGGGCTCCCGCCATTTCTCTCCCCCGATCCGGGCGTCAACTCAGGCTTCATGATGGCTCAAGTCACCGCGGCCGCGCTCGCCAGTGAATGCAAGATGCTGTCGCATCCTGCGAGCGTGGACACCATTCCGACCGACGGGAGCAAAGAGGATGTAGTGCCGATGGCAATGGGCGCTGCGTGGAAAGCGCGGCGCGTTCTTCGCAATCTGGAGAACATTCTTGCGATCGAGCTGATGTGTGGAGCTCAGGGGATCGACTTCAGAGCACCGTTGACGCCCGGTCGAGGCGTTCGCACGGCACACGAGCGCGTACGCGCGATCGTGCCGCGCCTCGAGAACGACCGCGTCTTGAGCGCCGACATATCAGCGCTGGTGGCGGCTGTCTCCGAGATGCGCTTCGCCGACATCGGTAGCGCCACATGACCGACTTGAGAGTGGGCATCGATCCAAGCACCATGAACGTTGAGGAGCGCCACGCGCCCATCCGCGCTCCGCGTGGGAGCAGCATCTCGTGCAAAGGGTGGCAGCAGGAAGCCGCGCTCAGGATGCTCATGAACAACCTCGATCCCGATGTCGCCGAGCGTCCGGAAAGCCTCGTTGTCTACGGCGGCACCGGCAAGGCGGCGCGCAACTGGGATTGCTTCGATGCGATTGTTCGCGAGCTGAGGAACCTGGGCAACGACGAGACGCTGCTCGTGCAGAGCGGCAAGCCGGTCGGCGTGTTTCGCACGCATACGAGTGCGCCCCGCGTTCTTATCGCCAACAGCAATCTCGTCGGCCGCTGGGCAACCTGGGATCATTTCCGCGAGCTCGAGCGGAAGGGTCTCATGATGTACGGGCAGATGACCGCCGGGTCCTGGATCTACATCGGCTCCCAGGGGATCGTGCAGGGCACTTACGAAACGCTGGGCGCTGTCGCGCGAAAACACTTCGGAGGAACACTTCGTGGACGCTTCGTGCTAACAGCCGGCCTTGGCGGAATGGGTGGCGCCCAGCCCCTTGCCGCGACGATGCAGGGCGCAGCGGCGCTCGTCGTCGAAGTCGACGAGACTCGCATCGAGAAGCGCCTCGAGACAGGCTACCTCGACCGCGAGGCTCGCGATCTCGATGACGCGCTCAATCTGATCTCGATTGCGACACGCGCCGGCGACGCGATCTCGGTCGGCCTGCTCGGCAACGCGGCTGACGTTCTTCCGGAGATCGTCGCACGCGGCGTGAATCCCGATATCGTCACCGATCAGACCAGCGCGCACGACATGCTGAACGGGTACGTGCCCGCCGGGATGACACTCGCGAACGCGCTGGAGCTGAGAAAGACGGACCCACAGGAATACGTGCGGCGCTCGACGCGATCAGCGGTCAGACACGTGACGGCGATGCTCGAGCTGCAGCAAAGAGGAGCAGTCACCTTTGACTACGGCAACAACATCCGCACGGTCGCGTTGGACGCCGGGCTCAGCAACGCATTCGATATCCCCGGATTCGTTCCGGAGTACATCAGGCCGCTCTTCTGTGAGGGCAAAGGTCCCTTTCGCTGGGTAGCGCTGTCGGGCGATCCGAAGGACATCAAGCGCACCGACGATCTGGCGCTCCAGCTATTTCCAGACGACGAGCACCTGCGCCGCTGGATTTCACTAGCGCAGCGGAAGATTAAATTTCAAGGTTTGCCGGCGCGCATCCTATGGCTCGGCCAATCCGAGCGCGCGAAGTTCGGCGTCGCCATCAACGATCTCGTCGCCTCGCGGGAGATCTCCGCGCCGATCGCGATCGGCCGCGACCACCTCGACACCGGAAGCGTGGCGTCGCCCTTCCGCGAGACGGAGGGAATGCGCGACGGCAGCGACGCGGTTGCAGACTGGCCCCTTCTCAACGCGATGCTGAACGTCGCGAGCGGCGCGTCGTGGGTCTCATTCCACCACGGCGGCGGAGTGGGCATCGGCAACTCTCTGCATGCTGGTCAGGTGATCGTCGCTGACGGAACGCCGGAGATGCGAGTTCGCCTCGAGCGGGTCCTCACGAACGATCCGGGTACCGGGGTCGCCCGGCATGCGGACGCGGGATACGAAGAGGCCGTTGCTACGGCGAAGAGGCACGGTGTCCACTTGCCGATGATCGGCTGATCGCTAGTGATCTCACAGGCATCAATGTCCCAAGTTTTATCGCGGAAAACGCGGAGTTCGCGGAAAACGCGGAAAGGGGTAGTGGTGGTTGCGGTGGATGGATGACAAGTGTTGAACTGCGCGATGTACAACGTTGGGGATGTCGCGTATTGAGTTGATTCATGAGGCGCTGACCCATTCGGTCATCGGAGCTTTTCTCGAGGTGTCCCGAACGCTTGGATTTGGCTTTCTGGAAAATGTCTATGTTGCCTCGCTTACACGCGAGCTACGCGATCGCGGCCACGATGTTGGACGCGAAGTTTCAGTGTCGGTCTTATACAAAGGGGAAGAGGTGGCTCGTCAACGGCTCGACATAATTGTCGACGGCAAGCTGATCGTCGAGATAAAATCCACCCGGATTCTCCATGAGGGTTCAGTGCGTCAAGTGGCAAATTACCTACGCGCAACGAACCTCGAGCTTGGCCTCCTCCTACATTTTGGACCAAGACCAAGATTCTACCGTGTCATCTGTACCAATTCAGCTTCGCGCACCACCAAAAACCCCTCTCCGCGTCTTCCGTCTCCTCCGCGTTCTCCGCGCAACCCCTCCGTCATTGTGGCCAGAGCGGGCGATGCTAACGAGTGAGTTCAAGCCGTGGCACGTCCCAATCTTCCTAGCGAAGTACGCTTATCTCACGCTGAGGCGGCGTCCAGTGCTCGTGCACTTCGAAGTCACGATGCGCTGTAACGCGGCCTGCGGCTTCTGCGATTACTGGAAAACTGACGCCTCGGCGAAATCCACCGAGCTGAAATCCTTTGCCGATGCGGCGCGGTACTTCAATCCGATGGTCATCACTTTCACGGGTGGGGAGCCGACGCTGCGACGCGACCTCGAGGAAATTGTCGCCGGCGTCAATTCCGCGGTCAGCGTCAAGTACATGACGCTGATCACTCACGGCGGAATGCTATCGGGCGAGCGTGCTCGATCGATCTGGAAAGCCGGAATAAACCAGTTCAACATCTCGCTCGACTACCTCGACGAGCGTCACGACAAGGCGCGAGGGATCCCGGGCCTGAGCGCCAGGATCATGCGGACCATTCCACGAATGCGCGAGGTGGGGATCACGGGCATCCGCTTCAATACGGTGATCAAGCGCGACAACCTCGATCAGCTGATGCCGATTGTCAGACACGCACGGGAGCTCGGTTGCGGCGTCAATTTCAGCTGCTACACCGACGCCAAGAACGGCAACACCGAAGGCGTAATCGAGCCCGAGCAAACGCACGACCTCGAGGACGCGATGCGGGAGCTACTCGCTTACAAGAGGACAACCCGCGGCGTCATTACGAACTCCGACTACTATCTCGAGCAGATCCCGCGCTACGTCCGGGGCGAGATCACTGAGCCGTGCCGCTCGGGAATGCGAACCATTCACATCAACCCAACCGGACACGTGAAAAGGTGCCCTGACTTTCCCGTCGATTTTCACTGGACGGAATTCCGGAAGTACGAGCCGATCAATTGCAACGCGTGCTTCTACGCGTGTCGGGGAGAGGCCCAAGCTCCTCTAAGGTTCTCGCGGGTTAGAGATGTCATGGCTTCACCAACACCCATTCTTGCCTCAGGGAACTGCAACTGATGACTACCGGTCGAGGGCTGTGGGCGGAGCGGCCGGTGGCTGCGAGCTTGTGAAGGACCTCCTCTTCGTCAATGCCTCTCAGGTGGTGACCTGCGCCGGACCCGCTAGAGCCCGCAGGGGCGCCGAGATGCGCGACGTCGGCATTCTCAAGAATACGGCTGTCGCTGTCAGCAACGGACGCATCGCGGCAATCGGCGGCGCGCGCGACCTCCAGGACGCTTACACCGGCGTCGAGGTTGTCGACTGCAGGGGGGGAGTTCTTACTCCTGGCCTGGTCGATTCGCATACGCACGCGGTGTTCGGGAAGGCGCGCTTCGAGGAGCACGAGCTTCGCGCGCAGGGCTTCGACTACATGGAGATCGCCAAGCAGGGCGGGGGAATCCACGCGTCCGTCCGCGACTTCCGCGGCCGTGGCGAGGAGCATCTCGTCGATCTCGCCGTTCCGCGCGTGCAGGAGCTCATGTCGTACGGCACGACAACCCTCGAGATCAAGAGTGGGTACGGGCTCACGGTCGAAGATGAGCTGAAGGCGCTGCGCGTCATCGGCCGCCTCGCCGACCGTCTTCCCCTGCGCATCCTCGCAACCTGGCTCGGCGCTCACGAGATCCCGCCGGATTACAGATCGAGCGAGGCGCGACGCGGAGAGTTTGTCGATCTCCTTGAAAAAGAGATGCTGCCGAGGGTGGTCGAGCAGGGAACCGCACGCTTCGCCGACGCCTTCTGCGAGCCGGGGGTTTTCACCATAGAGGAGACCCGCAGAATTCTCAAAGCCTCCCGTCGGGCGGGGCTCGGCATCAAGCTGCACGCGGATGAGCTTAGACCATCCGGTGGTGCAGAGCTGGCCGCGTCGCTCGAGGCCGTTAGCGCGGATCATCTCGCCGCCATCTCCGAGAAGGGTATTGCTGCGCTGGCGAATTCCAACACGGTGGCAACCCTGCTGCCTGGAACGATGCTTTTCCTCGGGAAGGCGAAGCAGGCGCCCGCACGAGCCCTCATCGACGCCGGCGCCGCGGTTGCACTCGCCACTGATTTCAACCCCGGCACGTCTCCAACCGTTAACTTCCCACTAATGCTCACGCTGGGAGTGAGCCAGCTCAGGATGTCGCTGGCGGAGGCGCTGACTGCCGCCACAGTGAATGGGGCGGCGGCGCTCGGAATGGCGGGTGAGACGGGACAGATTGCGCCCGGCTTCGTCGGGGATCTCGCACTCTTCGCCATAGACGACGTCAGGGAGTTGCCATACTGGTATGGCGCCCGTCTTTGTGTCGGGACGTGGAAGGCCGGCGCGCCTTGTCACCCCTATGAAACCGGCAGTAAGTTGAACGCTCATCCCCCGGAGATTCTGCTTCCTGGGTAGGTCACTCGCCCGGTTGCTTATTTAATGTCCAACGTCGAGAAGCTCAAAAAAAAGGCTGCTGAATTCGAGCAGAAAAAGCAGTTCGATCGGGCTCTCGAGGTCTATCTTCAGATCATCGGACAGACAGAGGGCCAGGAGGACCGCGACGTCACGGTCTATAACCGCGTCGGCGACCTCTACCTGCGGCTGAACAAGACCGATCAGGCTGTCAACTACTACGAGCAGGCTGTCGACCTCTATGCAGAGGGCGGCTACCTCAACAATGCGATAGCGCTCTGCAACAAGATCCTGCGCCACGCGCCCTCGCGGCACCAGATCTACTACAAGCTCGGAAAGATCTCGGCGAAAAAAGGCTTCAACAGCGACGCCAAGAAGAACTTTCTCGAGTATGCCGACCGCATGCACCGCGCGGGGCGCGACACCGACGCGTTCAAGGCGCTGCAGGAGTTCGCCGATCTCTGCCCGGGCCAGGACGACATCCGGCTCATGCTCGCCGATCAGCTGGCGCGCGCGGGGAAGAGCAGCGAAGCGATAGAGCAGCTGCAGATTCTGCACGAGTCGCTCGATGCGGAAGGCCGCACGGCGGAAGCGGAAGCAACCGCGCAGCGCATTCATTCGCTCGATCCGAAAATCGAGCCACGTCGCTCGAATGCTCCTCGCGAGAAGGACGCCGGCGGTCTCGTCTTCCTGGACCTCGGAGGCTCACCCACCAAGCCCCGGCCGAAAATGCCGGGCTTCGAGCGCACCTCTCTCGCGCCTGAGCTGCCGCCGCGTCCTCGCACGCCGCAGCACGTGCAGCCCTTGCCGGAATTCGAGGCGCTGCCCGACCTCGAGGCAGCGGCGCCACTCCCGGTGGAGGGTCTCGAGCTCCAACCTGATGCGTCGGTCGCCGATGTCGAGCCGGCTTTCGATCTGAGCATCAGCGATATCGAGATCGCGCCTCTGGAAGGCCTGGAATCAGCCGCCGATCCCTCTCAGTTCGCGCTCGACCCCGAAGCGATGACGGATTCTCCACTCGATGGACTGGTGAGTGGAATGCGCGACTCCGAGTCAGGTGTGAACGAGCCGGGGCTCGGAGAGCCGCTGGCAACTGAGGACCCGCTCGCAGGGCTCAACCTCCTCGAGGACGATCGGTTCTACACGAACGATGAGGGACCGCTGTCGAGCGGGACCGGTGTTGCCGAGCCCGGCATCCCGCACATCGAGCCGCTCGAGCTGGATGAAGAGCAGGAGCCAGTTCGCAAGAAAGAGCCGGAGCCAGAGCGCAAGGAAGCGCCGCCGCCCGCTCGCAAGGTCGCGCACAAGACTCCGCCCAAGAGGGAAGAAGAACACCACGAGGAGGAAGAGGAAGAGGAAGTGGAGGACGCGACTCCGGAGCCACCGAAGCCAAGCCGGCCGAAGCTGGTCGAGCCGCTGCGTATGACTCGCCCGAAGAAGGTTGAGCAGGCGAGGGCAAAGGAGCCTGAGCCCGAGGACCCGGCGACGCAGGAACGCCGCCCGGTCAACCCCTTTCAGCGGCAGCGCCCGAAGGGCAAGCCGGCTTCGCCGAAATCATCGCCGCGCCTCAGCACACCGTCCGGAGAAGTTCCACACGCTGCGACGCCGAAGGAGAATACTCCGCACCGTGGCGAGGACAATTTCGTCGATCTTGCGGATTGGATGCGCGAAGATAAGGGTCCGAAATCGTATCGCATGGTCGCGCAGGAAGACGAGCATCGTGAGGAAGGTGTGCAAGCCGACTTCACCGACATGCTCGAGAAGTTCAAGGCGGGCGTCGCGGCGAACGTCGATGATGAAGACTTCGACAGCCACTATGATCTTGGCGTCGCGTACCGGGAGATGGGGCTCCTCGACGAGGCGATCGCCGAGTTCCAGAAGGCGCTGCGCGGAGCGACGCAGCGCCTTCGCGCCTACGAAGCGCTCGGCCAATGCTTCATCGATCGCGCTGACCACGAAGCCGCGATCACGGTGCTCGGACGTGCGCTACGCGAGCCGGGAATGGAAGACGAAGATCTGATCGGCGTTCTTTACCTTCTTGGCTTCGCGTCCGAGGGCAGCAGGAAGCCGCGTGATGCTGCTGCGTACTATCAGCGCGTATTCGCGATCGACATCGACTTCCGCGATGTCGGCAAGCGCCTGAAGCAAATGGCCAAGGCCGCCTCGAAGTGAGGTCGGCACTACCCGAAGACAACCACAGCGTGGACGTGGCATTTGCGCCTGGGACTTCTCTCCAGGCGATTCAGGCGCCAGTCCGCGACAAGCTCGAGAGCGTGTCGCGCGCGATGGCGACGATCGTTGCCAGTGACCTCCCGCTCGTGGGCCAGGTAAGCGCGCACCTACTCGCGATGCGTGGCAAGCTGTTCCGTCCGACGCTCCTATTGCTCTCGAGCGAAGTGGAGGGCACACCGAAAAAGCAGGCTATCACTCTCGCCGCCTCTCTCGAGCTCATACATCTCGCCACGCTCGTGCATGACGACGCCGTGGATCACTCGGCCCTCCGCCGCGGCATGCCGACTGTGAACGCGGAGTTCAGCCACCAGATCTCGGTGATAATGGGAGATTTCCTTTACTCCACCGCGCTGACTCAACTCGTGGAGCTCGGCGATCTCGAAGCGCTTCAGGCTCTGACGCGCGCGTCGACCGAGATGACGCTCGGCGAGATGCGGCAGCTGGCGGTGACGGATCCCCTGAAATTCACGGAGCGCGAATACTACGCGCTGATTCGCTCGAAGACCGCCTCGCTGATGCGCACTGCCTGCGAACTGGGCGCGCTGGCCGGTGCCCGGCGACACAGCGAGGCACTCGGCAACTTCGGCGAGAATTTGGGAATGGCTTTTCAGATCGCCGACGACTTGCTGGATTACCGCGAAGTGAAGGAGACGACCGGGAAGCCTTCCGGACTCGACCTGCGCGAGCACAAAGTCACGCTCCCATTGATCCACGCGCTGCGGGAAATGTCCGCAACGGAGCGGAAAGAAGTCGAGCGGCTGTTTGCGAGCGAACAAGTGACGGATGACGACATCGCTGCCGTCGTCCGCATCGTATCCGTCAATGGCGGTTTCGACTACGCGCGGGAGCGCGGTGATGAATTCGCGGAGCGGGCGCATGAGGCACTGTCCGATTTGCCCGAAACAGTAGCGCGCCGGTCCCTGAGCGCGTCAATTTCGTACGTCATGGAGAGACACTCATAAATGCCGCCACCACCGCGGGGCCACAGCCGGCGAGGCTCGCTCTTTCACACTTTGGTGCTAGCCGCAGGCTTCATCACCGGCGGTCTGCTGACTCAGGTCGGGCGCAGGTTCCTGCCGCCTGGCGCGGCCAAGGAGTTCTTCACCACCGGCGTAACGCCCGGCATCGGGCCGCTGCCTGTGGATTTGGTTATACTCAAGTTCGCCCTCGGTCCCGTCGCGCTCGACGTGTCACTTTTGAGCCTGCTGGGGGTACTCGTAGCTTATCTCATAGCACGTTCGCTCTTCTAGGAGTTTTCCATGATTGGATCTTTCGGACTTCCCGAGCTGCTGATCATCATGGTGGTGATCCTGCTTCTGTTTGGAGCGAAGCGGATACCAGAGATCGCGGCCTCGATGGGGAAAGGAATCCGGGAATTCAAGAAGAACATCAACGAGGCGACGCGCGAGATCACGACTGATACGAAGTCGCCGCTGGAGTCGGACACTCAATCACGCCTGACCGCCGCCGAGCTGGAGCGACGACGGACCGCTTCTGAAGAAGCGGAAAGGAACGAGCCCAAGAGGTTGTTGTAGCCTAAGAAGTAAAGGAACTGCAACTGAGAACTGCCAAGCTACCCGCTGCCAGCTGAAAGCTGCCGGCTGCGAGCTGCAAACGCCGGGACAGTACGTTATGGCGTGAGGCAAAAGGCCGTTGCCCGTGTCGTGACCGGCGCTATTAACGTCCCCACGTAGTAAGGCTAGTAGCCGGCAGCGTCCAGCAGGCAGCTCGCAGCATGGCAGTTCTAAGTTGCAGTTGTTCGGCAGCTCGCCTACTGCGTCGACCTCCGAGCCGAAGCTTCGATCCGCTTCCTTTTATCATCGATCTTAGCGACCGCTCTCAGGTTCGCGAGAAAATCCCTCACCCGCTCCTGCCTGAGCTGCTGCAGCGCCGTCTGCCGAAGCAT